>Ga0315914_1001488_pt1 | contig 35081 bp, 16 predicted proteins | sample MpolenodulesMG_FD_203920 | JGI IMG/M metagenome (GOLD analysis project Ga0315914, IMG submission 203920) | Medicago polymorpha root nodule microbial communities from Los Angeles, California, United States - elongated nodules | ecosystem: Host-associated > Plants > Roots > Nodule | place: USA...
AGATAAGGTTAAGCTTCAATCATACTGGTGGATGAAAGCGAACCGCCCTAGCTTTGTGTTCTCCTACCATTCATGGTGGTTGAACCCTTTACCTTGTTTGGGTATATTTATGTAACAGGGTAGTTTTGTTCCCATTTTGACTGTTTTCGTATTCATGTAATTGATTCTCTCAGCTGGGGTTTTGGCACTTCTTGTGCTGAAATCTCCAGGCTTTCAGTATTTTAATCCATTTTAGTTTCTTCAAAAAAAAATATTGATTAAACAAACAAATGCAAAAAGGAAACAGAAAATTTAAGGGGACGAGGAATTAATCTTTCTCACAATTAAGAGGCATAAGAGGGTAGTTGATTTGGAATAATTAATCATAAGCTTATACGGCGTTCAGGGAGGAATTAAGCTGAAATAATTTTGTAATATAAGCTTTCTCACAAAAATTTTCAGATTTCGCGTAATTTAATCTTCTCACAAAAAAATCCAAAATTAATCAGCTACCCCAAAATTAAACTTCCCCCAATAAGATTAATCTTTCACAGAGGAGATGGTTTAACCAACTCCTCCCTGAAGGTGTTGTCACCACAACACAACATGCCGCCAGAAGCTTCAACTTGCACATGCCTACAAAATCCAATCCATTATATATCACACCTATAACCTCTCAACACAAGCACCACTATCCACTATGGTGTCTTGAGTTTCAAGGGAGTTTCTTTTTTCTGCAGTGTAGAAGGAAGCACCGTGACTTTCCAATCCAAACGTTATGTTAATAGCTTAATAGAGTGCTAAGGGCGTTCCCTTGGAAGGGAGGTATATGTCATATGGATAAATAAATAAGGGAGGTTGATGTTAGTTTTTAAACTAGAGGAGGTTTGTATGTCTTTTAAAGAAACCTCAGAAGAGGTCAATGTAATTTGTCCTTTTTTAAATTGTTGTTGTTTGACTTTAATTTGATTTTCTGTTGGGACTAACAGTCAAGTGACTTTTATTTGGGGTGATCATTTGCATAATTAAAGCTTATTTATATGACACAATTTTGGTTCATTCATTATATCCACTCTTTTGGATAACCGTATTATTGATATGAAGTTTCTGTCGTCGTTTAGAACTAATCTCCATCGATAAATTTATGTAGCACATAAGACTGATTCTTCTATTAAAATCAAATTTGTTTCATTGCAAAAGTTAGAGATTATAGAACTAATCTCGAATTTTTGACCACTTATTTAATAAGATCAAATTTCTTACTACTTAGATAAACTCATTGTTGTTATCACATCCAATGTTTAACCCGAGATTTGATGTGTATTAAATATTAATGTGACAAACACATTTTCTTTTTGAGGGGAAATCTGACAAGCACATGTGTAGCTAATATAATCATGGAATGATGAGTTGGCTGGTAACCATGGCATGTGGAACTAATATTATGAAAAGAGTTTTCTTTTCAAACTTAAGGTTTTGGGTTCAAATCCTATGATCTGAAACTTTCATACTAATTAATTTTCCTACCACACTAGCATACTCACGCAGCGTCACGTGTGTCAACCAGATCATCATCCAACGACAGTACATACGCTGACACGTAACTGCTATGTCAATATCTTTTATAAGAATCAAATGATAATTATAAATGAACCAAAGAATTTCTTAAAAATAAAAAAGTGAACCAAAATTATACAGAAAGAATGCTAAGAAGTGCTTTATGAGCATTGTTTAAAAAAAAAAAAATGCATAAAATACATTATATAGTAGTAAGAGTTTGTTTTTTTTTTTTTTAAATCGAGCATCCTCCGCGCGCCACATACCATAATAGTAAGAGTATTGTTTAAGAAATGAAAAGAAATAATTTTGCATATAAAATGATATGATTATGACTTAAACTTGTATTTCGAGACAAATTTTCCTTTTAAGTATTCCTTTGGCAATGTCATTAAGGTGTTATTATTGTTATTTTTATGAAAGGTTAAGGTACTCTTGTTAAATGCTTCTATAAAAAACGATAGAGAGTGGTATATATCCGACGGATCCAATTACATATCGATTGTGTCACAGATCTTTTAATTTTCACTTAAATATAAGACTAAATTTAAGACGTTTTGTGTCAGCTTCGATATTTTTCCTCAATCTCACAACATGTTTGTTTAAAATATAAAAATTAAGAATAAAAAAGAAAAATAATGTTTTCTCAAAAAAAGATAAAAGTTGGCAATAAGTCAATGGCATTGTCAAAATATGACGATATCATCATTTGACAACCTGTAAGATATATCCACTATGTGTATTTTCATGTTTATGTCGTTATATTTTTCTAATGAGAAGACAATTATTGATAGTAATATGTTTGTCACGTATTTTATTTAATCAATTTATAAAAAAATATGAATAGAGTAGGAAATATATTTTTTATCATAATAATAATAATAAATAAAATATTCTTTAAAAAAAAAATAAAATATGTGAAAAAGTTAATTTTTAGAATTGTAAAAACTAATATAATTTTTTTATGATAATTTATAAATGTTAACTGTATTTCATCTTGTGCCCGAAAAAACTCCAAATTTCATATCAAATTAAAAAGTTAGAAATTAATTCTAAATAAAAAGTAAATTTCTTTAATCAATAAGCAAAATTGATTTAATTTGGTAATTTAAAATTATAAATGTTGTGACATGCCTTAAAATCATATGTTGGAAGTTGGAAATCTCCTTAAAATATTATGTTGGAAGTTGAAAATCTCGGTTGACAATTTTTCTTATGCGCTATGCGCATCTGTTTTGTAGTTTGAAAGAGGTTTAGACTTTGTGTGCATCACTAGGTGCAAGAGCCTAGCGCGCTAGACGCACAAGCCAGTACAAAACAAATCGTGCATGCGCGCTAGGCACACATGGCAGTCTTGGGGTTTATTTTTTCAGTTTTTGGAGTGTATAAAAGTTCAAGACTTTTTTTGTGTGTGTAATCTTGAAAAATCAAAGGAGGAAGCTTTAGGAAACTTAGATGCTAAAAGTTGAATGTTTTTGTGTGAGATTCTTGGGTTAGAAAACACCTTTCATAAACACCTTGAGTAGTTGAGACCTCATTAGAGGAAGGATCAAAAGTTTTCTATCTTGATTTCTCTTTGGAACTATTGCGAGTTTGAATGATTTGAAAATTGATAGAAATTATGGATCGTTCTTTGAGAGCTTGTGAAGTTAATTTTTTGTAATCTCTTTTATATCACTCATTTCATAGTGGATTTGAGAACCACTCTCCCCCCTTCCCTGTATGTAGGTCATATTGGTCGAAACTGGATAAACAAATATAGGTGTATTGTTTCCTCTACTCTCTTAACTTTGATCTTTGATTATGTTTGTGGATTTACTTTGCTTAATTAATATGTCTAATGTTGTTGTTGTTGGCTTGTTGTTGTTGGGTCCACTTTTATTTTGATCGCTACTTATTTTAGCTATGCTGGTCTAAATTTATTGGTGTGATTTGATTTCTAAATTCATAACAATAAATATAACTCATTACTATAAAATGTAAATTAAAACTACTTAATTATTTAAGTGAGTCGGATTTGAACAACTTATCAAGGTTATGAATAACCTCAAGGATTAAAAAAATGAGTTATTTATATATTATTCAGCAACAATGTGTGAGCATAGAAAATGAAACTTAAACTATGCTTTTTTTGGAGCATGAGTCAAATCTTTAGAAAATAGTATAGTTTGATATATAAATAAATAGAGAAATAGATTCCATTGAAATAAAATAAAATGGTCCCGTGAGCTTAACTTAGTTGGTAGGGATATTGCATATTATATGCAGGGGCTGGAGTTTGAACCTCGGACACCCCACTTTTCCACAATTTAATTGTGTGAGCTCTAGCCACTAGGTTACTTGAAGAAAAAAAAAAATGGTCCCAAAATATTTTATAAAAAAAATACAAAAAACAAAGACAGTGTCGGTGGAGAGATAAAATCAAATCAATAGAATAAAATGTCAAATTCATGAGAAGAAGAAAAACGCGTTGAAGTAGTGGAAACATGATTTGTACTACACAGTATAGTTGTTGAGTCCCACTTCTAAGGTGCTTCCTCAATCTCACTCATTTCTCTACCTTTATTAGGAAAGAAAATTTAAATCTAACATTATATAATATGATACAAAATTTTGATAAATATCTTTGTAAGATTATGATGATAATAATAAATAATCAAGTACATAGGCTGTACTCTACTGTACAATTAGTTATACGGAGTCTTTCATAGGGCTCTTTCAATCACTATGCATATGTTCTATTGTCTACCATCATCCACAGATCTTTGTCCTCTATGACTTTACTTCCCTACCATTAATACTAGGTTGAGTCTATAAAGTATTGAAAATTACATGAGAGTTTTGTTATTACTTTTTTTTTTAGTGAATATGAAGAACCCCTTTGAAATTGTAACTTTTGTCAAAAATCCTCTTGATTTTTGCAAAACTTCAAAAAAAATCCCGTTAAGCGTTGGTCAATTACCCCCTCTGTCTATTTTGGCTGTTACACCTTGTGACGTGGCAGTCAACTGTACACGTGGCACCTCCACGTGGACCGAAAGTTATGCCACGGATAATTGATTCTTTTTTTAATTTTTTTTTTGTTTAAAATCTATGTGATTATAAAAATAGGCAAATACGCCCCTCAACTTTAATACTTATGTGCAAATACCCCCTCAACTTTAAAGCTTATGTATCAATTATCCCCCTCAAATTTAACACTTACGTGCAAATACCCCCTTTAAATTTAAAACTTATTTGCAAATTGAATTAAATCTTATGTACAAAGATTACTTCAAATATTTGAAGACTAGTTTTAACAAAGATTTTTCAAATATGAGACTTTTCTGTATAAAATTTGTCACAAAACAATAATTCCAAATTGAATAAAAAATTTCAACTAGTTTTAATTCCTAGTTGGTTGTTCATCAGCAATATCTCAATAACAGGAGGCATGTCATGAGTTCCTTAGCTTTCACACCTTTAAGTTCTCTAGCACAGTTTGGAATTATTGTTTTGTGACAAATTTTATACCAAAAAGTCTCATATTTGAAAAATCTTTGTTAAAACTAATCTTTAAATATTTGAAGTAATCTTTGCACATAATATTTAATTCTATTTGCAAATAATTTTTAAATTTAAAGGGGGTATTTGCATGCAAGTGTTAAATTTGAAGGGGATAATTAGTACATAAGTTTTAAAGTTGAGGGGGATATTTCCACATAAGTATTAAAGTTGAGGGGGGTATTTGTCTATTTTTATAATCATATAGATTTTAAACAAAAAAAAGCAAAAAAAAAAAAATTAAAAAAAGAGTCAATTACCCCCTATGACGTGGCATAACTTTCAGTCTACGTGGAGGTGCCACGTGTACAGTTAACTGCCACGTCACAGGGTGAAACAGTAATTGACTAACGTTTAACAATTTCAGGGAGGTTTTTGAAGTTTTGCAAAAATCATGATTTTTTGACAAAAGTTACAATTTTAGGAGGGTTTTTGCCTATTCACTCCTATTTTTTATTATTTTTTTTAAACTTTATTTATCCTTTTATAGACGTTGATATATAATTATTTTTTAAGGATTTCCTAGATATTTATCTTGCAATATATACCACATAGTTGGGGTTTTTACGAGCCTATCCATCCAGCTATTGTCTTTAAAGAATTAAGAGTAGGTAAATGAGATGTGATTATCTCCAATAGGGTTTTCAACAATGTCGGAGTGTCACATTGTGAGTAAGAAGAATCATTTTGGATAGAAATATAAGTGTTGCTTGTTGAACATCATATATGTGAGAAAATTTATACTCAATGTTTTAAAGTTTTATGTTAAAATGTAGTGCTTAAATCACTTGTATGTATGTTCTTAGCTTCATGTGACGTTTCCTTAGTGTTTTAAACTCTTTTGCAACGACGGTACAAGTGTATATAGATATTAAAATTTTCACTTGGGACTTGCGAAAGAACACTCTCAAATATATTGATAAACTCACACTCGGGTAAGAGATTGTTAGAGTGTAAATTATGAGTAAACAATTCTTCATCGAGCGAAATGTGTTAAACAACGTATAAATGAAAGAATCAATATATCTTTTATTAATGTTTGAAGTCTTTTTGTCGATCGAAATGCTTGAAGGCTTTAGCTGAAGACATAGTGTCAAAATCATTCACTATAAAAGATATGTACTCAGGATAAATGAATCAATCATGTATGTAATCAATTAAATTCTATTGAAGAGGTAAACAGTTCAATTAGATTTTAAAGATTATCAAGAAAAAGACAATTCACTGCAAATAATATAAGGGTCTAATCATAACAAGTGCCAAGACAAATAAGATAAAAAATCAGTAGCATTCCTTAATATTCTGGGGAACAAAGACAACAGGTCTAAAAAATTAGTCCCACTCTAGGTCTATCCAAAATAAAAGAACGAAGGCCACGGTCCAATTTTAACCAATTGTCACCGCTTTTTTAAGAACACTATTGCTATTTGAAAACTTAGATTTGGGGTAAATTTGTTTTTTTAGGAGGAGAAAAATATTGCTTTCTTTTTAAATATTTTTAGGGTGAGTTTGAGAGTTTGGATGAGGGAGATTGAGAGGCTTGGAGGGAGGAGATGAAAAGGAAAGAATGAGAACTTTTTTACTTTGTTTGATAGAATGTTTTTGTAGATGATGAGAAAATAGTTTCCATGATGAATATATTATTAATTGTGAGATTATTATAAAGAGAAGAAAAATATTTGAAAATTTTGCCTAAGGCCTTTAAAATCCTCCTCCTGCATATCTTGATTTCCTCTTGTTGGACTTTGGCGGGGAGTTTCATCGATTTGGAACACACATTGGACTAAGCGTAACCATACAAATGAGTTGGTTATATAACTTATATATTGTTTAACCTCAATTCTTTCATCTAATTTGTGACTTTAACTCACACTAAACACATCACAACATCTTTTCTTTAAGTGTGAGACTCTCCGCATTTGTGGGTCCAACACGGACATTTGAGCTATGATACCATTGTTGGATCATGAGGGACCTCATTGAATTGGATCATCAAATTGAACTAAGAGCAACTACATAAGTGAGTTGAACATTACATCTCCGCCTAAAACATTAAAAACATTGTATTTATGAGCCTCTCTTTTTATATATTGCTTAAGCTAAAATAATGTAGAACTCTAACTCACACCTGACACATTATAATACCTCCATATTAGAGATTTTATATTATGAAAAAAAAAATCATTAAAGTTTAGAGACTATTCTACCTTTTATTCTCATTTTCTCCAAAAGCTCTCGCATCCTAAACTCCCAAATTACCACTAAATGACATCTTTGAAGACATGGGAAATTTGTTGAACTATTTACTTTAAAGCTATAAGAGCAATAAACATAACTAACTAAAATCCACAATAAATAATATGAAAAAAATATAAAATAAAGAAGGATGAGTAATATTTTTCCACTAAAAAAAAGATGGGAATTATTTTGTACAGCCTGAGGATACAAGTTACTTAGATTTATGGACAAGCAAACGGGCTTCATTTTTCAGTACCTTTGGGATCATGCAAACCACGTCAACAATTCAAGCAAATGGGCTTTATTATTCGCACTCGTCATTTTCATTATTGTGTCTTTTAGATTCTTTTTTCCTTCCAAAAAATGGTCCTTCATGAAAATTTACTTTTGGAAGCTACCAACTTCCTTTTAATATCTTGATTCATCCAAAAAATAACTATTTTTCTCTTATAAAACAAGATGTGTCTGTGCATTTGTAAATATCGATCTCTTAAAACAATTAAAATTCATTTAAGATGTTGACATCTCCCAACATATATGATATCAAGTGTATCGATTAAATGTCAAACTCTTAATCGTTAATGGTTAAAAAACTCAAATTACCACATAGCTTATCTCTTATTTAGTGGGCTCTAATGCTCCACACCATATTTATACAACCCACAATTTTATTCCAATGGTGCATATTTAAGCTACCCACAAGATACACTAGCTTAATTAATTCTTTTGTTGGTTGATTGCAACTTTGCAAGCATAATTAATTCTATATATCTATGAAACAGTAGGTTAAATAAAGCGTTTATGGATTCAGACTCTACAATTGGATTCACACTAACTAACCAAACTAGCCAATAACAGACTATAACTAACTTTCAGTTATAATTTTGATAGGGTCTAATAACGTATACTTCAAGGCTATTGACTTATTTGGTTTCATATATTTATCATTTGAGATTCAAATTTAATCAATTATATCAAGCTTCAGAATGCAGATTTATATATATACAATCTTTTCTAACAAAAACAAAAAAAGGAAAGAAGAAAAGCCGGATTATATCATGACAGTAGAAGCAGTAGCTTAATCACACAATATGATATAATAATCAATTAATCATTGAGTCTTGAATAAAATACAAGACGGTCCAATTAGTAAGGTAAGACTTATGTGAACAAAAATATGATGACACTAATTTCTTGACAACTTGATTCAAGTGGCTATATTTTTTTTTTTAATACACTCTAATTCTCTGTATGAAAAGAATTTTCAGAATATACTTCCTAGAATATTCTTCATCTATGACGCAAACCCAAAACTTGGTCAATTAAATTTTAATATGACCCAATTATATAATCCATCTACAAAAACAACTAACAGACCAAGGTACTAGAAACTACGGGCCTATTTAATGAACAACATAATATAATACTACAATTAAATATTGTAATATAATGATTTAGACTATGTCTTTTAACTCATCACACGTTATTCTGATATATTAGTGCTTAGTCTAAAGTTAATGATACATTATTCCTTATAGGTATTACTTACTTTTCATTTTCATAAGGAAAAAATACTTCACCATGAATCAAGTTGTGTTTAACCTCATTTTGTTTACACTAAGCATGCTTCAATTATCAAAAACAAAGGCACAACAGAATTACTCAGGAAATTCAATACTCAGCTGCAAGAACAACGATGACGCGGGACCTTCATCTGCATTCCTTTACACCTGCAATGGCCTCAACAAATCATGCATGACCTATCTAACCTTCAAATCCACACTACCTTATAACTCCGTTTCCACAATTTCCAGCCTCACTTCATCAAACCCGAACGAGCTAGCCAGAATCAACGGCGCCACTTTGCTCACAGTTTTCCCATCTGGTAAAGATGTTATTGTCCCAGTGAACTGTTCTTGTTTAAGCAATGATTATTACCAAGCTGAAACCAAATATATATTGGGTCCAAACCCAACATATTTCATAGTTGCAAACGACACGTTCCAGGGTTTGTCCACATGTGATTCTCTTATGCGTGCAAATCCGTATGGAGAACTTGATTTGCTTCGAGGAATGGAGTTGAAAGTGCCACTCCGATGCGCTTGTCCAACATATCATCAGAAAACAAATGGCACCAAGTACTTACTCACATATTCTGTGACCTGGGGCGATAACATTTCAAATATTGCTACAAGATTCAATGTACCAGTAGGTAATCTAATTGATGCCAATGGTTTTTCCACACAAACTAAACTTTTTCCATTCACAACTGTTCTGATTCCTTTGGCAAGTGAACCAGTGAGTTTAACAACTATAGTTGCTAATGATCCACCAACCCCTCTTGGTTGCAGTTTCAAAAAGTGCAAGTCAAGCACAAAAGTACTCCTCATTGCTTTAACCACCTCACTGCTGGTTCTGTGTGTTTTCTTGTTTGTGCTGTTTCTGATTTGGTTTCTACTCAAAAAGAGATCGGCAAGGTTTGTTAAGCGATGTATGCAAGTTAACAATAAAAATGGGGTGTTTTCAGAAGAGATCCGTGAGGAGATAGCGATCATTGAACATCTCTCCAAAGTGTATAGCTTTGAGGAAATAAAAGAAGCAACTGAGAATTTTAATTCAAAGAATAGAATCAAAGGTTCTTTATTTCGCGGCATATTCAACAATGGCAAGGAAGTGTTGGCTGTTAAAAGAATGAGAGGAGATGCTTCCAAAGAAGTCAATTTGCTAAAAAGGATCAATCATTTCAACCTGATAAAGTTGCAAGGTTACTGTGAAAACGATGCTTGCATCTATCTTGTTTATGAATACATGGAAAATGGGTCTTTAAGGGAATGGCTTAGCAAGGATAGTTCAATTGAACACCAAAGTTGGGCAAAGAGGATACAGATTGCTTTGGATATTGCCAATGGACTTCAGTATCTTCACAACTTCACAGAACCTTGCTATGTGCACAAGGACATAAACAGTGGAAACATTCTACTAAACAAAGATTTAAGGGCCAAGATAGCAAAATTTGCTCATGCTGAAGAATCAAAAAGGATGATAACTTCTGGTTCTTCCACATCACATGTTGTAGGATTTATGGGCTATTTGGCTCCTGAGTATCTGGAGGCACGGGTAGTCAGTACGAAAATGGATGTCTATGCCTTTGGAGTGGTGCTGTTGGAATTGATCACCGGCAATGATTCTATTACCCTACAAGATGGAAGAGAAGTGATGCTTTATGAAATCATACAAAACATCATTGGACAAGAGAATGAAGAAGAGAAGGTGAGCTTGTTCATTGATCCTTGCCTCATCGAAAGCTGTAGGAAAGCATGTGCATTGCAGCTAGTTAAACTGAGCCTAGCCTGCTTGATCCAAGAACCAGAAAGCAGACCAAACATTGAAGAGGTGGTCTCTAGCTTATTGAAAATACAGGCAAATGATATGCAACAGAGAATATTACCAAGTATCAATAAAAGCTTAAGCTTGGAGAGGTGAAACCATAGAGTTCGGCTAACTGATACAGTTGCTTTTGCAGTTTTTGTATATACTATACATATTTTATGCACCAATGTCATTGGCTCTTGTTTTGGATGAAATCCACAACTATCCTACAAGAGGAGACAATCCTATTTTGGGTCGACGGAGTAGCAAGGTTTTTTAATTGTTGGTTCTTTAATACAAAAGTTTTCTTACTCTGGATTTATTTATACTAATCATCATTCCTTTTCCACGATGGCCTCCAGTTTTCTTTTTGTTATTATGATGTCCTGAAAAATAAAATAAAAAAACTAGCAGCAAAGGGAAAAAAAATCCATGTCATAGGGGTTTGTAAGCTTGGATTCTTTATTTTGTTTTTGGTTGGTTGCTGGTGTTAGGTGTTCCTGTTAGTGCAGAGTTTGTATAGTTGTTGGCTTATTCCAGGGCACTCCTTGTACTCAGATTTAAGTTGTTATCGATAAATTGTGATAAAAATAGATTGAAAAAAAAATCATATATATGAATGTAATCAATACACGAGCAAAGGTATCAATTAATTACAAGTACAAAAAAATCAGCACTGCGTCAAAAGCTAATGCCAGAGTACCTTAGCCTCCGTTTCTAATCACAACAGGCTAGGCTTTATCTAAAAAGAATGAGAAACAATGAGATAAATGGGAGATATCTATACTTAATATGGGAAACCACCCGTCATCTTGATATGGTGAAGGGTCCTTTCTAGGCCATACTTGCGAACTGCTTTTTGACCGGCTCTAAACCCATCTCCATAAACAGGGGAAATGTCTGATTCAATCTGGTGCTTGAAGAACTCCCCAAGCTTCTTCTCAAACGGAGGTCTTTTACCTGTCTTAGATGTATATGATGCAGATGAGGATGAGGCTGATGCAAAGTTGCTGCCTGGTCCAGAAGAAAGCTCAGACTCCAACCACATGTGAGCCAAAACCTGACAGATACCTTCTTCAACATCTTGACTTAGAGTCCGAAAACCTTCATATATACAAAAATTGGCATAAGATTGAGACAGCCGCAATGAAATAAAATGGGATTGATGTTACACAGAAAATGTTAACTATTAAAATGAATAAATGATGGTTCACATGTTGTAACCAATAAAATGTACGCCAGGAACTGCAATGACTTTCTAGATGAATACCAATAAAAAGAAATCGAGAAAGAAATAGACCTGTTAGCCGCAGCCATGCATGCATCATCTCATGAGCTAGAATCGATCCGGTAAGTAATCTGTGAAAAAAAAAACAATTCATGCATAAATTGATTCGCCCAAGGGATGGACGGAAACAAAGATGCTGATGCGATAAGAGGAAATAAAACCTCACAAAATATCTACAACGGAAGTCAAAAAACTTTTAAAATATTCAGATGAGAAACTTATGTGACAATGAAGCATTATTATACAATTTAATATCAAAACCACAACTTATGCTTGGCAGTAGTATTCCTTTTCTTATTGTTTGTTCAACTTCCTTTCCTAACTGCAAAAGAACGCAAAGGCCCTTTCATGGACTCATTCACAAAAGCTAAACCCCATGGATATCAAGGGGGAAGCAAATGCAAGATCAATTTTGCAGCTTTTAGCACCTCTTTTTTTTATTCTGCCATGTAACTTTCAGATTAATAACAGGGCCGGCCGGCCCTAGGCATAGGCTGGGGGTGCAACGGCCTAGGGCCCTTGCCGGTAGGGGGCCCTAAAAAAATGTTTACGACAGGGGCTGTATATAGAAATATTTTGTTTTTGGGGGGGCGGGTATAGCAAAGTTTACTGAAAGGCCCAAACATGTTGAAAGGCTGTGCTGAAGCCTGTTAATGTTTATGGCCCTTTTGTCTCAATTAGCTATATATAACCCCTTTCATACAAAGATTTCATTATACACCCTCCCTATAAAATTTTTAGTTTTTCTTAATAATGTGCCAAAAAAATTATCATTGAATAAATTTGTGATATTTTTTTGGGCCCTTTGTTTATAAAAATGTGTCTCACTAATATTAAATATATTGATCATATTTATTATCCAAGAAATTGGGAATTTAATAACAAAACAAATTATATTTTAGTTGAAAATAAGCTTACTAGAAAAATTAATTTTAATGCTGTCTTTCAAATGTTCCAAAAAATTAAATTATATCATTATGCTAAATCATGTGAAACGAATTTAGGATCATGTGGCCCACTCATCTTTTTTTGTTTTTTTGTTCTTTTTTGGTAGTAAAAAGCGGGGAAAAAACGAAAAAGATAACCTGATAAAATCACAACAATGAGCTAAAAAAAATTATGATGTATTATGTAAGGGGCCCTTTTCTCATATTATGCATAAGGCCCGTAAAACTCTAGGAACGGCCCTGGTTAATAAGCAGACATAAATTGTGTACCATGTAAAACACAGTGCTTCTGACAAACGTAAAATATTATCTGGGTCTAACAGTCTGCAACTAGGTGGAACTGTCTGTGCTTGTTATACAAGTTGTAAAAGCAACAAAAACATCAAATTATTACCTTGGAAGACCATATAGAATGAGAATTGCAGTCACATCACAGCGTGCAGTCAGTTTGTATGGCTGTGCTCTCGTGTCTCTATTTCCTGTGCCGAGTCTAGGTCGTCTTGAAAACTGATCAAGTTTAAAGGCAAAGTTGCATAAATATATAGCTAACTGTGTGTGTGTGTAAGAGATATATATCAAGTGAGATAGATATTTTTATACGAAAGTGAGAAGAGTTAATCTTGACCATTGGATCTTATCATAAATGATCAAGATTAAAACATCAAAAAGCCATGTCACTTATATATTTATATATGTATGTTAGGACAGGAGAACATAACAGGAAATCTTACAGTGCTGAGTTCCTCTGAGAGGCAGAGTCCTCTGGTCTCAGGCATATGATAGTGGCCCTGCGAAGATAAAGAATAAGATACGGAGGAAAAACACTTCCTTTAATTGTGAACTAGTTAAGATTAGAAGCTTGATATTTTAAAGCATTTTGACAGGGGAGGTATTACTTATTACAAGCATTAGGCTTCTAAATTAGATTTGTTTGTATCTATTTTGCTCTTAAATTTCTTATATCATCGTGTGTCAAATTGAATCATTTATTTGATAAATTATGTGGTGAACATATCATCGGAGAATAGCATTTTCAAATCTAACACTAACAAAAATGGAAGCCACAAAAAATAGTTCCTCAGAACAACTTAATGCCGTTACAATCAAATTATTAATTATATTCACTGCAAACAGGTGAGATACATTTTAACTCACATTCTTTTCCCCCTCCCTCGCTTCATTCAGTGCTTGTCTTTCAACCAAAAGTAGAGGAACTTGCTGATTCAGTTTCATATTTATGCTTTCATAGAACTTCAGTATATCAGCATGAAGGGGCTGACATTCATTAGTATCCATGATAGCAGAATCAAGACACTCTAAGCAGAGCTTCCTTCCATCCTTATGGGCAATATATCCCGTCCCTTTTGGCTGCATGTAAAGAGAGAAATTTTCATTATACTCTTCACTTTGCACCATACATTTTCATCCAACTTACCCTAAGCAAGCCTATGATTAATATAAAAATATTTAAGTTGGACTGACCTCCATTCGCTCACAGCTACAACAGCGGGCAGTGTTATCATGTTCATGTGAAGGGCAATAATGCTGGTTCCAGAATGGGTGTGCCCTATATTCAATAAGACCAGCAGGGTTTGTTGGAATCTGTGAAAAAGATATATATTACCAAAAATTAACGGCAACAGGCCATGAGATATATGGCTGAAGTCAAGGAGAAAACTAACAAACATGCCTTCATTTAATTGTAACATGGAAAAACAATAAACATCATGAATGAAATGGAAATGATACATCTCCCATTGTCCCTCCGATTGCAGGCATTAAAAATGCATAAAAGCTTAGAGTTGTAAAAGACAGAAAAAGTATTAATATTCCCAGAGATAAAAGCTTGTTCAGAAGTTCACATCAACAACACTCACACACCAATTATTCAGGGCCAGGAACAGGAAAACAATCTACTTACACTATTACTAGTATCTAAATTAGCATTTTGCTTGGTTACACTCATAAGGTATGGCTCCCGTAAGACCGTAATCTGGATAACGTTTTCCATTCTGCCCATACATTTTTACATATCAAAAAGTAAAGGCAGACGAAAGTCTATGATAGGTATCAGACGCAAGAATGTAAAAAGTTGTTAAGGGGAAATACTTACGAAGTGCTTGCAGACATCACATTTCGGATGGTAGCTTTCTTTATAGCAAGCTTTATGGAAAGGGTAATTTCCAGACGTGGAAAACTACAAAAGCAAGGAAATATACATGAAATACCAATAAAACCTTGAGTACAGAATAAAAACCAGATACGAAAACATTAAAATGAGAAATTTGACTGGTCAAAGGAAATTCTTGCACCTCATAATCAGAGATTGGTAGGTTGCAAGCACGGCAACGGAAGCATTCAGGATGCCAGAATGCACCCAAGCAATTTAGATAGCGGCCATAACCAATCTCAGCATTGCAGCCAGCACATATCCTATTATGTAAATAATTAGATTAGATATCCACAATTGAGTCTGCATTACATATGTTGTTGATTTTCTAATCTAACACCAAACTGAAATAATAGAATAATTTCTCCATCAACTGAAAACAAAACAGAAAATTGATGGGCAGATGTTTTCTCCCTTTGTTTATGAGCATTGAATGCGATGTACATGATACAAAAGCTATCCCTTCTTTGGATGTGGAACTTAATTCATAGTACCCCATGGTTATTTGTTCATAAATTCATCTCATCATGATCAAGACTCTACAACAACAATAATAACAACCCCACATTTTCTGACTTGGCAAATCAAAAGTCTAGACACACACACACACATATAAATAACAACCGTAAATTTGTTTTGGTGCAGCAGTCTATACTCGGCTAGTGTTTAGTACACGGTATTTGAAGAGGATAAAAAGAATGAAGAACAGTGTATCTAGACTACATTCTAGTCCAGTTTTTTCAAAGCTACATTCTAATCCAGTGTAAATTACATCAGCCCCTTCCTACCAAAATGATGAATCATAAGATCATCAGTTGACAAGTAGTTCAACAAGACCAGCACGAATAAGTGGGAATTGAGATGCACAGTGTTATCCTGTAACTCATACCTGTACCCCATTGGGAAATACTGAATTGGTTGATGCATATTATCATTTCCATGTTTGGGAGGTGACTCCAAATTTAGACTTTCTTCTATTGCTCTGGCAAGTTGTTCATCTTCTTCTAATTGTGATTTGTGGTCTGTAAGATGGACAAAAAACTTCATAAATACAGAACAGAAACTATTTTTGATCTTAAGACATAGATGATACAGACAAGACTATATATATATGTGTCTCTGTGTGTGTGTGCCAACACCATCAATATAAGCAGAAATTCCCATAGTAAAAAATAACAAAAAGATATTAATTTTAGGGTTTATATTGGATCAATTCCAATTTCTAAATGATTTCAAACATGGTAGAAATTGTTAAAGAACGAAATACGAACATAAATGATATCGTAGCTATCATATACTGTAAAAATACAAAATATCAAACTGCATATATTTCAATCTAGTAAAGCAAAGCAGCCACATTTACTATCAGTTATCATCCTATTACATTCATGCATGAAATTCAATAGTATGCAACTGGTTTCTTCGTTTATCAAATGATTTGACCAGATTTCTTATCAAATTTCTCCTAATCACAATCCGATGATAAAAGGGGAAATGGAAAAAACAGAAACAATAATGTCTAGAATAAATTCAAAACAAGTATCAGATATTAATTTTCCAAATTACATCATGCCATAACTTAACTTCAATCTGAGAGCAAAGATTCAATATAAAAATGCACTGCAATCCATATACTTTCAAGAAGATGCAATAATCTTTAAGAGCTATTAAACTCACCTTTTACATTTTTCACTTTCTGATTTTCTTCTACCAAAGACAACGCAATAGCACGATCAATATCTTCATTCTCGTTCTCGGTCCAAACATCCTACATTCAAAACCCTATCAAAACACGCCACACAAAATTTTCTAAAACAATAACTTGCAACATTTTCCAACACCTGACAAAAATTTCTAAACCATTACAAATTGCATTAAAATTTACCCCTGAAGTTGATGGCAAGTAATAACTCGAATCGTCTCTATAATAATGCCCTTCTGAAACCTTATGATCAGACCCTTTAAAAATTCTACTAAGCCAACCCATCAATCAAAAAAATAGCTATATGTTCAAACAATAACAGCTCCTCCCTGCACAAATAAACATCAACATAAAGAAAAAAAGTAATCACAATCAAGAATCAAGATATTGCAAGAAAAATCATCCACAGACGCGGTAGTAATTTGAAAAATTGACATAATTGAATGTAATCGCATGTGTCAGTGCCGCGACAAGATGTTCATGTCTTACACAAAAAAAAAAAGAGGGTTTAGCAGGGTTATATAAAAATTAAATAAAATTAAACAAGTTTATGAAACAAAAAAACTTGAATTATGAACTAACCTCTGTTAAGAAATTGCAGAAGCAGTGAAAAGCGAATTGTAAGAAAATTGAAATAGTTTGGTTGTGATCTAATTTGGAAGAATGATTCAAAAACGAGTAAGAAAGAAAGGACTCTTTAGATCATTGACAATTGAAGAAAAGGAATAATGAAGAATTATTAATTAAAAAAAAAGAATGAATAAATGTGAAGAAGAGGGAAAAGTAGAAGAAGTACACGCGATTATAAAGTCAAATTAAATTTGAAGAAAAGTAAAACATTTCATCAATTATTATTTATTTAGTTTAGTTTAGGAGGAGATTTGAAAAGAAAATAACAATACAAAGGTGTGTGTGCGTGCGTGGGGTCCTCCTTGTTCACACACAACACACACCTTCTTCTTCCTTCTTACGAAGGGAGACCCCAAAACACAAAGTTTCTGATACCCAAAACCAGAACAGTTTTCTTTCTTTCTTTATTTTATTTTTAATTTTCTTTATTTATTTTATTTTAACTACCGTCAAAACAGGCATTCAGCATCCACCCTTTTTTTTTGGTATCTTTATAATTTTATAATTGTAGTATTTAATAAGCACTTAATCTTTTTAACTTAACAATATTTTTAAATTATTAGACCTCTTAATCAATTATCAATAATTGTACATCCTTATATTTAATTTTTTAGTATTAAAAATATATGAGGCCCACTTAAGATTAAGGTTTTAAGTGAGACATTAAGTCTTATAAGCATCTGGAAAAAAATCTCCCCAATCCTTAATTTTGAGGTTTTAAACGGGTCACACATATACACACCATTTTTTTTTAATAATAGTTTCTAATAAGTATTCAACTACTTCAATTGAGACCCTCTAACAAAATGTCTAAATGAGTCTCACCAATAACTCTTTATCATTTCAACAAAAGCAACTCAACAATGATTATTTTAATAAAAAGTGGTGTGAGATCCACTTAAGAATGAAGGTCTTAAGTGAGACCCTAGATCTTAAGGGACCTCCAAAATGGTGAAGACCTCACCATTGAATATAGTTTAATAAGTACTAAGATCTTCAAATTTGAGATCTCCCCATTGGTGATTGTCTTATATAAAATGAGTTGACATTTCTCTCATACCTTCTCTGGCCCTTTTTTTACAAGACTACTTTACAAAAATCGTAAGTCTTAAAAATAAGTTTTTCAAACAATAAATTTGTCTGAAATATATGTTCCTATTTTCTTTTTTTAGGAAATGTTCCTATTATTAAATTGGACTTTTTGTATAACTGTATTTAACAATGATTTTTAGATAATTGATAATATTAACAAGAGTATAGTTAAAAACATTAATAAATACATTTAAAAATCGATAGATACTCTTATATTTAAAGACAAATTTTTTTTTATAAATAATATTATACTTAAAGCCCGAGGAAGTACCAATTTTAGTAGGACCATAGGTGAACATTGTGACAACTAAAATGGTTATGACTTGTCATTGATTGATTACGTTAGGGGCGGAGGAAAAATGGGGTTAGGTATTTATTTGCGCGTCTGCGGATTTATGGAGATTACTTACTTCCTTGCCATGCGCTAGGATTGGAACGGGATTAAAGACAATATCAAGGAATTAACTCATATTCATTAGATATCTTTTATTTAATTCAGAGATTTTTAGAGTAACTTTGTAAAAAAGAAAACAAAAGTAAATCTAAACTCATTAATTAGGGATTTTATTTTAAAGTTATTTGGTCAAGAAACAAGTATTTAGAAATAAAAATCCTTTAACAAAAGTAAATCTAAACTCATTAATTAGGGATTGTTTTTTTAGACAGTTAATTAGGGATTATTTTAAAACTTGTTTTGGTAAAAAAAAAAAAAAAAAGTTTTTTTAATTGCTTTCTATCAATGATTCACAATTTCATGATGGACTTTCAAATTTGAGCAGGTAATTAGGATTTATCGAAAATTTGTACAATCATCAACGATCAACGAGCGTATTAACAGATGTACATATATTAGTTTTTACATCCGTACAACACACAAAAAAATGAATATTTTTTTGTAATGTTATGGACATTGACTCTTAAAATACAATCGAGAATACATAGTATATATGAGTGTCGTTACAAATCAAGATGTTAACCCACAACATACCATAGCCTACTTTAGTCTCATTACACACATGATTGACTAATAATCACTCAAGAGGTCTCACACTCACTACAAGAGTTAAATTCAAAACTTTATGGGCTAGTCAGCTCATTATTAATTGAGGCAATATTTACTAGGGGTCAATGATTCATGTCCTTATAGAGGAAGAAGCGGACAATATATTTATCACAAATAATATTTGGATCATGGTGATATTTTACTATAAATAGTGTCTCTCGTTTGAGTACACTTTTATGTTTGTATTTAAATGTCATTTTTTTAATTGCAAATATTAATGGTTAATTTGTTAGATTAATTTTTACTCATTTATCTAAATTTGAACTTATGACGTCAAACTTTTTTTCCCTTAAACCAATTCCCAAACCCCTATTTAAATGGTGTTTTCATAGTTTAAGGGTGCAATATATCAATTATATCATTTATCAATTAATCATACTTACTCCCCTCCAATAAACCAAGAACAAAGTTTTTCTTTTGTTATGTGCAAATTTAAATTTCCACAAAACTAAATTCATTTACCAATAATAGTTGTTCCTTGATGAGATGAAATACATTGGAGAGAGAGTATGCAAAAGTAAATGACAATTTATTGATAGATTAAGATGAGAGTATAATTGAAAGAAAAAAATTCTAAAAATTGGCTTACTTATTGGTAGAGTATTATTCGAAAACGAAAATTAAAAAGAAGTATAAATAAAAAAGAAAGAATATTATTTTCACTAAATTACTCATATAAGTGAAAATTCATAAAGTTATGCAAATTAAGAAATATAGTATAATTTCTTTGGCTAAAGTGTACTTTTCCCCCTTAACTTTCAAAAACTTGCAATTTTGGCCCCTTAAGTACAAAAACTACAATTTTGACCCCTTAAGATTTAGCCCCATTGCAAATTTGATCCTTTTGGTCAACTTTGACCTAGTCAACGCCTGCGTGGCATGCCACGTGTGTAAATAATAAATTACAAAAAATTAAAAATGCCATAAAATCATTTTATAAATTAAATAAATAAAAAAAAGATATTAAATAATAAAAAAAATCAGAAAAAAATTAAAATTAAAAGGAAGGGAAATGAAAAAGGAAGCATGAATTCCAAAATGCTTCTTATTCTCCTTCTCCTTGACCAAACTCTCGCCGAATCTTATCTCCGGGAAGTGTCTCCCCCCTTGGAAGACGACGTCGCTGTTCCCAATGACAACCCCTCCTGATACAACTTTGCCACCGTCAAGATCTCGTAGCTTCCGTGCACCTTCCTTGGACGACGGCCGCATTCTCGCCGATTATAACATCCAGAACGAATTCACTCTCCACCTTGCTCTTCGTCTTCGTTGTGGAGCTAAGAAGCGTAGGAAGAAGACCTTCACCAAAATTTCTCACAATCGGGTCAACATGAATCTAGGTCGGGTCAGTTTCTGGAACCGAAGCTGAAACTTTTGCTGCTGAAGAAGTGGATGATGTTGATGGAGAAGATGAAGATGGTGTTGTTGAACATTTAGAATTTGATGAACGTTTTGTAACTTTTCTTGTTCCAACACCAACTGGTATGTTCCTTAAAGCACCACCTTTTGTCCAATATCTTTTGCAATTTTTGCAAAAATGACGTGGTTGTGAGAGATTCTAGTTGTTGTAGTAGCATAATTTTGTGTTGCTTGATTCACAACGTGGACATTTGAGTTGTTCTTGTTCTGGAAAATTTGGTTTCATGGGTTGAAATGTTGTTGGGTCTTGCATCTTTATGTCACTAAAAGGCAACAACTTGATTAAAAATAAAACGAAAAGGTAACAACTTTGATTAGAAAATGAATACAATTTTGTGCCTTTTGAATTAAAAAAAAATTGAAGATTGTTATGAAGACATGAAAATTGAAGATTGAAGGTTTTTAATTCTGGGTTTGGACATTTAATATCTTTTTTTATTTATTCAATTTATAAAATGATTTTATTATTTTTTAATTCATTATTTACACACGTGGCATGCCACGCAGGTGTTGACTAGGTCAAAATTGACCAAAAGGATCAAATTTGCAATGGGGCTAAATCTTAAAGGGTCAAAATTGTAGTTTTTGTATTTAAGAGGTCAAAATTGCAAGTTTTTGAAAGTTAAGGGGAAAAAAGTACACTTTAGCCAATTTCTTTTAAAGCAAACACGTTTATATTAAAGAGAAATATCCAGTTGGATTTGGTTTAAAATAGTAGGACGAACTTCCTCTATCCAGGCTCAATTGGGACTTGAGAGGGATAATTGAGCCCTTTGATAGGCTGCCATATTGCCCGATCTCAAAGTATGCCTAAACCTACATGGAACTGTATCCTATACCGCAGCGGCGTCTTTTAGAACCAACCACAAAAACACACCCATCCCAATGCCACACATTTTCTTAGCTTTTGGTGCATTTGAATACTTCGTGGAATATTGTCCATTTGATTTAAAGGACCAACACAGACTACAACCATGAATTTGCAGGAATTAGGTGATGAACCTGATCCAGTCTCCAACTATATATAATAATCATAATGAATACAATACAATTTACTAATGATTTTCTCTTTCTTCAAAAAAAATAATTTACAGATATGATTTTCTGTGTTAAGTGTTAACCACAACACAGAAGAAAAAAATTTAAAAACTTCACTTAAGAAACTCTAAAAAAACTTCATAACCACAAACAAAACCCAATATTCACAACAATTTTTTTTTACAATTGAATATCACTACTATAATAGAAACATTAAATAATAACATAAAAAAAAAAAAATCAAAAATTAAGGGAAGCACTTAGAAGGTTTCACTGCGGTTGGATTATTAAGTTTCAAGTTGACGAAGTTTTAAGCAGATGTGTGCTTTTACTGGTTTATGATCTGAACCGTATATTTCATCCATTGACTCGTATGAATGTAGGGTTGCTTCCACGTTGTCTGTGTCTTCTATCTTGAACAGTATGCGATCTGTCCATGCTGGTACTCGAACCTGAAAATCAACATGCACACATCATCATCATATATATATACACACTTACGTCAGTAGAATCATTAAGCGTCACGAAATTATATAATATGTCACACAAATGGAAAATATGTACAAGTTGTTTTGTGGAACCAATTTCTAGTCATGTACAATTTTACGTGGAATTTTGAGTCAATATATATGTACAATTTTTTTAAATTCTAACACTACAATTAAATAAATTAAAATTTGGTTTTGTAAGATCAATTAAACAAAGATTAAGCAAATGACATGATTGGACTCAAGTAGTAAAAAAGTTGTACTTAAGGTCAAATTGATTAGGATTGCCGAGCTTGATCGTTAGTTAAAATTATATTGGTCATATTTTACTTCCGTCGGATGAAACCTGAATTACCTTGGCTCATTTGTATGGAAATATTAGTTTTTTTTTTTGAGAGTATGGAAATATAAGTTATGAAATAAAAAAACATTGCAAATTAATTATATATTTATTGCATTAATATTTTGTAATGTAAAAACAAAAAACTAGTAATACTTCTATCAAATAATATTTTTTTTCAAAATGAAAAGCAACTAAATCACACTTATTAATTAAGATTAATAAGTTAATTAAATTTAATATTTGCAATCACACCAAAATAATCATATTGTCTAAAATACCCTTCATGTCCTTTTTAGTATAATAAATATGTACATTATAAACAAAGGTACCCCTAATATGGATCCTTTTAAATAGGTTCAACCACGAAATTTTTTCCTAAACACGGTTATGTGATAAGTCATTCTTTTATATTGTATTTTTTAATCTTTTTAAATAAGGGTCGTGTAACTTAACTAGTTTGAGCTAAATGATTAAATGAGTTGAGGAGTTATAGATTCAAGTCTTGATAAGGAGAAAAATACTAAGATAACAATTAACATACTGACATTTTTCATTCAATTTTTTTCTTTTCAAATGGGATTATGAGACTATTCAGTGTGGTTTTGTAAGCATCTTTTTGAAAAAGAAACATTAGGAACATGCTCTTTTAAGTTGTGATGTTTCCGATGTCATTGGTGTTGGTGGTTTACTACATGACGACAAGGGATTCCATAGCGGACTTCTCTTCTAACGAGGGGCAAGATGATGCGCTTTTTGCTAAGTTATTTGATGTTTATCATGATTTGATGTTGATCATGAACAACTCTATTCAACATGTTATATTTGGAAGACGGGATCTTAAAAGTCTTTCATGCTATTCAAAATCCGGATCACTCAAACATAAATCTATACACTTCTTTGTTGGTTTGCTTAAATTTTATTTCCAAAGGAGTACTATATTGATATTGTAAATTAATAAAATTAGAACTTTTTTTTACTATAATGAATAATGAATTGTATTATGAAACAAATGATTTTTTAGAGATTGTAACATGCAAATGATATACCTTTTTTCCCCTTAAATTCACTCATAGATATAGGAGTACATTTTAATTTTATCTTGAATTGGAAAATGCAATTACCTTGTAACTTGTGTCGTAATCGCTACTTCCTTTATTATACTTGTATGTTGGCTTGAATGTCAACGTTCCCTCACAAAATCCATTGAAAATTTGTCCTTCTCCAGCTTGTTGCAAGAGTTGATCATTACCATGCAGCTTCTGAAATAAGAACCAAAAAAAATTATGTATGTGAGTTTAGGATTAAGTTACAAACTAATTCTAACATATGAATGAATATTCTACTTTGGTGATGAATTAATTACCTGGTGAAGGTCTTGGTCTATTAGGTTCCTGGCTGGATGTGTATTGATCCCTTCAAGCCTATAGTTAAGGTCTCCTAACCAAATAGTCATGTGGGCTGGTCTAGAATATGGGTTCCAAATCTTAGAGAAAAGGGAGCGTGATACATGTCTGCATTCATAATTTCTTTCTTGCACATTGCGACCATGAGCTGCAAAAGATAAATAAACATAGTCTTATAATTAGGGACGGATAGTGTATCAACCAATATATACGACAACATGCACGTGATAGTGTTTGTTTTTCCTTATAAATTTTCACTTTTGAGGCACCAATTAGCGGAAATGGATTCGTTGTAGATGGCAATCGGGACATTATATGTATTCACGCAGTCAACGCATACTAGTTGCCAATCAAGATCGAGTAGTCCAAAATTTATGCAAAATTTGAATTTTTTTTTAAACATAAACTTATTTACCAAATTTAAAAACCCTCTGATATTAACTTAATTTTATGTGTTGATTGCGTGAATGCAAGATCTCAGACTATAGAGATTATGGAATTCATATCCTCTATTGCAAAGAATTTCCTAAATAATATTCTATTGGTGCTTAAAAACATCTATCTCTTTTGTTCATAAAAAGGAGGGAACTAATCAAATCATACCCCCTAAAAAAAAAAATCAAATCATACAGTATATATAATTATATATAGTTACCAGAGAGGTGGCATGAGATGAACAACAAACGTATGCCTTTGTAGTTAATGCGAATTGCTACAGCCCCTTTCTTCCTTCCAATTATTCCTCCACACCCCCCAACAGATTCTTTGTCCACATGCAATTCTGCATACAATTAAAATCAACTCATTTAACATACATTAACAATTATTATAAAATTAAGCGTAGTGAAAATATAATCTGACATAAAAAATCTCACCTTGAATGAATGATTCTGCATTCTTTGGTCCAAACAGGTACAACTGCAAAGATTGCATAGTAACTTTACCTATCAGCCTTCATTTCCAAAAAAAGGAAAGAAGTAAAAAAATATTTCAATAAGTTCACATACACTTGCTCTAGCAAAACTATAAAAAATTTACTACTAGAAAATGTTAAATTTATACAGAGATTTATAGAGTACATATATAGAAATTGTCTCTAATTTTATCATAGATATTTAGATTTACTAGCTAGGTTGAATTACAAAGATTTTTTTTTCATTTATAAGTTTAAAAGTTATTTTATTTTTCTAGGGTGATTATAGAGCGTAATCATGGTTGCACTATTGCACCTGCACTAGCATAGCATCTTGACATATATACTTAGAACTGGACAAACTTAGAGCTTATTATAGATTCTGATTTTCAATGTTAGGATGGAAACAAATGAACTCTTACGTGTGACTTTCATTCAAAGCTGCCGAAAGCATAGTTGCAATTTTGTTTCCCGGAGCTTCTTGCAAGCCAACAGCTAGAAAATCGTAATCTCGGTTGCTACCAACCATTTCTGCTAAATCTTCAAACGAAACCTGATTATTAATTCACGCCAAATTAAATAATAATGTTGAATTAAACTTTGAAACAAGAACTAAATAGAAATAAATATTTCAACAAATGCGACAACTAAAAAGAAATAGAGGGAGTAGTTAAGTGACTCCGGTACCTGACCATTCATATTCCAAGTAACAATGGAGATGCATAGATTTGAAGTGGTGGAGAAGTTACAAGTGTTATCGACATCCACAGTTCTTATCCCAATCTGAGATGGCGAAGTTTGATGATGAACAAAACCCGTTGGCCTACTCTTCGACCTTAATTTTCGTCTGTAAATTTTGTATGTATATAAAAAAATAAAATGGAACATATATACAGATGAGTCTTGATTAATGGAAGCATAGAAATTTAAGTTAATATGATGGATCATACCTTTTGCAAATTAGTTGGTTCCCCATTGCGTTATGAAACAATGATTTTTTCAAACGAGTGCACAAAAGATGAATTTGGGTAAAAGAGATGATATGAATTTATTGACTTTGGAATTTGGACCTATATTTATACACCGCTTCAGTAGTCAAATGTAAGATATGATTGAACTTCTGTACCATTCTAGAGATTTTGTGTTCAATAGTTCAAAATTTCTGACCAAGTACGTACTGATATTTTTCTTGTGAGTTAGGTTGGATGTGGTTGACAATGGAAGAAGATAAAATAAAATTGAAAAGGACCATCCGTCCGTTTGGGCTATTCACGTATGCCATGCAAATTACGTCAAGCAACTTTACTTTGTCTATGGTTGGATATCTTAAGTCTAAATAAGACGCCGTGAAATGTCAATTTCACGAAATTATACATAGCAATTTGGTTCAAGATACTCAATGATAGTCTATTAGATTATTTTCATAAGTCAATGATTGCATTCCAACTTTTTACGTTAGTATATCCAAGAAGAGAGCTTAGATGAGATGACACGAGTCTCTTCTGGGTTCTGAGTTAGAATCCAGCCTTAAACATGCATCATTAAATCTAGGGATTATTCTCTAAAGTTGCACACTTGGAGGATACCCGATTTACACCAAATCTGTTACATTAGTATTACATAAAAATTGCGTAAGAGTAATAAACATCTTAGAAAATGTTCGTTCTCCTCTCTTCTTCTTGATCTACCAAAAATGGATGGTTTAACGTCAATTTTGCATAGGAATCACTCGGCCAAATAATTTTTTTATGTTTATAGTTAAATAAAAAATTTCAATATGTATTAAGTGTTTTTTCTTCGTATTTTTTATGATTTCGTCATCTTAACTTGACGTTGTTTGCTTTGATTTCACGTATTGGTGCAACGTTTTTTTTAATTTTCAGACTTGATACAATGTTCATTTTATTCATGTTGAAATATTAGTTTCGATCTATTACATATCTAATCAATAACTTTAACATTGTCAACGTTACAAATACAAAGACATGAATACTACTAACATTTGAATATAATCACATCTATAGACTATGTATTTTAGTGTTTAATACTACTATTCTAGATGTTCTAAGTATTTTTATGGCATATTCATCATTTTGAATTTGATTTCTGCTCTTCCCCGGACACAAAACACTCGCGCCCTGCAGTCATTCCGAAAATGCTCTTGCGCTAGTTAAGTAACGCAAGTGTTAAACTCTGCGTTAGTTAACTCACGCTACGTGCTGTCTTAAACAAGGCAGAACACCTCATTTCCTCATTTCTCATCTAAAATCTGGAGAGAAAAAAAATCTCAAAAACCTCTCTCAAATCACCCAAAACCAAAATTCCTTCAAGTTCAAATCAAACAACACTCCAATAACAAGTAAGTTTTCATAATCAAACACTATTAACCTTTTATGTTTATATGTTAGATTTTTTCTCTTAAATTAGAATTTTTTTAGATTTAAGGTTTGTTTAAATTTTGGTTTTTTGGGCAAGAAATCATACAATGTTTACATGAAAATGACTTGTGTTGCTTAATTGTTTAGATGTTTGCATGTTTATGTTGTAGTTTTAAGTTTTAGAGAATTTTTTTAGATTTAGGGTTTGTTTAAATATTGATTTTTTTTTGCAAGAAATGACTATATTTACATATGTAAATAAATTAAAAAAAAGTAGCCGCTATGCACCACTTAACTCAGCGTGAAATAAAATAAAAATTGCGTATTGAATAAATTCGAATAAAGTTACGTATTAAAAAAATTGAAAAAAGGCCTAATTAAACTGAGCGTGAATTTGAATAAATTTTTTATGGTTCTAGTAAAAAGAAGGATTTGAAGGTAATGGCTTGTAATAATCTTGAATAATCTTGGAACATTTTGTTATTGAATAGTTTTGTTATTGAATAAAGTTGAAGATTTTGAATAAATTTGAAGCGAAATTGCGTATTTAATTAAATTGGCGTATTGATTAAATTAAATTTGAAGCGAAATTGCGTATTGATTAAATTTGAAGCGAAGTCGCGTATTGAATAATTTCGATGAAAGTCGCGTATTTCGATTAAAAATTGCGTATTTGAATAAACACTAATTAAGTCAAACGTAAATTTGAATAAAAGTTGCGTAATGAATAAATAAATTCAAAAAGTGGTAAATTCATTACATTACATTCGGAAATATACCTTCCAACTACAACAATTATCTTACCCCTGAATGGGGTAAATTCAAACTTGCTAAGTAGCAGGATTCCAACATTCGTCCAACATTTCTACTGTTCCATTCAAAAGATTAAATTCTTGTTAGTCTTGGTTAAAATGACGGTATTCAAGTGTCAAAAGAATGAGGTCCATTCCTTGACACTTCAATACCTTCATTTAAACCAGTCCAACAGGAATTTAATCTTTTGAATGGAACAGTAGAAATGTTGGTCGAATGCTGGAGTCATGCCGTTTAACAAGTTTGAATTACCCCATTTAGAGGAAGACAATTGTTGTAGTTGGAAGGTGCATTTCCCTACCTAATCACGATCTTCTGGCGGAATCAGACTATTGATAATATCTTCAGTTGATCTCAGCAACGTAACTCGCATATTGATCCACTGGAACATGCTGTGCTCCCAAAATATGTTCTTCACGTTTTCGTCATTCGTTAATTCCACCCAAGTGAATGATATTCTCCCCTCGTCGAGCGTTAGACGTTTATACCGAACGTATTCCACCCGCCTTGTGTCTTTGGGGTTGACTCCTTGATCGAATTCATTCAGTTGATCCTTGAGACCTCTTAACGATACACCAAGGCACCAAACCTTCAACCTCTGAGGTTCCCCGCCGTTGAATTGTGCATTAACGTCTATCCACCCGACCATTGTTTCAAATCTACACAATAAGAAATTAAAAATAATCAATGAAAAACTCATTCAAACATTTCATCAAACACTTGGAGTGTAAATGATACATACACCTTCATAAAAAGTGCCTTATTTACTATATTCAAATTATTTTACTTACTTTATTCTAAATTATTTTATTTACTTTTTTCTAAATTATTTGTTCACTTTATTCTAAATTATTTATTTGCTATATTCTAATTTATTTACGCACTTAAAATAAATTCGATTTTATTCTATTTTATTTATTCATTAAATACAAAATTAGAAAATAAATTTTATTTTATTTATTCAATACATAATCGTAAAATAAATGCAAATATAAATACAAATAAAAAACAAAATTAATAAATTCCTCCTTCAAAAAAAAAATTAGTAAATATAACTCTCGTTTTATTAATATCATTTATACATTACAATAGATGATACATATAATTTATTTGAATTCAGTAATCTACTTATTTTCTTTTTACCCTCTTTGGTATACGACGAGCAGCCTTCTTGGGGCAAATAATGATCAGTCATGTTGGGGTAAAAGACATCAAGATCCCTTGGGGTTAATTTAAATTTGGTTCTTTTTATATCCCAAGATGATTCTTACCCACGGTAAAAAGATATTGGGGTAAAAAGAAGCATACCTAATTTTACCTCAAGGGATGATGTCTTTTTCCCCAAGCCGACTGACCACTATTTACCCCAACAAGGCTGCTCACTATATACATAAAGGGGTAAAACTAGCCTAAAGACTATTGAAGTAAAAAAAAGAAGAGAAAGAGGGGGAGAGAGTGGGAGGAGAGAATGTAAGATGGTGTGAGGAAATGAGCAACTTTGGAGGGGTATTTATAGGTGGGAATGGTAACCTAGGTTGTATCTACCATAAATGTGGTAAAAAAAAACGTGTAAAAGTGATAAAAAAAAAACGTGTAGATTGAATGTTGAAAAACTGACCACCGTCCAAAAAACGTTTGTTCTTCAGTTCTGACCACCGGCCAACGTGCGTGAGTTAACTCGCGCATAGGCAAGTGGTGCGTGGCTTAAGTCACGCATAGATTATAAGGTATTATAAGGTGCGTGAGTTAAGTCACGCAGCGTGACTTAACTAACGCATGAGTATATTTGGAAAGGCTGCATGGCGCGAATGTTTTGTGCAGGGGAAAGAGGAGAAATCTTTGAATTTGTATGGTATCTATATACTCTACCAATGAACCGTTCTTAGATGGGCCGGTTCTTCCTGTGTGAAATATTTTAATGGGCCTATGTATCCAAAGGAAATGGGCCTGAATTAGTTACTTCTTCTCTCATGTCGATCGCTACGTGATGTTTGAAGCTACTACTATTTCCATGATGATCTTCATTTAGGTTTGAATCTTTCTCCTTGTTTCTCCTTGTTTTCTTCAAATTCAGCTTCAATTTCCAACTTCATGTAACTCAATTTCAATTTATCACTTCCACGCCTTTGAATTTTCTTCTTCTGTGAGTATTTCTCGATCATTCCATTTCTACCTCATTTTTTATTTATTTTTCACTACTTACTTATTTTTAATCTAATTAATTAATTAATTAATTAATGGATTAATCTAATTAATTAATTAATTAATTAATGGATTAATCATTTTTTTTTTGTTTTGTTTGTTGTAGCCATCACTTTGCTTCTCCTTGCTGGAATTACTCGGCAGCTTGAAATGGTAAATTCTCAGACACTCTTATTTGCCATATATTTGCATCCTGTGAATTTCTGAATTTTGCGTAAAAAAAATGAATTTCTGCTTTTTATTTCTTGAAATTTATCTCTAGAAGGAGCAAAATTTTGACTTTGTAATTGATTACATGGTTTGGGTTCATATAATCATTAGTATTTTTGTATTTTTTAGTTTTATACACAACTTTGATTAAAAAAATTACACTCATAGACCCTCTAAAAGTTGTTTTCATATAAGCTGAAAACAACTTATAGAAATGTCATAAGCTATTTGCATAAGCAATCCCAAAGATTCTTATGCGTGCTTATGTCAGTTGATAGACTCAAATAAGTCGGTAGTTTTTATGCAAATAAATGCCTATATAGAAGAGATAAACAATCCTTGTAACTATAGCATTTTGTTATTTGAATTCAGAGGAGTTACATTAGCTTGTTTTTTTTTAATATTTTCTGTTTTAAGTTACAATAACCTATTTTGTTTTCTGATTCTTGGATCTTTTGTCTGAATATATCTAAAGAGAAGGGAACAATCCCAGTCTCCTAGCGTAACAGATGCAGAGCCCGATAGAATTAGTAGTTTACCTGGTCATATAATAGACCAAATTCTCTCAATTTTGCCAATTAAGGAAGCAGTGAGAACAAGTATTTTATCAACCAAATGGAGGTACAAATGGGCCACACTTCCAAATCTTGTGTTTGATAGCCAATGTATCTCCGACACTTCTGAAGACCTTTTAGTTATCAAGAGCAAGCTTTCGAGAATTATTGATCATGTGCTTTTACTCCATTCTGGGCCAATCAAAAAGTTCAAGCTCTCCCATCGTGAGCTCATTGGAGTGATTGATATTGATCGATGGACTCTTCATCTAACCAGAAGGCCTGTTAAAGAGTTTGTGCTGGAAATCTGGAAAGGGCAACGCTATAAAATACCTTCATGCTTATTTTCTTGTCAAGGTTTACATCATTTGGAATTATTTAACTGTTGGCTTATACCACCATCAGCATTTCAAGGCTTCAGAAACTTGAAGAGTCTTGATCTGCAACATGTCACCTTGTCTCAAGATGCTTTTGAAAACTTGATATCTAGTTGCCCTTTGCTTGAACGATTGACATTGATGAACTTTGATGGTTTCAACTATCTTAATATCCATGCCCCAAATCTCCAGTTTTTTGACATCGGGGGTAAATTTGAGGATATTAGCTTTAAGAACACTTCTCAATTAGCTGTGGTGTCCATTGGTCTGTATGTTAACTTTGAAAGCAGTCAAGGTAGATTGCACGGACGCACTAGCAATCTGGTTGAATTTTTAATTCATCTGCCTCGTATCCAAAGGCTGGAGATTCAAAGCTATTTTTTGAAGGTATAATGCTCAACTCAGGGCATCACTTGACGTAATACTGTTTTTCCTGTACAAATTTAAAAAGCACCTCAGTCAGGTGTATGCAACTTGATCTGTATGTAAGAAAAAGATTATATACTGATGTAAACTATTCTCTCCTTTTTGCTCCAGTATTTGGCTGTGGGGGTTGTACCAGTAAAGCTTCCTACCCCTTGCATTGATCTAAGTTATCTTTCCATACGCATAAACTTCTATGATTCAAAGGAAATTTCAGCTGCTCTTTGCCTTTTCAGAAGCTCACCTAATCTACGAGAACTCGAAATATTGGTGAGTACTTATTTAAACTTGATTTGAGTTTGCTTGCTGACATACTGTTTTTGTTATATATGACAAGTTATTAGAGAAAAACTACATACGGTGAAGGGCACTGTTTTTCGCTTACATACTGAAAAATGGGAAGGGCTTTTATTTTCTTTCAAAATTTATCATTATATAGATTCCCTGAAGCCAATGATGATTACTTGTTATAGCAAGTGCCGTCTGAAAGCAAGGCCTGATGCACACTTTTCACAATATGAGACTGAGGCTTCTTATAAAAAAAATATATTGACACTCTTTTCAATATTACTATTAGCTGAAATTCAGGTCGGTCTCACACTCTCACTAATTTATGTGTGTTCGAATTCTTATCCGGGTGGACTCTTTCTCGGAGTGACTCAACCCAATTGAATTTCAACTAATAAATAATACAGTGTTGGAAAGAGAGAATCAGATGTTGTATTGTTGTGTTGTTAGCACTACTTGAATTAACATCTAGAACTAGATTTTGCAAAGTTGTTTTGTTTTGAATATTGTCTGGGGTCTTAAGTTCTTGATCTAGTCTTTTAAGTTTTTAAGACTTCTTCATGTGTGTGTTATGATTGCATGTAGGCACGGCCTGAGGAGCAGCCTCTTCCATTAGCTCACCACGCCGACTGTTGGGATGATGTCTATTCGGATTGGCCAATCTTGCGAGTGCGACATGTGAGAATAGATGGCATCTCTGGTATTAAACCTGAGTTGGACTTCATCAGATTTATACTTCTATATTTTCCTGTGCTAGAAAGGATGACTGTGAAACCTGCTTTAAACGCCGGACCGGACCTGGTGAAAGAACTATTGCGGTTGAGGAGAGCCTCGGGACGAGCTGAAGTTATTTACCTAGACTCTGTATAATGATTTTTACACATGAAAATAGTATACGTGTACTTTCGTTCCTTTATGAAGTATACATGAAAACCCCTCCCTTACAACCTGTTTCATCTTGAAAGGGATCAACTCTTTTCCTTGCGATTTGCAAGCCATCATTGACACTTAGAGTTGAATTAAGTTTAGGAAATATTGAGTTGGATATTTATTTTCTTCAAATTGTAACTTGTTTTTTATAATTGAACTAGGTTTGTTTTGGCTTCATGTGAAATAATTAGCGTTAAACGTTTCTTGAACATATAGAGAAGAGAGAAAAAAAATCAAGGATGTTTCGTTTTTACAATTCTGCCCTTTCTTTTATGCTGTGGTCACTAAAACCAAACACGCCCCTCTTTTGATTTTTTGATTTTTTATTTCACCTTTTAAAATGAAATATTCGAATTGTGGGTTCACTAAATCGCTCCAAGATTCTGGAATCGCAAATCAAGATCCACCTTCATCGTTTTTTCTCGTTTCCTCCCTTAGGGTTAGAACCATGAGTCTCTACTCTTTGTTCCTATCCTAATCCTTCCTCTCTCCCTCTTCTTCTGCTTCTCATCTTTTTCTTGATTCTCAAATTCCTCTCTCTAGAATTGTTAATTTGATCATTCTTATTGTTGCTGTAAATATCGCATGAACACTGGTTGATCCGTCAATGATCAAGAACATGTACTATGTCATATTGCTGTCTTTGGTCAAGAATTATATAGGTGTTTTCGTAACCCTAACACTATTTCATACAATTTTTTTAGGGGAACACTATTTCATACGATTCAATATTTTTGTTAAGTTAATACTATTCAATATTTGTTAACTGAACTTGGAGGAAATCCATTCCGTTTTTGCTAAAACAAAACTTCCATGATCGTCTCTAATACACATACCAATCCCCAATATGTTACTTGACCTAGAGAAAGCTGCATCGACATTACACTTGCAGCTCCTCCCAGCGTTCAGTTGCTTCCATATGTGATTGACAACTTGCTGTTGCTGTGCTGCCGCATTATTTTGGCATGTTTTCCGCATCCTGCCAACTTGAGTGTAGATTCATACCCCACTCTCGCAAACTGCTGTCCGTGACAACGTCTCATCGAAGAGGAATTGTTTATCCCCTACTCAACTAATTAATATTATGTTATTTTAGAAGCGTGGTTTTTTATGACACTTTTAATACTATGTCAATAGTTTTCATGCAAAGTAATGCCATTATAGTCCCCCTTGCCTCTTTTACGAGTGGAGTTGGAACCCCAAGGCGTGTATTCTGAGATGACTGGGGCAGTGTTAGAGGTTTTTGGGACTGTTTTGGGTAAGGTTCTGGTGTATCTTCAGCAGTATTTACTAGCTGTCAAGTTAACAGGTTTTACTTTTAGCTTGTCCTGTTAACAGTTTTTGGCCTGAGTTGTGGCTGCTATTGTGTTCCTGCGGGTGGGTTACCAATTATGAGGGCCCTGTGTATTTGTTCCTTGCTGTTCCCCATTTTGTACTTGTTATATAAATTGGAGGTTAATATATATGTTGTTTCAAAAAAAAAAAAAAAAAGTAATGCCATTATATAATAGACAAAGACAAATAAACCTTCGAACTATATATATCTTTTTGTAATTCTTTTTTTGAAGAAGTATATCATTTTGTAATTTGAATTCAGAGGAGTACTTAATTGTGTTGTTTTAGTTTAATGAAGTTACATCATAGCTTGTTTATTTACAGTAACCTAATTTGTTTTCTGAACATTGGATTTTTTGTCTGATTATATCTATAAAGAGAAGAGAACA
>Ga0315914_1001489_pt1 | contig 35068 bp, 19 predicted proteins | sample MpolenodulesMG_FD_203920 | JGI IMG/M metagenome (GOLD analysis project Ga0315914, IMG submission 203920) | Medicago polymorpha root nodule microbial communities from Los Angeles, California, United States - elongated nodules | ecosystem: Host-associated > Plants > Roots > Nodule | place: USA...
ATTTTATATAAATCTACTTTCTAATCTAATTCACCGTTTTTATAATGAATTAACAAATGCCAAACTCATAAAGCGAAAGCGGAGGGTTAGTATTTGTTAATTCATCATCTCAAATATCAATTCATAATGCGAAAGCGGAGCTTTGATATTGGAACAAGTGAATTTAGACAAGGGTTGCGAAACATGAGAATAGTCTAGCAAACCTTGAGACATATAAAGTTTCGTTCTTCAAGGATTCTAATAGCAATCAACCATGAGAATAAATGTGATTGCTAGAGGAACACACGCACTGCACCTCGAGAGAGGCTTTGATACGCTAAAGAGAAACTTGTCTTTAGAAAGTAAGTCGAATATAAAGTTATGATTTAGGGTTTGTTTGTGAAGGATTTGTTATTATGATGAACCAATAATCCCAAGGCACCTTTTTATTATTATTTTTATTTTATTTCAAAACAAAAACCAAACCTTTTAACTTTTAAAACTTTCATTCTAATCATTGTTAAAAGTTAATTAAATTCATAACTCCCTATCGGAACGATATTCTATTTTTACTACTTCGGTAAAACCATGCACTTGCGGTTTTGCTCATCAGGCACCCTTAGGGTGCCACGTCAGCGTAGACCGAGTCAAAATTGGTTTGGGGGCCAGAACTGCCACAGATGTAAAACTTAGGGGCGGTTTTGTAGTTTTTTTCTTAGGGGGCCAAAATCGCAACTTTGGGAAAGTTAGGGTGCTAAAATTGCTATTAAGCCACGATTTTTATAATATTATTTATAGGGATCAAAAACTTATTTAACGGTTAAAATTTAACCCTTTTATTTATATACACTTGTAAAAAAATTACGCTATCACTTTACCATAACCATTTGAAAACGTTTAATTTTAATTATAACTAATTTTAAATTTACTCATAATGGTTGTAATTTATTAATAGTGTTATACTTTTTACACTGAACGATGTACGAAAATTAATCTCTTTTTTTACTGGTGAAAAATTAAACTTATTCTCGATATGTCTATTTATTTAAAAATAACAATTATGTTGTTTATTATTTGTTTTAACTCTACCTTTTATATTTAATAGTGGAAAAATAGACACTAAGGTGTTGTTTATCCACTTTTCTACCATGTTTAATTGTATAGATATTAATTTTGACATATACAGTGATCATATAATTTTGACAAATAAAATTAAAGTAAGATCGTTTTAGAGTTTTCAATATCATTGCTATTGTAGTGAAATTGTTCATATTTTAATGAGATTTAATTATATTTTAATTAATATTATAAAAATTAAATGAAGAATAAAAATGAAAGAAAAAGTCACTTCAAAATCATGCATCTCCTTTATAGATAGATATACAAGTACATATGATAAATATATATTTTTTTTAAAAAGTTGTTAGTCAATGTCACACCATCAACCATATAGAGTGGTGATATGATGGATGTGCGAAGTAGGTAATAGATAGATAAGAAAAAAATGAGACGTTGAATGAGTGTTTGAAAATCATAAGTATCTAAATATAAGTGCTCTTTTGTAAAATATTTTGTGTCCGCACATCAAAATTATATTGGTCTGAGTACACACTATTAGATCTCTCAATGACGGTCTCATGTTCGAGCTTCATGGATGGAAAAAAAAATAGTTGAAAGAGGAAACCCTACTAAAAATGACCATTCATGTTTTCCACGAAGTTATGAACAAAGTCAATGGATACATTCCATCAGTAATATAGTAAGTAAAAAAAAAACTAGCAATGTAAGTTTATCGTAAAAAATTATTAGTGCAAGACAGAAATTTATAATCACTCAAAATCATGCGGTCTCTTAAGGCAATTTCATGTAATGTTTCATTCCTTTGTTTTTTTTCCTTTCAATTCGATCCTTTTTGTTTTTAAATGTTGATCCAATGACCCTAAAAGCGGTTATCATTTTTACAAAACATGTCAAATAAATTAATGATTAACATCATTTTCATAAAAAGTCCAAATCTTAAAATAGAAAACTCGAATTTTTATCTCCAACAACAACATAAAATCCCGAGTTAAAAAGTCAACAAAATTTTCAACAAAAAAAACTCCTTAATAGAACAAAATCATTCAAGCACATTGCCAAGGAATGAGAGATTCACATAATGTATGTAGTCATGTAGACACGGAAAAAAGATGCAGCCCATAACATGAATTTCATGTGTGTCATGCTAACGTGGATGCCCATTTTCCTTGGATTTTCTATCTTCCTTAACTTCAATGGATAAATGGCTTTATTTTTTTTAATTTTTTTTTTTAAGGAAAATGGCTTTATTTGTTGTTATTGCTATTTAGTCTTATGTCTCTTTACACCTGCAACTTACAATTTGTCCTATAAATATGACATATATTACAATGTAAAGACATATTTGTGTCTCATGTTCTCTCTTTATCTCTATTCTTTTGTATTTTACAATACTTTGCATTAATATCATAACAAATGAGAAATTCTTGATATAGATAATTAAAAACAAAGTAAATGGGAAATAGACAGTATAGATTATTAAAAACGTCGAAATAAATATATGAATTTGGTTAACCTTAGTTGTCATATAAATTATGGTCAGACCTAATACAACTATGCAAAATCGGTTTCTTAGGTGAGGGCTACCCCACATTTAGAAATACTTATTCAGGTCATCTTTCAACTAATATGAGACTCTTTAACACACCACATCACGCCCAACATTATTGAGTTTGGTGCGTGAATATAAATGATGGATGACAGGATAGCAGAAACCTGATAGAATATGGTCCAATATATCTTGGAGGAGACTCTGATACCATATTAGAAACCATGGTCCGACCTAACACATCCTCCACAAAACCGGCTTGTAAGGTGATGATTGCCTTCACTTATAAATACTTATTCTTACCATCTCTCAACCAGTGTGAGACTCTTTAACACTTTGTTACCTTTTGTTTCTTTTCCTTAAAAATCCCCCATAAAAATTAGTCACTAGTCACTATGTATTGCATCTTTTTCTTTCTTTCCTTTCCGTAAAAATTAGTTTTTTCATACAAAGTCAAGAATTTTTTAGGTGGTATTTTTTTTTAATAAAGATGAGTTTTTTACTATGGGGTTTGATAATGTTGTTGGAGATGAAGATTAGAGTTTTATTTTATTTTATTTTTAAAAAAAGGATTGGTTTCTTTGAAGATTTGTGGTTTATATTTGATGAAAATCTTAATTTTTTAAAGATCCGGGTTTTCTTATGAAGATTTGGGTATTTTGATAGTTTTATGTTTTTATGAGTTTTCTATTTTAAAGTTGAAAAGATCAAAGTGGGACCAAAAATAATAAATAATTGAATTGTTACTTGAAATAAAGTTATAGGACGTATGGACAATTCTGTCTAATTTTATTTATTTATAAAGAATTGGTTTTTTTTAGATAGTGTGAGTAAATTGTTTAGCTCTGTTGACAATGATATATAGGGGTTGGAGTTTGAATTTGAATTTCTCACTTTTCCACACTTATAATGTCTAAATCTAACAACTATGTTACTTGACTAAAAAAGAAGATAACATATGTTATTTTTCTTGAGAAAATATGACTCAAAAGCTAAGAGAGAATCTACTCTCTCAAATAAAAAACTTTACATATTTCAATGAGCATAGTACAAGGAAGACTTTGCCTTATTATAGTAATCCTAGAAGCCCTGATACAACTGTAATGGAAATAAAAACGCTAAAAACTAGTTAGATTATAAGAAATAAAATGTCAAACAAGTGACTAGGTGATTGTATGTCTATTATAATGGCTTGCACGAGGAAAGGGATGATGAAAATGAGAAGGAGCTGGCATACTAGAGTGATGCAATTAGATAATATTTCTATTTGTCTTAATATGTATCAAAATAGTAATACAATGTGAACTCATTTTAAGGTCATTAATGTAATTTTTTATTTATAAATCAATGAGGTACATTTATTTTTTGAAACAACAAATTTTATTAAAAATCAGATCCCTGCTCAAGACGAACAGAGACCGGAGATGATAATACAAACTAAAGGCGCCGTATATAGGCGGAACACCCGAAAATACACTCCAAACAAAACCCCTACACCCATAAACATCACCCCTAAAACAGACTCTTTCACAAAACGACCCCTGAAAAATGATACACATAACCACCTGCCGCCACTACTCATCCCCAGATAACACCCCGCTAAATGAAGCACCATGTCCGCAACTCCTAAGCTGAGCCACTATTTCATGTATCAATCAGCTTCCACCACCACACAACCTCTGGTCCACGGAGAGAACACCATAACAGCCCAAAACCAAACTTGAACCGAAGAACCGACTCCCAATCTCGAATCAAAAGTGATTGGGCCACCAGACTTAAAGACCAAACCAGACGGGCACCCCTAACCCCCTGTCCACCAGAGAAACACTGTAGCCCGCCATACAGGACATCAGCTAAACACCAACTCCCGATCTCGAAGCAAAAGTAACCGACCCGCCATAATCCAGCACACAACATGTAAAACAGACGCCATGAATAGCAGTGGTGTAAACATCAATCAACAGGGAAAAAATCGCAACTCAAAGGACATGCACCTTAAACAACCCAAAAACTTCAAACAAGAGGTAGCGACAACGGAGATGGACCCGAATACCAGAGGCGGTCTCCGAAAAAAATCCCCCACAAAAACACCCACATGCACACCTAAGCAACACCGACCACCCCCTATAACTGAATCACCACCTCCACCACTGCCTCCCCACCACACAACACCACCTATCGGGTTAGAATGACGCCAAACCACCTAAAAAGATATAAGGGCTGATGCCATCCGAAACCGTACATCAACAAAAAAAAGACCAAAACCAACAATACGGAACAAAAACAATACGAAACTAAAACTAGAAACGACCAAAAGGATTAACAAGCACAAGAGCAAGATAGCAAGGCTGAAAGTAAACAACATTGTCAAATCACCTCTCCAAGAAACAAGCAACAACACAAACACATGTCTAGAGGGAGACGAAACCAAACAACAAAACACGGGCAGCGAGCCGGTCTGAAGCGGAAACACAACCCCAGATCAAAGAATGGCATCTTCCAGTAGCAAGGAGAAAGCGACCAACGTCGGAGTCAACAACAATCAAATCAAAAAGCAACAAGAACCCACCAGCACAACCCAAAAAGACCCAAAAATTCTGAAAGGTACATGAATGACTACTACCGCCATCACGGAACGTCTACACACCAAACCCTTTCGAGCAACATTCAGAAAAAACACAACAACAACATAAGGCATCAGAAAATAAATCGCCAAAACCAACTTAAAAACTACACAAACAAACGAACAGACACAACAAAGACCCGCGACACCCAAAGAGGACGATGTCGCAAAAAACCACCACCCTCTCCTCTGGCACAGCTCCACCATTTCATTTCCACCACCACACAGCTCCACCACTTCATCACCACTACCACACAAAACACCAACTACCACCACCCTCATCACCACCAAAAAACTGTCATCTCCACCACAGACCTCCAAAAACTTGTGACATCCACGTTCTCCTCACCACAACACCTCATCACCACCAAAGACACGTGAGCAGCAAAGAAGAGGTCGCCGACGAAGCAGCCAGCCGTGCCTGGAACCAGATCTAAAACGATGAAACAAAACAGAAACATGATCTAGAGACAAAACAGAGAAAATGATGAAACAAAACAAAACAGAAGTTACTAAGATAAAAGCCTGGCCAAAAAAAGCTCGAACACGAAACAAGAAAAATCAAAAACACAGGACTGAAGAGCACGAAGAAAACCACGCCAAGAGAGAAAAACAACCTCTTCGGCGTTCCAAAAACCAGTCGCGGCGGCTCCGGCGACTGAGCCCCTTCTGAGGTTTCTTTTTGGATGTGTAATTGATAAGTGCTCAAGAGCGATCTACTTCACGTGTTTGTTTAGGCATTTTGGTGATTTATTTTACAAGTTATTGATGGAAAAGCTTCATTTATGCTTTGTATGCCTTACTCAACCCTTTTTGTGCAGGAAAATACAAGCAAGGGTTAAGAAAGAAGCTCATGAACCAAATTCTGCACGCTTAAGCGTCCTCCTGCATGCTTAAGCGTGCAAGTTCCAGTAGCCAGAGACCTTCCACGCTTCCAGCACGCTTAAGCGTAGTCCTTCATCTGCAATGGATAAGGCACACGTGGCAACTTCTCAATGGCTAACGAGAGATTTTCCAGCCGCACGCTTAAGCGTGCGCTGACAGCTTCAGCCATATAAATAGCTTTTCTCTCATTTTTGGTGAATTTTCTTCATTCTTTTTGATATTTTTGTGATTTTTAGAGAGAGAGAGAGAGGGGGAATTTCTAGAGAGAGAAACATGAAGCAGGAGTGTTAGAAGTGGATTCTTTCCAAGATTTGTTAAGACATCATGAATCTTGTCATGAATCTTCATCTTTTCTTCCATTTTTGCAAGGCTACTATGAAAGTAAGTAGCTAAATCTATCCTTTGGGGTTAGAGATACTTGATCAAGTTAATATGTACTCTTTTTGATACTTAAATATATGATTCTAACAATATTTTACTTGATGTTGATTTTATTCTTGTGTTTAATGTTATATCTTTGATTTGAAATGATGTTGAAAGATGCTTTTGAATCTAGGGTTAGAATAATAATCTAGCAAAACTTTAATTCTAGACATGGAATTTAGGTTTTGATAATCACTTTGAATGTTGGAACTCAAAGCTTTTGTATCGCTTAATAGTTTGGGAAATCGACAATACAACGATACAATCGACTATTGGATTGTTTAATAGTTTGGGAAATCGACATTTAAATGATCCATTAGAAATCACGACATCATCTGGACACGAATGATGTTGTTGAGCGATATGTGATAATATCAAGTAAAGCTAGAATCCTTTTAGGCAATCATAAGAGTGCATTATTTAATACTTGGTCAACGACTCTAACCCCATACGTGAATTGCCCGACCTCGTCTCAATTTTATTTCTATATTCCAATTTAAATTAGTTTTTAATCAATCAATCATTTGAACTATAAGTTTAGAACGATAACAATTGTTGAACGGCTTGAATATCACGCTAGTCCCTGTGGAGACGATACACAAAAATACTTACTTTTGATACTACATCAGTAATATTTAAGAACATGAAATGTATGACTTATGACTTGTTAATGCTCCATAGTTGAGTTGCATTTTGCCTATGTAATATTCATGCACTTGTAGTGTAATAACTGAATTACGATTTATTTGATGGTATAATCAAGGATCGAATTGTGTCTCTTTACTTTTTTTATTGTGTTCTGCACATATATGCTCAAAGGATCACATTGACATCTGTTTAAATAATTCAAGGACTTATTTGATTGTATTTTTATATAATGTAGGGATCAATTTGATACTTGGGCAAATAATTTAAGGAATAATTTGATGGAGATATTTCGCCAGAAAAGTTGCATTCATTCATCTTCAACCTTTTTTCATTACAACATTACACACACCTAGTACAATACAATAGCATGTTGGACAACTCAAACTAGAAAATCAACCGAAGCTCACTTCCTACACAGTCAACTTTGTCCATCAACCTTGCCCTCCAAACCTCTTATCTGCCACTATCCTTATGCTTAACCATGGACTGAACCTTCTCCATCAACCTTGCATTTCTTCCATGACCAGCACCATTTTCATTGTTTTTAAAATAACCTAGTTCTTCAACTTCATTAACCCAGACAAAAAATTCACAATTTTCATTATCATCCTATACAAAGAAAATTCACAATTTCCGTTAACAACATTTTAGAAAGTCGCAGTGCGAACAATGAAAATGACGACGTGAATGACAAGAGCTAGCATATTGTTTCTTCTTGCTAAAACATAACTTTCTAACATACATATGTTTCTAGTTTCCCAGAAATCAACCAAAACATGAATGCAATTAAATACACGACATTCTAATAACATACATATATTTTTAATTTTCAAGAAACCATCATAGAAAAATCTATAATTCAGAACTGATTTTCAAAACAAATCTGGAGAGAAACTAGTGGAACAGTTTAGAACATTTAAATCTCCAAAAGACCTTATATTCCAACGAAATTAGATATACGACTTAAATCAGTTTACTCGATTAATTCCGTCAAAGAAAATTCAAAACAATTCAAGAACAGCATGTGACATGCGACGGAATATAAAAAGCACCCTCATATCTTTTTCACTTTTTGACACTTGAATTTACCATGTTATTTATTTATGCGTCAGTTTTAATGGAATTGTTGTTATTAAATTCATTTCATGTGTTGTTGATTTATGAGTAGCTAAAAACATATGTATGTTAGAATGTTCTCTTTCAACAATAATGAAGAATATGTTCTTGCTACTTGTGTTGCCAATTTCATTGTTCACATCGCTATTCTTCAAATCATAAAAGATAATGGAAAATTAACGGTGTTAATAGATAAGGGAGATGTTTGTCTATTTCATAAAAACTTAAGGAAGATTCATGTATGTTTTAAAACTAGAGGGGGTGCCAGTGTCTTTTTAATAAACCTTAAGGGAGGTGAGTGTAATTTCCCTATTAAACAAACCATTCACACATCACATAACCATTGTTAAACAAACCTTTCGTAGAGGCAAACATAGAAAAGCCTTCCTGGGTTTTTGACAGTGTTGACTTTTCTTACAGCACATACTATGAACACCAAAGTTAGAACAATTTTTAAGGATTTTTGGATTTCGAATTCAATAAAAATAAAATAAAATTAGGTTTTGAAGTTTTTTGAATTGGGGAAGAACGTTGTCATCAATTAATGGAAGAAATTTTGGGGATTTTGAACTCTAGGTGACAAATTATAAAATTAGGGTTTCAATTTTATAGATTTAGGGAAGAAAGAGACGTTGGGTAACAATTATTTTTCTACAAAAGTTAGTTCAAATTTTCTGTAAATCAATCAATTTAGTCCTTAGAAATTTTGTCGTTTTCGGCCAAATTAGTCCCGACTTGCTTGACATTTGACGTGGTAAGCCTTGTGAGAGGTTAACAATACACATCACCTTTGTTAACAGGTCAACTTAACAAAAGGACTGATTTGATTGACATTTGATAAATTTAAGGACGAACTGAGGTATTCACTCATCTGGGAAAAATGAGTGCAGTGAACAAATAACAAAAAAAATAATTGTAATGAAATCTGAAATTTAGTAGACCACGTCTTTTCTTAATAAAATTACCCCTAATGCAAGTAAGTAAAAACTCCACAAACAAAATCATTACTACTAAAAGTTGTATTATTCATCTTTTCCATGTGAAACTCCACCGTAAAACCATAGTACAAATATTTCACTCTCCAAAGATATGAAACACTTTGAAACAAAAACGTCTGATTAAGTTGAAACAAAAACGTCTGATTAGTAAAAGCTTGAAATACCAACGTGAAATCACATTCAAGCCAACGTTAACTCATAGCATGAGTTATTAACGGCTAACATGGCAACAATTAATTCAACATCTACGACATTAGTGATATCAAATGACTAAGCAAGAGGTCATATAATCTCTAAACATTCTCAGCACCAGTACAGTAGATATGTCAGGAGAGCCTTAGAACACTTGGTCTAGTGCATTGGAAAATCGTTCAATCAACCTAAATGATGTTAGAAGTATTATGGAGACATCACAAGTTGCCTTTTTTATTTTATTATTTTAATATCTTGAATATACAATTATTACAATTTTTTATTAGGATTATTAAAATATTAGTTTTTCAAAAGAAATTATTAAAATATCATTGATTATAAACAATTGCGATAATTTTATTAGAGTATTATTTATTTTAAAAATGATAAAATTGAAAGAACGAGTAAAGATAAAATTAATATTTTTACCATCTGTTTTCGTTTTAGTGCGATGTTGTTTTGTTTTTCGGTCTTTGTGTGACATTGTTTTGCTTTTCTGTTTGTTTGCGATTTTTGTTTGATTCAGTTTGTCATATCAATTTCGATCAAGTACAAATCCAGCCAATCAAAATACAAATTTTGCTACTAATCTTGTCCATCCAGCCATCCCAAAATTGACAATTTATGAATATTTGTCCATGGCAATGACAAAGAGTAACATGGTAAACCAATATAGTTAAACCAATATAGTTATATATTGTCTATACCTGACCTATTTATTAGTTGATAAGCATTGTCTGCAAGCTAGTATACTATAAATGTTATTTTCTTTATAATAAACTTGATTTTAGCAAATGATTTTTGTATCATCGAATAGTTAAATTAAAATAAAAGATCTGTTTTTGATTCAAAAGCCTCATTTTAAAATTCACATTAAACTTCAATATGTGTTAGACCGATCATGTTTTCAAAGTCAAAATTTGATAGAAATGAAGCAAGTATAACAAAATGGTACTATTTTAAAAACCAATGTGCGTTATTCATTCTTAATCAATCAAATATTGGTTCATATTTATAATTGATGAATTTCTTTTTGTATGTGTGAAAATAAGCGAAATTACAATAGTAATAGTAATTGAAAATTTACACACAAAAAATAAAACGGATAGGGTTTGAATTCTTGCCGCAATGATCACTTAACAATTGCAATATTTTTACCGTATGTAAAATAATTAAGTAGTCATTCAGAAGTCGTTGCTCAACTGGTAAAATGCCGAAATTGTTAGGCCGAATGTCATGATTGGGGTTCAAACCCCGGTACCTCCACTTGTGTGTGTGAGTTTATAATGACTTTGTCATTTCGTCTATCAACCAAAAAAAAAAAAAAAGTAGTTGTGTTTTTTTTGTTCGGTGACAAAATTAAATTACCACGATGTTGAGATCAAACCATGATATTTTCATATTTTGTGTCATTGTGATTTAAAAAATGTGAGTCATTTTGTCGTCATTCGTTACACATAACAAAAAGTAGCAGCCATTAATGAAGATCGAAAAGAAGCTTTCAAGAGAATCAAAGTTGAAGTTTGTTTTGAAGGGAAAAGCTAGTGACCGTGGAGCCCTCCAAATCCAATTGGGCTATGGAATGTAGCCACTAGCCACCTTATTCGTCTTCCTTTCGTTCCTTCAAGAGTCGTCCTTATTAGAAACAAATTGTTTCTAATCAAGATTCTTATGGCTATTTAACATTCTATAATAATGATCAATGCCAAATTGTCAAATTGTAAAGCATTTGTCATCATATGCTTGTTTTGATCTTTTAGGCCCTTTAACCACCATTGTGGCCTCAACTTTCCCCCCGTTTCTTTTCATTACCAAAATCTATTTTCTAAACATAACTTTTTCAATTCAACACTTTCTTCCTTTTGTAGATATTTGTTTTTCATATACAACTTATCATTATTCAAACAAGAGATTAGTGGCGGCTTTGAGTTAGTTTGGGTGTGCGATTGAACAAATTAATCAAAGTTTTGTTAACGAGTATCCTAGAGTACTATTTAAACATTTTAAAATAAACAATTATTTTTTTAAAAAGTCAAATATTTCGATTTCTAATGCATCGATTACCCACATTTTCATAAATACTTACTACTTATGATCCTTAAAGAGTACATCAGGAGCGCTCGTTAACATTTCCCTTAACCAAATTAACAATAATTTTTTGATTACCTTAACACAAACCTTTCAAACCAGTGTAGTTTTTGTCGATACACCTTACCATATAAACAAAAGCCTTGGTGTCGATACACATCACCGTAATATTGTTTGGCATAACACGCCTTATGTCCAAGCATCAACACCAGACCTCACACATCACCAAATATTGAATATTCCATAATAAATGTTTAAATGTTCATGTAGTCTACACCCATAACCCAACAACACAAAAATGTGTGTCCAAACACGAGATTCCACGACGATGTGAAAAGACTAACGAGTATAACCGATGTAATAATTATTACATTTATGGATTCCTTATCCAATGCCTTGGCGCAAAGATCCTAAAATAAAGCAAAAAAAGTTTCAATGTTAGAGTGATTGTTTTTTGACCGATATACCCCCACGTCTGTCTCATGTCCACCATTATCGTCACACACACATTCGATCAATCCATCAGTTGATCCATTCCAACAAACAACATGGATAGGGTATTCTCAGTGGACGAAATCCCCGACCATCTATGGTCACCGCAGATTCATGTCTCCGGCGGCGCCGGCGATGAATCCTCCAAGATGAGTCGCAGCGCTTCCGAATGGGCGTTCCAACGCTTTCTGCAAGAAGCTGCCACACCTTCTCCTTCTTCTTCCTCTGTTGCTGACAACGCCGGTTCTGTTGATGCTGCGCCAAAAGACGGTGCCGTTTTGCCCAATGGACCACCTCCGGTGGCCGTTGATTCTGATGAATATCGGGCTGTTCTGAAGAGTAAGCTGAATCTGGCGTGTGCTGCCGTTGCCATGACTAGGGTATTTTTGCTTTAACCCCTTTTTGTTATTACAATGTGAAATCATTCCAATCATTTTGATTTGTATTTGGATCTGTTTTATTCATGTTTTTTGGTATTTGGGTGTTGTGAAAAATTCAATTTTTTGTTATTTTTTCATTATGGGTTCTAATATTGTTAGTTTTCCTTTGTCTGTTGTTTTAAATTTAGATGATTGGAGCTTCTATTAGAAATTAGAATCGATTATAGCCGGGAAAATAACTGGAAACGTCTCCGTTTTCTTGTTATGCTCTCAACATATATTCATAGAACAAGAATGCATACTATACTTTTGTGTTTTTAGTGCAAAGGGTAACCTTATAGTAAATTGGCCCTTTTACTTCCAAAATCATAGAAGGTTAAAGACAAGATATATATCATTTTGATGTGTAACTCTTGATTAGTTCAGAGTTGTATAGATATATTTCTTCGTTAGTATTTCCCTGGCTCCTAATTGGAGTTTGTTAGCTTTTTGAAATTCAGTTAAAATTTGATAGTGTGCCGAAATTCGGATTGATTATCTTATCCAAATGAAAGGTCTTTGATGGCTTCCATAAAACGTTTTTTTAGAATAAATATTTGATGACGTTGTTAGTTTCTCTGTTATCTAAAGCGGCTGTAGCAGCTGCTATTGCGGCACGGCGTGGAAAAAGTGAGGCCACCGCACCCATCCGTGTCAGAGTGGTGCAGTCGGGTGGTGGGGTTGGTTGGCCGATTTCGTGGATTTGAAAGCCGACCAAGCGGGTGTGAAGCAGGTCGGAGCGGCCACTTCAACCATTTTCTCTGGAAATCTTATCTGTCTCACAATTTTGCTCTTCCTCTTCGTAGAAGAGAAAAAGAAGAAGTTAGAGAAGAACTGCGAAGAAAAACGACATAAGAAGGAGAGGTAATGGCGGAGGAGAGAAACAACAGATGAAGAAGAAGAACAACAGTAATGTGGTGGCTTTGACTTATGAGAAACTAGGGTTATATTGTTACCTAGCCTCTTTCTTAGTACTGTATGTATTGGGCTAGGCCCAGATCTAAATATTGGGTCGTATGTTATTTGTTGCCATTTTCTTTTTTCATTATTTTTTCGTATAGAAACTTTGGAACCCGGTTGTGAAATTATTCTTTTTTTAATTTGTTTTTGATGATTTGTTATATAAAATTAAATCTATCAATTTAAAATAAGTAAATACACAATGATTTTAGCACTAAATATATTTTTGATTTATATCAATACTAAATATATATTTTTCATATTTTCTTAGTCCTTGGTTAATAAATATTTTTTTTAGTATTAGTGTCCGCGTCGCTAAAATACTGCCCGCTCCGCGTCAATTTTCGGTTTGGCTGCGCCGCATTTTCACATTGATAACTATGGCTAGTTTGCATATCGTTCGCCTTGCATTACTTTTGGTCATCTCCAATTGTGCATCTCATTCTTACTCTTTCATTTTGTGCAATTGCATTGACTTTGTAGTTTTGTATGATCTATTACTTTTACATGGTTTGAAAATTGAGTTATCCATTTTCCATTTTGCTGATCTTTTCACATTGAGTTTTGTGCGTGTATGTAATTTTTGTTTCTTACTCATTGCAATAGGGATCTTTGACTAAATCTCAAGACCTAGCCACTTTTCCTGAGAATGGACCACAGTCCTCTAATGCTACTCAAGTTGGATCTCAGCCCATTTCTGAAGGTTTGAATCAATAAATGATTATGCATATATAAAATCCGAAAGATTAAATGAGGAAAGTTGATTTAATGACAATATTGGCCCCATGAGTAATTTAGAGGTGGATAAATGCTGAAATCTATGTTCACAATTTTGTTTTAATCAAAACCGTTTGTTTTCTTTTACTGACCTGTTAAGCAATTTATTGAGATGCTTTAGGTTTTTGTTTCCTCTCTTAATGTGAATTACCCTTGTTGAATTGTGTCAAATATATGTATCTATGCAGGATCCGTTCCTTCTGGAAACGATCCACCTATATTACAAGATAAAGATGCCAAGGTACCACCTGCGATCCCTTCCATACCGCCTGTGCAGAAAAAAACCATTGTTGCAATTAGGCCATCAACAAGTGGATCATCAAGAGAACAGTCTGATGATGACGAAGCCGAGGGAGAGACATATATGATTGACAGCACAGACCCTACTGACGTAAAACGAGTAAGGAGGTAACTATTTATCTTAATATTTACTGATATTTTCATTTTAAATGCTTTTTCTCGTATATACATTGAGGATATAATTGCAATTTGCTCCAGAATGATTTAGAAGTTTGTTTTACTGAATATGATTTCCTCGCTCCTGCTTAATGAACCAAGTGACAGGCATGCTTAAAAAATTGCAGCCAATCGGTGTCAATATCTTATTTTTCTTTTTCACAAATTATGCGCAAACTGTTGATTTGGTTGCATTTTTTTCACTTTGAGCTCCTGCTAGAACCTTTTTTATTTTTTTTTTATTTTTTTATTCTCTCAAACTCAATGTTGTTAAATAGCAGCTATAGCGGTGCTATACTGCTGGATGTAGCGGAATTTATAGAAACTACTGTTGTTTCACGATACACTAATTACTACAAAATGTAGTCAAATAGCGGATATAGCCCTATTGTGCAGCGGGATTTTAACAATCTTTTATTACACTTAAAGTGACTATGCATCTGATAATTTATACTGCAAGTTGAAAAAAATTATGGATAAAACTTAGACGCGTTTCCTTAGGTGCTTTTTGTATGGTTCTTAATTATAGTTCACTTTTTATTTGTTATAACAAACTTTGAGAAAATTATGGATTTGAGGAAATCATGGATAGTTTAGTTGAGAACCGTATGAAAAGCACCTAAGGAAATGCACCCAAGTTTTATCCAAAAATTATATTATTTGTAAGCTACTAAAGCTTGTCTGATCTAATTTTTTTCACAGATCAGAATCCTTTTTTTACTTTGTTATTGTGAAACACTCATTTATTCAACTTGAGGACTCTTTCTACCTTGGTTAGTTCAATGTCTAATGACATCTATTTGTCAGGATGCTTTCCAATAGAGAGTCAGCCAGACGCTCAAGAAGAAGAAAGCAGGCTCATTTAACTGAGTTGGAAACACAGGTTTGTGTATTATATTTTATATCTGGATTGTTCTCTTCCCTCTCTTCAATGTTTCTGCTGGTCAGTTTTTCTACTATATAGATTTTCATGTTTTTTTGTTTTATATTATACTTTAGGTTTCACAATTAAGAGGTGAAAATTCTACCTTGGTAAAGCGTCTTACTGATGTGAACCAAAAGTACACTGAATCTGCTGTTGACAACAGAGTACTGAAAGCTGATGTTGAAACGTTAAGAGCAAAGGTAAAGCCCTGCTTCATGTATTTACATTGCTTGGTTCAAAACTGTTGTGGCAAACATTTTGGCTCTTTCTAAACAAGCTCCTTAGGTTTGGCTTACAGAAAAGAGAAACTAGACTAAGGCTTACAGAAAAGTGAAACTAAATTAAGGCTCTGTTAGGTAAAATATAGCGGATGATGAATAAGCTACTTGATAGCTTATAGCAGATAAGCTAGTTGATATAGGATAAGCTAGTAGATTGAACTTGAAGTGTTCAGTAAAATTATCGGTTGAACTAACTAATTAATATGAAATGGCAAAAAAATACCTTCAATTATTTTTTCAATTAAGATGTAAGTTCAAACACTATTTGGTGTTGCGTAAAAAAAAACACTTTCAAGTAGCATTTCAAAAACTTCTGTTAGCTCATGAGAGAATATCATTGCCCAACCGCTCAATTTTGATGATACCAACTTATATGCTACAAGCTAACAGTTTGACCTTGCCAAATAGAGCTTAAAATGAAAGTAGTATTGATTTGTAATAACAAATATCTCACATATTTCTGGTTTGGATCCATGTTATTCTTTCTCTTAGGTAAAGATGGCCGAAGAGACTGTGAAAAGAGTTACTGGATTGAACCCATTGTTTCATGTCATGCCTGATATGTCATCAATGGGGATGCCAGCATTTGATGGAAGCCCCTCAGACAATTCAGCTGATGCAGCTGTTCCTGTGCAAGATGATCCACATCATCATTTCTATCAACCCACATCTATTAATCCTATGCCGTGTCATGATATGAGAGTCAACAATGGGTTGGGAGAAATTTCTTCAATTGAAAATGTGCAGCCAAACAATGCAGCAGCTGTAGGTGGGAACAAGATGGGTCAAACAGCTCCTCCGTTGCACCGGGTGGCTAGCTTGGAACATCTTCAGAAGCGGATTCGTGGTGGTGTCGATTCTTGTGGACCTCCTTCTAATGGAGAGCAGTAAATTGCAATATCTTGTGGTTGCTTTAGTCAAGAAGTTATTCTTGTCTGGTAGTTATTATTATTACTACAAGTAAAAGTCTTATTCTTATTAACTACATTGCAAATCAATTTAATGAGGCACATGATGCCTGTATTCAATCAGTGCACCCCATATCTTCGTTTGGGGAATGCACTTTACCCTCTTCTATACATTAAAAATCTATGAACTTATACCCTCAAAATGTTTTGTTCATGCGAGGGGAGGGGAAGAATCTTAATCTTAATATATATAAATGTTAAACGGTTCTGAAAAGTTTGCCCTAATCTGATCCCGCCTTTTTAGTGGTTATGAGTAATTCTTATTAAAAAAAGAGTTTGCAAGGAATTGAACCAGGTACCATATGCTTACAATTTACAACTATAATCATTATGCCACTTCTATTTTTGTTGAAATATTGTTGCTTCCAAAAATGAAATACATGACTAAAACATTTTTTTTAAAGCCCCAACCGCCCTAACGGCTTCCTCTCTCATAACAGTTATTTTTTATTATTAGCGGTACATTTATTGATAGTAGTTCTTTTTTATTATTTTTTTTTTGTGTACGCTAACGACGTGTTACGATATTAAGGTCGCATCTTTAAAATTGTAGATAATTTGACTCATCCATATGATAATTTTTTTCATTAGAAACTTCACTTTTTCCTGTAATTTTGTCGGCCTCTTTATTTCTCTTATATTATATTACATGAAGTTTTTGTTCTGATTTTTTATTTGCAAAAATCACTATAATAGACTATAACATTACTTTGTTTTGGCTAAGTAATGACTTTGACTCCATATTCATTTTTGTTGATTTCCATATTAATTTTTGTTGATGCAAACTAAACGTTGTTAATTTGCTTCTTTGAGATTGTGCATGTCAATCACTCTTAATTGTCACTTAGTTTGATTGTTTCTGAGTTTAAATGTAACTCTAGGATTAATAATATAGCCAATTTGATGTTTTATATATGAAACTCTACAAAAACCCGTGCATCGCACGAGTTAGAGTCTAGTTTTATTGAAAGGGAGGAAATGGAAAAGAACGTAAAGGTACTACTGGAAAAGTCTTGTTTGATTTGAAGGTAAAGTAAAATATGTAGTTTTTGTTTTCTTTCTAAATAACAAAACATTTTTTTTCATTCCCTTAATACGTTTTATAGTAAATAAATACCTAAACCAATTTAGTTTTGGAAAATAAATTTTTTTTTTTGAAGAAAGTTTTGGAAAATAATGTTTGTGTTAATTTTTTTTATGCATGTTATAATTTTTTTTCTTTCTAAAATATATTCACAATTATTTACACATTATACACTATTTTTTTAAAACTCGATATGTGGTCCAATGAGCGATTAAATTGAGGGGTTCAATACCACCATCTATTTGCGATGGTCCTATTTAAAGCAAGAACAAAACTCTGTACGTACTAGCCCATTAAAATTGACACTCCAAGGTTATAAGATAACACCACTAAACCAACCAAAGGAGTTAGCTTATATACTAATTAAACACAACTTTTAAACCTAAACTATATCATTCATCCATTCAAAAGAATGGGACGTTTTAGGACATGCATTCCATGTTTATGTTTAGGAGAAAAAAAAATTGGAGTTGGAAGAAATAAAATTGAAAAATATCCTAGTTGTCAAAAATATGTTGTACGTAATCATAAAAATATTGGATGAGCCATTGAAAAGTCTAGACACAGTCCCACCCAATCCGCAAACTAACCGTGGTTCCCATTGGCATTGATAATTGTTATCCACTCATCTAGCAGAAACCAGCAAATAGAATCAAACCAAAAATGGAGACAACACTTTCCCTTTCTTCTTCTTCAATTCTCCCTAGGCTTGCAATCTCTTCATCCTATTCCACCTTATCCTTCTCAGCTTCCAATTCTAACACTACATCACTTCTCTTGAAGAAAGCCAGAACCAGAATTAGAAGCACAAAGCGTTTTACTTGCAACGCCTTCTTCGGATTAGGCGTGCCAGAGCTTGTTGTTATTGCCGGAGTTGCTGCTCTTGTTTTCGGTCCTAAGAAATTGCCCGAAGTTGGTCGCAGCATAGGCAAAACTGTCAAAAGCTTCCAACAGGTTCCATTTTCTCATTCTTAGGATAAGTTGCATTTTTTCGCATAAAATTTTGTAACGTGTATATCTATCTGCCAGTTAGTTTAAATTAGTTGCATAAAATTGAAATTGTTTTATAGGTTCATTTGTATTTGTACTTACTAGATATTGAAACCTTGTAGGCAGCAAAGGAGTTTGAGACCGAGTTAAAAAAGGAACCTAATTCTACTGAAGAAATCTCTGTGACGAATGACCAAGAGGATCAAGACAATAAGGTTTCTAGTACAAAGGATAGTGTATGAGATGAAATTCTAAGTAGTAGACATATTCTTAATAAAATTAATTGTACCATGGTGTTATGCATTTAGAACAAGTACTATTCTTCGTGGTAGTTGAGGTACCTTTTTTTGTTACATGAACATGGGTAGTTAAAGAATATTGAGCAAGTTTATCAAAAGCTTTTTTCTTTGAAGCAAGTTGTTGATTTTTTTGAGTTTTAATTTAACGACCTTAGCTATCTTCACCACTTAAAATAGTGGAAAATGATTAAGTGGATTAGACCAACGGTAATAATTAAAATTGTAGCTAACCATTTGGACTGCAATTTGTATCCTTTGAAACTAGTCAACGTAATCATACAAGATAAGAAAATATTTCAAAATAAGACTTTTTATTTTTTTGATAGTGTTTTTTTAAGCAAAATAAAAAAAGCACGCCCAGTGGGACTCGAACCCACAATCGCTTGATTAGAAGTCAAGCGCCTTATCCATTAGGCCATGGGCGCTTTGCTGTAACGTACTTTGTTGAAACATTTATATCGTTAGATAATGCATAGGACGTACTACACCATTTCCCGAAAGACAACTGCCTCTATTGCTTAACACTTTTTTAAATTACTCATTTCCATTTATATAACTTTTTTTTTTTTACAGTAAAAAAGTTATTTTTTTTAAGGAACAATAACAAAGTTATATTATTTCATTCATTGAAATGTGAAAAATACAATATAAAATGCAATCAAATACACAACAATTAACATAAAATTATGTCATCCTTGTAAGTGATGAGCAACAAAATTAGCTTATCTTTTTAGATTGGTAATTCTCCACATACATAGTATCCTCCCCATTATCACTACTTTTGTCAAATTTACATTAATGAGGAGATAATAATTGGGATAAAAATATATTTGAATTTAATTATCAATCAAACTACTTTGATTTTCTTTTTCTCCTAGTTACGCCCCGTGAATTTTTAGTTACATCTTTTGGATGCAACTAGAAGAAATCAACTACTTTAGTTTATGGAAAACAATATGGAAAAAAATGTATAGTACATAAGAACAGTACAAACTTATCGTGTTATGACAGGGAACCCAATCACCTTAAGTAAGTGTTACATGATTTAACCCTAACTCTTATATATAAATTAAAGAAAATTTGTCAGTAAGGACGTAATTTATCTTGTATATATAATAAATTTTTCGACAAAGAAACTAATTAATAAACAAGAGCAAATACTTCATAAGAATATATTTATAAAATAGTATTTTATTTTACCAAAAAAATATATATCATCCTCACTAATTTTTTAAGGAAGTATATAGTATATGATTTCTAGACCACGTCTCTTAGGAAATATCAAAAGAAAATAACAAACAATACAAATGCTGGCATGACAAACTATAACATCAAAGCATGTAGAAAGCAATTACCTACAACTTAATGATTCATCATTGACTTATGTATGAATGGTTTATTAATATGTTTTAACAATGATACACTGGACCTAGTTTCTTATAAAGTATGATGTGCTGTATACCACTTTCAGTTCATAAATATTTTTTATATAGTATATTTTTGAATCGATTAAAGATTACTAACCATATAAGATCTAAGTACTTAACTTTTATCTCAAAATAAAAAAGTAAAAAAAGTTATACTTAAACTTTTGTCCCATCTTTGGTAAAAAGGAAAACTTTGTGACATAGAAAAGCTTAACTTTTGTTAAAAAAAAAAAATCTATAAATCATTGATACATGTCATTGATAACTAGAGAAAATAAAAAATAAAAAACAGAGAAAATAACCACATAGCCATCTATAAATATATATTGAAATAAGTGACGTGTGCATACGAGATTCATTTAAATGACATCCACAAAAGAAAAATCCACCTTGAGTATTTAAGTGGATCTATTTGTATAAATCACTCATTTATAATTTTCAATAACACTTAATCGTTCCAACCAAACACGTCTAAAAAAAGTTTTAAATGAATCTTATCATTAATTTTATCATTTATCAATAACTAAATCATATTGTCACTAAAAGAAAATTCTATATCATTACATTTTGATATTTTAACATTAACAATTGTAGGTTCCTAGAAGAGAGATTCCTTAGTTGAGCTCTCTTGCTCTATAAACACTATCTATATTTTCTCCCCGGTGGGAGTACCTATTGGATACTAAGGCTTAATGAGCTAAGCCACTCTCATTGGAGATTGTCTAAGCATCCAAAATAGAGAGCATTATTGTGGATGCTTTTAAGTGGTGAGTGATAAATATTTAAATATGAAGTGAGTCTAACTTAACTTTACAAATTAATGTGTCGATACAAGATCCATTTAATCACCATCTAAGATGGAGATCTTTATTATAGATGCTCTTATGTGGTCAATGATAGATATTTAAATTTGGACTGATCTTAATTCAATCTTATAAAATGACATGTAAGGTGACATTTATCTCCGCTTACATACACACATATTCAAATTTTATCTTATCAAATTTGAAACTTTTAGCGCATTATGTCATGCTCATGATTGATCATCTGGTATATGACCAAATAAATGTGGATTGTGTCATGATCGATCATCTAGAGTATGCCCATGTTAATAAAAGATGTCCTAATGATCTTAGATAAACTTTAACATTATATTAAAATTTGAATTATGTCAAACTCAAACCAACAAAACCGACTTATAAAATTAGAAATAACACAAATTCTAAATGTATATCTAATTCTCAACTCCTCCGTTACCTAACTCTCAACAATAGATTTCAAATTAGAGTCTTGTGGATAGACAAAAATAAAAAAATAGATAGTCAGTTACACCTCAATAGTCCAAATGTGTGAGTAAAAAAAAGATTACTGTGAGACTATTTTTCTTTTGACAAAAATTATTGTGAGACATTATAACATAACAATAGTAAAATAAAAACGGGACCACACTCCTATTTTTGTTGGTGGTGGTCGGAATTTAAACCCTAAAACTTGTATATTATGCATTGTTCATACCAACTGAACTAAGTTCACGGGTACGAAGCGCACTCCTATTACAACAACGATGATAATATCTTAATTTGCAATAATGTTATAATTGGTAATTATCATTTATCATCACAAAATTTCTTTGCTACTAGTACTCATTTAAGAAAAGAAATTAAAGAGAGCGCGTTCGTGCACGTATCAAAAACCGAAACGTTTTCTCAACCCAAAATAGTTTTGCCGTTTTGTTCTTCTCTATAATATCTTGCTTTATAGTACTTGTATTTCTTTAGTTTTGCGGGTCTTCTCATCTTTCTCTCACGTCGTTTTTAGTCCTTTTAAAACCATAGCGCACTCACCATTTTCACAGAACTCCACAAGAACAAAAAGCTGAAAAAGCTTACACCACCACTCTTCTCTTTCTCTTCTCCTTCTTCTTTCTCACACTTCTCACTCACTTGTTTTAGTTTATTGATTTGTTCCATAATCAATCTTCTAATTAAGCTACAAAACAAAACAAAAAAACATTCTTGGGAAGCATACCCTTAAATTCTATTCCATTTTCAGGTCCTAGGGTTTCACACACACCACGTACGGAAAACATCTCTCCTTGTTTCCTGCTTTTTGTGTTTTCCATTTCCACACTTGACAATAGAACAAATGCTGCAGTATTGAAAAAGGTTACACTACCACTACACCAAACTAGTAATAACCTAGCTGAAAAAAGTAAAGAATCTTAGACATGGCTGGTAATTGTTCAGAAGGATTAGGTGATGATTTCTTTGAGCAGATCTTAGCAGTGCCTGAGAACGGAGTTGGATATGGAGGAGTGTTGCAATTGGGGTCCACACCTCATGGTGGTTCTTTGAGAGGAGGAGGAGGAGGAATAATGCCATTAGGGTTGAATTTGGAGCAAAATCATCATGGGTTTCTCAGGCATCAAGATGCAACACGGTTTGTTGATAACGTTGTTGATGTTGAAGGAAATATTACTAATAATAACAACAACAACCATCATCATCTTCGTCTTCATGATATCAATAACAACAACAACCACAACAATATCACTTCTTCTTCACCTTCTTCTACTCCCGGAATCACTGTATGTTTTCATTCTCTTTATTTAATTAATAATATTATTCCCTTTTTGAAGAAGAAATAATCATATTATTCCCTATGAAGCACATATATAGACAGGAACATGCTCACATAATTAACAAGGCTAAATTGCATTTTTGGTCCTTTAACAATTCAGATATTGTCGCTTTAGTCCCTTAATTAAAATTCGATTTATTTTGGTTCCTTAACTTTTCTCCGTTACACATTTTTGTCATTTCCGTTAGTTTTAATTTAAAAACGTTAGGTTTTCTTCTGGAATTTTTCTGGTATTCTTGTTGTTGAAGGTTGATGGAGATGATATGAAGATCAAAAAGAGGAGAAGAAGATGAAGAAAACCTATCATTTTTGAATTAAAACTAACGGAAATGACCAAAATGTGTAACGGAGAGAAGTTAATGGACCAAAATAAATCGAATTTTAATTAAGGGACCAAAACGATACTACCTAAATAGTTAAGGGACCAAAAATGCAATTTAGCTTTAATAATTTGATAAAATTATATAATTCAGTGTAATTACATGTGTCGGTGTCGTGTCGGATATAACACATATCCGATTTGGAGACACGTTTAATCCGAAAAGTGTCTCTGCTTCATAGATTATTTCTCTTAAAAAAAATTAATCATATTATTATTGTCATACAGTAAGATTTTATTTTTATTAAAAAAAGTTACATTTTTTTTTACAAATACATATAATTAATCCTGAATCATATCTTGGGAGTTAAGTGATTAGTTAATCTTGCTGGGTGGGATGTCAGAGTATATGCATGCAGTTTATGTAAGACAAGAAGTTATGCCAAAACATTTGGTTTTGGTTATTGTTATTAGGTGTTCATGTCTCTCCACTTTTCAATTACATTTATTGTATAATGCTTCTTTAAATATAATTTGTTTGATCTCATTTTTTTAATATGTATGTTGTATCAACTTATCTAAGTGTGATTTAATCTTCCTTAAAAAAAAAGTGTGATTTAATCATTTTTTAATTTTCAATTTAGAATAAAAACTACATTAACTAAGAGTTAATTTATATAAAAATAAAATAGATATTGGAATATTAACTATTGAGTTTTACAAACTTTTTTATAAGCAAAATCTAGCACAAATCATTGAATGGTGTACAACGTGTGTGAATGTTTAAAACTACATGGAGTTTGAGATCTGAGTTATCGAGTTCAATTCCTACTCATATGAAAAACAAACTTTTTTTACGGAAAAAGAAAATTATATCTCTCAAGGTGAATAGAAAAGAGAGTATTGTTATTTATGGATTTATGTAATTTGAAGTTATATGGTTTGTCTCTTGCAGGATAGGGATTCGATGCAGATGAGGGGTTTGTTTTCAACGTTTGGACAATTGCATACTCCTACTCATGCTCAGCCTGTACGCCCCATGCTTCAATCTCCACCTCCTCAACCCCAACTTCACCTTCACCATCAACACCAACAGGTATTATTAATATTTATTCTTATAAATCATATACAAGTTTGTGTTTGATTTCCCGTTTGCAATACACAAAAGCACGTTTGCATGCTTCACGATGTATTTTTGTCGTGATTTTCAGAAGCTTCAAATACTAACTTCTTCGCTAACGTGATTTTTTGTCGTAATTTCCATCAAACACCGTTTTGCAAACGCGTACCAAAAATACACTAAATCTTCATCTTTGAATGACCATATTGTCCCTCATTTTCCAATCATTTATCTATTATACTACTATCTTTTATAAAGATGATGATAAAGATAATGTCAAAAGGGAGTGCCAAAGAAGAGTATTAGTATCTCACCTTCTCCTCTTAATAATAATATATATCTTGATAATAATTATAATCCATACACCAATGAGCCACTTCCGTCCGTAACCCACTCAAACCTAAACCTATATAAAGACAAAATATTATGATATATTTACCCTTAAAGTTTAGCTCCTTTACAAAGCATAAAGAGAAGATGCCTCTTGATGATTAATATTTAAGTGCTTCATCCATGGCCGTTCTTTCATTCATTTTATAAATAAAATAAAATATACATAAGCTAAAGATCCTAATATTTAATAATGAAATGATGTTTATATAAAGTAATGCTTTTCCTTCCTTTTTCTTTTTCCTCGAGTGAAATATTAGTATTAGGCTCCTTTAGCCTTTCTACTTGTGGATACGCTCATAGTGTTAATTTCAATTCTTCAAGGGCAATGTTTTTATTTGCAGAATCACTGGCTTTTTCTACTCTTTCCTTGATTCAAGTTTAAAAAATTCCTAGATTTTGTTTTTATATTTAGTTCTTTATGTTCTTTATATTTTCAATATAAGTTTGTTCAATGTGTTTTAGACTTTTAGCAGCTTAGCGTGGCACATTGTTAAATTACTCCCCCAATTCCTTTTGAAGTGTTAGTTAAAAAATCGTACAATTTATGTCATTTTCAAAAATCTAAGTTACATTAATTATTTTTTTACTAATAATATTGTTAATTATTTATTGTAAAATGAAATTCGTGTTCTAAACTAATAGACAATTAAGGGTATCACTTACAAAATACAAGTAATTTAATAAACAAATATTTAAGAAAAAACAAACATTATTTATCAATTGTACTATATGAACATCAACTTTTATATACCCAACTTACATATATTTAAAAAATTCATCCAAATATAAATAACTTCAAATGTGAGATCAAATTTTTAATGTTAATGAGTCCTGTAATTTTTAATTTTGTTTTGTTTTGAGGTTTTGCAATGAGTGATTAATGAGTACTAACTCATGACTAGTACTACCCACTTTAGTGTGTATGATATTAATGATGATATAGCGAATTTTCCTTTACGCCAACGCGTTTTCTTTTGTTTTATTTGCACATTTTAATTCATAAAGTATGCCTAGAATTATAGGCATTGGCCAAAAGGTAACTCATTTCTAATAGCCTCGTACCGAATGGGACCGTATTTTTTTTTTTAAAGGAGGGACCATATTTTGTTAGGGCTTGACATTTTGCAAGCGTGCAACATTTTATATCTTTTTATTTTGACGCTTAATCATAATAATTGTCGGTGATGATTCCTCCATCTTTAAGTTTTTTTTTTTTGAGGGGACCTCCATCTTAACCTCTTGTCAAGGATTTCAACAAAAATATAATCTTGTCAAAGAAAAACAAATGCTGAAGTTTTCTTTTTTCTTTTTCCGGGGTTTTACCAAATTCAATACTCTAATTTTAGGATAGTGATTAAGAAATATAAATTACTTGTAAAAAAAAATTCATTTATTCAATTTTTTTTTTCTTTTTCCGGGATTTTACCAAATTCAATACTCTAATTGTAGGATAATGATTAAGAAATATAAATCTCTAGTAAAAAAAACTCATTTGTCAAAAAGGATGAGTATAGAAGACCACAAGTTCCATACAAGTATTTGGCACCATATTACAATATAAATTATTGAGATAACTTAATGCTGCAAGGTACAAATTGCACATTGCCTAGTATTTTTCATAGAAAAAATACACTTTTTTAGAAAATCGTTTCCAATAGCTTTGTTTTGATGGATTTGGTTTATGCTCTCACCTTTGTTTTCTTTTTTCTTATTGAATAATAATACTTTTGGAGATGCTGTGAATGATTAATGATTCTTTGGGATGCCAACATCGTTGGAATGTCACCAAATCACAATGATACAATACCACTTTTAATCTTGCTTAAAACAAAAATATTTCTAAAGGTTACATGTATGAATAGGATTGATCCAGATTCATATACATGTAAGTGACTGGTGTGTTTATTTTCAAAACTACTTTTTATTTGTCTTAGTCATATAATGTGTTCCGTTCTTTCTTTTAGTACTCAATTTCATAATATTTTTTCATAGTATATAAAATTGTAGTTTTTCCCGATGATAATCAATATTTTAAATTGCATTATGGTCACAATATTTGATATTACAAAAATTTAGGTAATTGCAACTAAGCACAATTGAATGGTCAAAGTACTATAATCATTTTGATCATCTATGAATTTGTGAAGCCACCTCTTACTCAATAATCCCATTGCAGCACTTTCAGAGCCAGCAACCAAATCCAGCATCTGTTACAGCCATGCCACAGCCACCTGGCATCCGTCCTCGAGTGCGAGCAAGAAGAGGCCAAGCCACAGACCCCCACAGCATTGCTGAGCGGGTAAGCTACACTTTCATATTAATCATTAGAAAGTCTATTAATGCAATGCTTGCATATTTCTCATTAATTTGCACGTGATGTAGCTGCGTCGGGAAAGAATCGCTGAAAGAATGAAGGCATTGCAGGAATTAGTTCCCAGCATCAACAAGGTTGGTGGTTTTCTAACGTTATTACAGTATGATCAATTTTCTCTGATTCATTGGCCTATATATAATTATTTTTATGACCACACAATTTGTATTCGTGTTTAATATTATGAAACTGTGGTTGTAGACTGACAAAGCGGCGATGCTTGATGAAATTGTTGATTATGTGAAGTTCCTTAGGCTCCAAGTTAAGGTATGTGTGTAAAAGACACTTCTTGATTTTCATTTGGCTCTGATTGCAAATGAAATTTTTTCCTTGAAATTCATTTTGAGATAGAAGTAATTGAAGGGTTGCTTTTGCAAATTCAGGTTGCAAATTGAATTTATTTAATTCAAACTTAAGTTTGCAAATCATTTAACTTGCTTTAGTTTGCAAACTTAAGCTTCTAAACTTAGTAATTAGTTTCAATACAAACATGTATATTGTATACATTAAGCCCCCAAAGATTTTTTTAACCTGCTTAATTCTTTTACATGCCATTTAAACAGGTCTTGAGCATGAGTAGACTTGGTGGAGCTGGTGCAGTTGCTCAGCTTGTAGCTGATGTTCCTGTTTCTGCAGTGGAGGTGATAATTCAAACAAATACCTGAACCATTAAATTTGAAAATGCCACTTCCATTTTTACTTCATATTCTTTTAGTCATATTTTAATTTTATCTACACATTACTTTTATTTTTGTAAAAGCATATCTTAATTTGTGTGCTTATATTGTTAAACTACTCTTCTTTTAACTATATATACCACAGTATTTTATATTGTAGGCGTATCCGTTGTCCAACACCTTTGATGTCGGATACAGACACAATTTTATATTCAAACACTTTTATTTTCTTAAACTATTATTGGTGTTTACGTGTCAATATATTGGACGAAATGTTTCATAGGTTTTGACACAACTCTCTATGATCCGCTTGCAGGGGGAGGACATAGAAGGTGGAACCAACCAGCAAGCCTGGGCGAAATGGTCGAACGATGGAACAGAACAACAAGTTGCTAAACTTATGGAAGAAGATGTTGGTGCAGCTATGCAACTTCTTCAATCCAAGGCACTTTGCATCATGCCTATATCTCTAGCTTCAGCAATTTTTCGTATGCCTCAATCAGACTCATCAACAATCATCAAGCCTGAATCAAACAACCACACATAGAATGTTACTCCTACTAGTAGCTAACAAAAAAAATGTCTCACCACAAACTTGACATAAATTTGCTCCAATATTTCTCCCTACTTTTTCATAAGGTTAATTATTTTACTTATATTTTAATAGTAGTATATGTTGGTATCACTGTAGCTATGCCAGAAATACGGTGATCCACCGTGATTTTGCAAACCTGTATAACTTTTGGAAAATCACGGTGAGTCGCCGTGATTCTGACATATCCGCCATGATACCAGACATATGTTTATTTTTTCAAGTTTTGTCAAAACTAGGAGTAGTTGTCATTGCTAATAATAAGTGAAATTAGAGGAGCCCAGTATGTCATTGTCATGGTGAAAAATCAAATATTTTCAATGACCCTAATGAATTTTTTCCTCCAAATTTCTCTGGTGGGGTTGGTGGTGTATTACCAAAATATTTTATTTTTAGTGGAAGCGCTCTTTTTCTAAGCTTTTTGTTTTTTTGAGTAAGTGGAAAGTGGGGACATTAAAAAGGAAAGGATATAAGTTTATAATGTATCATGTATTTGGAGAAATTTTAATGCAAGTTGAATTAAAATATCGTTGTTTACATTGAAAAGCTGTTTGGAAGCATCTGATAATTGGAAAAGCTAGTGTGTTTTTAAATAATCCTATATTTGTAGAGTTTTGTTTGCTTCTAAAGCAAAGTGAATTCCACCACGAAATTAGGTGAGAGATAACTGAACCAGTGTCAAGTTGAGAAAGTTGAAAATGACACTTTGTTAATTTACTAATCAAAATTAAAGTAGTACTTATCTCTTTACCAATACTATTTATATAAAGTTTATGCTTGATGACAGAATAGAAACCCCTTTTTTCATGTCTAAAATTTGTCTGATATCCATAACATGAGATAGTAGTGATATTGTGGAATTTGGAGACGGTTGAATTGGTTAATAAGCATCAAAATTGGGATTAGACTCATAATTAAGTCAAGTTGATTTTTGTGCTTGGTAAAAATAAAAAGAAAAAACTGTTCAAAATAGTTTCAAAAAATAAAAACAATTGGAACTTAACTCATTTTATCTATAAACACTTAAAAAGTTTGAGTAGTGAGTCATATGCCACTTCCCACTTTTGAAATAACACAAACCACAAAAGATTCACTCTTTCAGGTTTTTATTTTCTTGATCTACTATTTTTAAAGAGATGTGCTATGGCACGACACGCACACGACATAGTAATAGCGGAAATCATGCAAATACAAAACAAAATATGGGAGAGAGAAATTTAATTTGTTAATGGAAATAGAAGCATCAATTTTGTTAAAGAAAATAGAAGCATCAATCGGCGTTGAATGATTCGTGCATTGTTATGCATGTAAAATTGTTGTGCCAAGAAGCATGCAACGTCGATTGATGCTTCTATTTCCTTTAACAAATTAAATTTCTCTCTCCCATGTTTTGTTTTGTATTCACATGATTTCTGCTATTACTATGACGTGTGCTTTCGTGTCGTGCTATATAGCACATCTCAAAAGTAAAAATTCCACCTTTAAATATATATATCAAGAATTAATTACACATGAATAGAAAATAAGCAGACAATAAAACTGCGTCGCTAGGCCTTTTCAATCCATTAGGACTTATGGGTCGGTGTGGTTGGAGGGGAATAAGGGAAGGATTAAAATCGCTCGAGAGTCAAGTTTGGGTCACCTCCAAAAGTGATGACATTTAGTACGGATAAAATTTAAAATATCATCTCATAAAATGTGACCATACAAAGATGAAAAATATTTTACACTTTTTCTCTATTAAAATAGTTTTTATCTTTTTTTTCCACAAGTATATAAGAGATGATCGGTTGCAGAAACATTTGATATGTTGAGACACGAAGTTGTAATCCTTCATTTCCGATCACTTTATATGTGTGGGTTTTACCATTGGACTATTTAGAAATGGAAACAAATTCTCACCTCCTCTTCTATATTTAGAACCAAATAGGGCTGAAATGCTGACTGGGCCTGAGGGACGACTCATTGAGATATTTCTCAGGTGATTGGTCTTGACTAAAGGTGACTCTAATCAGGTAAAGGTGAGTGAGACAAAGAAGTAGAGTGTTGTTGGATTGTAAGGGAAACTAGATTGCTCTAAGAGTTCTCTAATGTTTGATGAACGAGGATTAAATGGTTTATTGAGCAAGTGTTTGTGGGGATTTTTGTAGCGTCAAAACAACATTCACAAATTACTTTGAAGAATTATGAATACCATTGTTTTTTTGTGCAAAGAACTACAAATACCTTTTTTCTCTACTTGTAAATTTGTTTGAGGTTCACTTTCATTGATTGTTGGATGAATTAACTACAATTCTTCAATGTAACCTAAAAAAAACCTACAATGGATTTTTCTGACTCAAGTAAAATGAATTAAGATGCTTGTAAATTTGTTTGAGGTTCACTTTCATTGATTGTTGGATGAATTAACTACAATTCTTCAATGTAACCTAAAAAAACCTACAATGGATTTTTCTGACTCAAGTAAAATGAATTAAGATGTAATCAAGTCAACTGACAAAATTATTTGTCAAAAAATAGATAAAGACATGATAGTAGATTCACAAACTAGAAATGTAAAGAAGGTTGAAATTTGGTCAACAACAATTCAGCCAAGTCTATGTCCCAGCCCAAGTCCGCAAAGAAGGCTATAGGGCCAGCTACTAAAGACCTATTAATAGAAGAAAAAAGAGGGACTTGCTTTTTCCACCTTATGTATTCTCGCACACCCTATAAACTTTTCGAAAATACCTTATGTTCGGAATCTAAAATCCAAACTAAATTATTAGGTATTTTTGGATTTTAGAATATGAAATTAAACGAAATACATTTTTTGTGTTGCATTTGATGTCAAGGGGCTATGTTGATTGTCGTAGAATCCTCGCATAAACAGCAAAGCAATTGCATGGATTCTATAAACGGTCAACAGTGACCATGACATCATAAACACTCCTAAAATTCAAAAAAAAAAAATGTTTAAGAAAAAGTAAGAAAAAATGGGAAGTGAAGGATGAATGAAATGTTGAAACATGCAAGACTATTTATAGCCTTAAACCAGTCTTAGACCATAACTATTGTCAAAGAAAACATTTTCCATGGTCCAACCGACCAAAAATGCATTAAACACACCACAAACTGTCCAAACATTGAATGAAATGCCACAATCCACCCAGTATGGGATGTTTCAGATTTTACAATTCGAAACTCTCTAAATATTTTCGGATTATACAATCTGAATAACACCAGATTGTGTTTAAGTTTGATTTTTGGTAGGTTTTAATGGCGAATGACATAGGAATTTTTTTTTAAAAAAGGTACAAACATAATTAAACAGCTTAAAACAACATAATAACAAAACGGCTTAAATGCACTTTTCACCCCCTATGTTTCAAAAAGTTGCGATTTTGGCCCCCTTAAAAAAATGGATATTTTGATCCCCTAACTTTTGCCCTCTTTTGATTAGCTGATTTTGATAGAGATTATGTCAATTTCTCAGTCTCTGATGGTGTAAACTGGCACGGGGATAGAATGATGCTGATAAGTGGAGTCCAAACTGGCATGGTGTAACTTTTGGCCCCCCTAAAGAAGGATACACTTATCAGTTTGGACTCCACTTATCATGCCAGTTTGGACACCATACAAGTTTGGACTCCACTTATCAGTATCCTTCTATCCCCATGCCAGTTTACACCATCAGAGACTGAGAAATTGGCATAAAATCAGCTAATCAAAAGAGGGCCAAAAGTTAGGGGGTCAAAATATCCATTTTTTTTAAGGGGGCCAAAATCGCAACTTTTTGAAACATAGGGGGTGGAAAGTGCATTTAAGCCTAACAAAAGTGATGAATCTTCTGGGAAGGTGTTCGAAGATGTGATTTTGTACTTGATCTTGCCAACTGACATATTTGGTTCGACAGGTCAACTAAATCAAGTTCATAAGAACCCCTTCGGAATCATATCTGCAACACAATGATTAAAGACAAGGTATTTCAAGAGGATTGTTTTGAGTTAGATCATGCTGCTTTGCCAACTAACATATTTATATTGCCAAGGCAGCAAGATTTAGCTCAAATCAACCTCTTGGTGTTCATATCGTTTAGAAGATTTTTTTAGAGTTTTTTTTGTTGTGTTTTATAGCAAATGAACCGAGCACACTTATTTATAGTGGTTTTTGTGCGTCGTGGACCACAGAAACTGTCGGTGCAATATGGACACCACACAAAATACCTATGTTGAACTGGTTTAGATTATATAGTCTGAACCTGACTTGCACCCTATATATCTTGGTATACTTGACAGCATGATGAAGATCTATATTTTTCATCTATCTTTTTTTTAAATGAACATCATTAGCGTAAAGTTCAGCGGAGAGATATTTGATAGCATGATGAAGATCTATATTTTCTATCTATTTATCTATCTTCTTTTTAAAATGAACACCTTTAACGTAAAGTTTAGCGGAGAGATTTTTGAAAGCATGATGAAGATCTTCAGAAAACATTTCTCTTCGTATTTCTTCATGTGTTCCTTCGGTGTAGACAAAAATAAATTCTTGCGAAGAAGAGAAAAAAAAACAAAAAAAAACATAGATATATTTTAGGAGAAGTCATGTTCATAAACTGACCATCGATATATTAATTTTTACAACATAATTCAACAACATAAAACACGTAATAAAATAAAACATAATAGATCACAGATCAGCTAAACTAATATCTTTGTCTGGTCCCCCCAACAGAGCTCTGATCTCTTTGTAATTCATGGAACACGTTTTTCAACAGATCTGACCAACAAAGCGTCCAACTCGATCGGTCCTTTAGTACTGTACTGACCAAAGATCGAGAACATGGTTGTCACGTCGTCGTCGTTCATGAGTTTCATCCGGCTGAACCGCACAGTCCAGACTGAGTCGGTCGATGGACGTCGATAATCAACACCATCCATCCTCCTTGTGTCTCTGTGGTTGAGTTGATGGTTTATTTGATCCATTAACCCGGAGAGGGTGACATCAGTGCAAATCCTAAACAAATGGGGTGATTTTCACCCGTTGTAGTAAACTACAACTTGCTTGGTGTTTGGACAAATGACGTAAATTTCCATGGTTTTTTTTTTTGTGTGTGTGGTTTACTGCTTATGAAAACATGCACACTTATTTATACAAGTTTCTGGACGTCGTAGACCACATAAACTGTCAGTGCAATGCGGCCACAAAAAAAAACATCTACATAAGATATTCGGATTGTATAATCTAAAATATCCCTCATCCTACAAAGTGCGGAATTTGACTCATTTCCACCCATTATTGAAGCATTCCAGATTATATAATCCGAAAAACTTTGATAATTTTCAGAGTTTTAAGCGGCAAGAGTAACTCATGGAACACGTTTTTCAAAGGTTTTGTCAGCTTTAATGGCTAGTAAAACCCTTTGAACACGTTTTTGACTCATAATTAAGAGTCGTTACACTCTATGAACCAAAATATTCACAAATATTTCCTATACGCACCCTTCAAACCTTCACCATTTCCTCACTCCAATTTCATTTTTGAATTTTTCATCAAGTAACACTTTTTTTATATCAAAAATTTATGTCTTCTATATGCATTATTATAAAAAAAATAATGATAATTGAGTATCTACTTTGCAATAACTATTTTGATAATCCTATATACATATATAGCAAAAGAAAAAAAAAACTTCAAAACACTATGCCAATATATCATAGGGTGTGTATTTTTAGGTTGTTGAAATTGTTGTGACAAAAGTGATGTTAACATATCATAAATCTTTTTATAGATAATTTGTATAGTTTAGATTATTTTTTGGGAGATTTGGACAGATTAGATGTACACTTCCAAAATTTATTCTTCACATTATGGTTAAACAATACTTCAATTATTTTAGATGTCAATTCCAAAGATAATTACCATTATCAGACATTTTTTTGAATAAATTTATTTTTAATAATTCAATTTTTTTTTCAAATTTAAATCTATGTCATCATTTAAGGGGGTTAAAAAACTAATTTACCAACAATAAATTAGTTCAAGTGGTAAGAAATTTGGACCCCTATAAACATGTGGTCAATACGTATGTAAATAAATTAATTGGGAGGGGAGAACACATCTTATGTGTCTCAGAGGTCCCTGTTGAAGCAAAAATCCCTTTAAAATTGTTTTTAAATGATAAACAAACACTTGTATTAAAATTAAGATTATAATTTTATTTGGTTATTTAATGTGTGCTCTTGAGTGAATTTTATTAAGGATAGGAAAATCCAATTCTCACACATTATTAAAGCCATGGATGATTAAGCTCTCAAG
>Ga0315914_1001491_pt1 | contig 35014 bp, 21 predicted proteins | sample MpolenodulesMG_FD_203920 | JGI IMG/M metagenome (GOLD analysis project Ga0315914, IMG submission 203920) | Medicago polymorpha root nodule microbial communities from Los Angeles, California, United States - elongated nodules | ecosystem: Host-associated > Plants > Roots > Nodule | place: USA...
AATAGTACTTTGATTATGATCCTGTACACTTGAACAAATGTTTAGCATATCCAATTGATAATTTTTAATACCTTGTTATCATCAAAACTCAAGAGGTGATTTTGAGAAACACTCTTTGTTCCAACAATCTTACCAACCAATCTCTATGAAGGTGATTAATAGCCATGATCAAATTTCCATACTCGTGATGTACATTCAAATCCTTTTGGATGAGGTCATTTAATAATTGAATTGTAAACATATTTGTATTTTTATATAAATTTATAAATAATAAATATATATCATGTCCATCGTACTTTCGTATATTGAATTGTTATTAATATATTATAATTATTGTTTTTTTTAATTATGTTATTATTATCATTTAGAAGATACTTTTTTTTAAAATAATTTTTTAGAAGAAACATAAAAAATAAATCAATTTAACTAATTATTAACATTTGAATAGTCTTTTTTTTCTCGCTAAACGTGGAGAAATGACATGCATTAAGGGGAAGCAGCGACATCCCAACTAGGTTGGCACCTCGATGAACCTCCATCATCTACCGTCAATATCAAAATACTATTAAAAAGGAGGCACAAAAACTACCTATAACGAGGCATACCACAACGTCTCGAATAAAACTCTGCCTGCAAGTCAAGAGGTAAAGTCGACAACCACACCGCCCCATGAACCGAGTGACCCATATTAGCCAACTTATCAGCATAACAATTACCTTCACGGAAAATATGAGAGGAAATAATATGAATTCCAAGAGAACAAGCATTATGCCAACCATTTCGAAGCAAATCCGGCACCAAGGACCTGTTTTTGAAAACTAAAAGAGCGCTAGTAGAGTCACTCTCTAACCAAATGTTTGTCCACCCATTCTGGGCAGCATACTCCATAGCCAGAATAAAACTGTGAACTTCAACAGTAAAAACAAAAGAAATTCCCAAATTACAGGTAAAGGCACCAAGAAAATTACCTAAATGATCACGGAACAAGCCTCCACATGCGCCGTGATTTCCAATGACAGAGTCATTGGAGTTAACCTTTAACCAGGGAGCAGAGGGCGCCTTCCAACCCACGGAAACCACCTCTCTAATTTGATGATTATGTTGGGTAACCAACAACGAGTCAAGCAGCGGAGCATCCGAGCCAATACACTTACCAGTGGACAGATTGCCACTCATACCAACCAAAGAGTGCACACGCACCTTAGCAGCATGGATGGTGGCGCTATTTGAAGAAAACCGAAGAGTGTTCCTAGCCAACTAGATCGAATGCAACAAGTGAACCAGGGCAGCCATATAGATATCTCTCATTTGAGAGGAATAGTGTGGGGGGATTCATAGAAGCAGCGCCTGAATAAAGGAAAGGTCCATGGCAAGGTTTAAGTTTAAGCCAAGCCAATTCCAAAGAGCCGCAGAAAAATCACATCGAAGAAACAAATGTTCCGAAGATTCAATAGATTTCAAACATAAATTACATATGGAAACAATAACACAACCACGTGAACGAAGATTCTCGTTAGTGGGCATTTTACCATGAGCCAACCGCCAAAAAATAAAGGAGTGAGATGGTGGAATGCAATTCTTCCAAATAGAAGATGCCCACGACATAGGGGGAGCAAACAACCTCAAGAAGTTAAAAGCTTGTTTAGCAGTCAATTTATCGTCAGCAGCATGTGACCAAGCAAGAAAATTTGGAAGATGAATACGTGGTAGCGCAATGGAGTCCAAACGAGCTGCAACCCTAGGGGCGACTCTCACCTCAGTCGGGATATCCCATCACCATTAACTATAACATCTGACAACAACCCATCAAAATTCATATGAACAATTGTATCAATCTGCAGTATATCCACCAAAGGTTCACCAAGCTAGTGTTACTAAATATTATAAAATGATATACTAAAAATATTACAAAATAACAAATATGACATTAACTTGTCCCATAAAAATATTTTTCCTGTGTTTTGTCAAAAATTGGTGATAAATATTTCTCCCATATTTTTTTTTATATTATTGATAAGTGAAATGTATTTATCAACTTTTTTATTTAAAATTATTTTTTTATTTTTTTATAAGTCTAAAATGCACAAAAAAGAATAATAAAAACTCTGATAGTAAATATAAATCTGAAATGCACAAAAAGTAGCCTAAGTTAGTGTGGAAGCAAAAAGATTAATAAGGTGTAAAGTAAAAGGGCCCAGATCACAAGGATTGTCTATCAAAGTAAGATTGTAGCGATTCACAATCATTACTTTCTCATAATAGGTGGGCTGTCGATTGTACTTGTAGAAAAGTACAATAATAGAATCTAGGTTTAGACTGTTTTTCAGGTGCCTTAGAATGATCTCAAGGGTGGTATTTATACCAAGCAAGTCGGGCCTTACGTCTTTTTACTAAGCTCTAGATGCTTCTAGAAGCTAGTCGAAGCGGCGCCTCTGAAAGGGCACGCCTAGGCTCAGGAGCCCATCTGGAGGGCGCTTAAGCCTTTTGATAAGTCAATAATTTAGTGGTTTTAAGTGTTTATTTTATTAACATTTTATTTGTTTTTTTATTACTTTCTAGAACTTTAGTGCTTCAAATTGTTTGTTATTTAATTTCAGGAACAAATATGGTGAAAGATTGAGTCTTGGAGCAATAGAAAGGGTTTTGGAGCATGGTTAAGGAATGGAAGGATCTAGAGCATGATTTGGGGCTGATTGAGGCCAAAAATATGAAGATCCTATGCAAAAATATCAGGCAGGGTCGTGCTTGACAAGAGTCAAACTGTGCGCCCTGTTGTTCAAACTATGTGCATATTCCAGAGAGTTTGGCACGGTCCGTGCCTGCAGGCGCACAGCCGTGCGCGATGCCCATCTCCCTTTTTGCGGTTTTTTTTCAAAGACTGGCACGGTCTATGCCTACACAAGCACGACCGTGCCAAAGTTCCAGGCTCCTATGTTTGTTATTTTTCAGACCTAAAAGCCCATGGGTTGCTTGCTATGTAATGTTTATGCCTTTTCTTAGGGCTTAAGTTAGCTTTTAGGCTATAAATAGAGCAGCCACCAGACATATTAATCATCTTTTGTTCTTGGGAATTCTCTGTCACAATTATTTCCATTGAATCAAAGTTCTTACTTTTCTTGCTTTTTATTATTCTTGTTCTTTATTTTCAGCTATTTACTTGCATGTTCTTCTTCTTAATCTCTATGTCTACGATGAACATGAGTGAGTAGATTTCTTTGTCTTGTGATTGTTGGATAATTCTAATGACCTAATCCTATCTAACCAAGCCTAGAACCCTAATTTTATGTAACCCTATTTTTCTAATCTAATCTCACGTTCTTAATTCTTATTTCAAATACTAACCGAAGTATCGAAAGAAAAAGGTTAGTATTGGAAATGTGAGATTATACAAGGTTTACGAAACATGAGAATAGTCTAGTAAATCTTGAGATCTTAAAGTTTCGCTCTTAATGGGTTCAATAACAATCAAGTATGAGAATTGGCGTGGTTGTTATTGAAACACAGTCATTGATTTCAGGAGAAACCGGTCTTTAGAAATAGGTCTAACATAAAATTAGTATATAGGTTTGGATTGTGAAAGATTTGTCATTATGACAAACCAATAATCTCAATGCGCTTTTTATTATTATTTTCAATCAATCAAAATCAGACTTTTAAAACCTTTAAACTTTCAGCTAATCAAATTGAAAAAAGAATCAAAATTTACATCAACTCCCTGTTGAAACGATACTTTTTACTACTTCGGTAAAACCGTGCACTTGCGGATTTTACACATCACCTTTGTAGAGGGCATTCGAGCCCTTAGGAATATATTGACGGTCCACAGCCCCCAAGCATGAGTCTTGGGACAAGGCGAAGTGGTTAGTCGTAAAAGTTTGTTTTAGACATTGAATCGTGGGCGCCATCTATCATTTATGAATCTTATGGAGAGTTCATTGTTATACGGTATGACTCAAGTCTTCGTTTTTGTTAGATCTAGCAGTCGCTTAGGCTTAGTACACAACATTTTCGATCTACAACAACGCTGAAAAACCGTTGCGTAACGTAAATAAACCGTTGCCATTCTATATGAGAACGCATTTCCTGGCGTGGCAAACAGAGGCGTTGTCTTTTCCTTTTGCTACGGTTTTCTACCCAAACCACAACAGTGCCTCTGTAATCGTAGTTTTAGGAATATCTTTGAGAACGGTTTTTGATTTTCCCAATAACCACGGTATTTTGCTGTAGCGAAGATAAAAGCGTTGTGGAAAGATCTTATCTAGAACGGTCAGCATGCCACTATCCCTACGATTTAGCAGCGTATCCCTTTCTTAAACCGTTCCATTAGATCTCATTTTAGTTTTTTCATTTTATGCTACAACAACAGTTTTAAATGTTGACCAAAACAATCTTTTTATTTATAAACGATCATTTTTATGTAAATCATTATATTTGATATAGACAACAATAATTTTAATAATATAAAAATTGTAATATGATCCTGAATAAAACTTTACATAAAAAAAATCAAATACTTGTCAATCATGTATCTCGTATCAAAATAACATAGTTCAAAATAAAATACTTGGATCTCTAATTAATACCCATCATTGTTACATTTAAAAAAACATATTCAAAATAACCATCAACATGTGTAAAATATTCTTAAATCTCAGTATCTATCTCTCTTCATCTCGTGCTTCCAAATCTTGAAATTCTTCATTGATATCATCATTGTTAATCTACAAAACAAATGTAATATGTTCAATAAGTTATATGTATATACATCCCCTTCTAAAAACCAAATTCCAAATATGGTAAATGATATCAAAACAGTTGACAAAGACAACAAAAAGGTGAAGGACAAGAAAACACTACAACATTCTGATATGGCTCCATAAGGAACGGATTTCATATTGTGTTGTGGTAGTGTATAATATTTTTACAAATTTTTTGTTACCGCTCAAATTTGTTCTCGTATAGGAAAGAAGGACGGTTTTTTATCTTTCTTCTGGTAAGGCGTAAAAATCATTCTTGTTTGACTTTTAAAATTAAATATTTTTAATAAAAAATTGTTCGTAAAAAAAAAAAGGCTAACGCTAATAAAAATCCTTCTTTTTTTGTTACAAAAAAAAGTCCTCTAATTTTCAATGAGCCATCTAATAACCTTAAAAAAAATAAAAAATTCCTAACAAAACAAAAATTGAAACTCAATCTCACTCCAGACCAACAAACTTTCACCTCACATCGCCGCTCCAAACCTAGAACTACCAACTCATTGTCACGCACTCTGTCGTCGATTGAATATGAAACCATGTTCACCATCGTTCGGCGTTCGTCCACTTGAAACCCTTCTTCTCTTCCATCTTCACTGCTCTCGTCATCTTCCTCTTCACAACGGTCAGTTCCTCACTCTGTCAAGGGTTTGTTTGTTTCTCCATCTTCAATCAAAGGTATGCGCTTCTCTGAGGTTTCTTTTTCACCATTTTCTTAGATTTCTACAATTTTATCTTTGATGTCTAAAATTTTCTTACAGATTTAGACAATTTGTTTCTTAGAATACTGAGTAGCTGGTTTGTTCTTTTTCTTATTTTTTTGTTTGTGGGAAAAGTTTAATTGTAATCATCCTCTTTGTGCATTGATGAAGTGATTAATTTGATATATAATGTAATTTGTTCTTTTTTTATTATGGTAAACGAAAACAAACAACGCAAATATGTTTAGGAATTGGGTTTAAAAAAAGTTTCATTTTTTTTGTTTGGATCATTGATTTAGAGTTTGGATTATACATGCGAATGGGTACTTAAACTTGAGATGTTTTTGTTTTTCTCATTTCAGATCCGTGTAAAACATTTATCCTCCCGATGTTTGTTATGCTTTATGAAGCACAAACACATCTAGAGTAGACGTGTCGCGGTGTTCGACACGTTTCGAAGTCCAACGCTTGTTCGACAGGTGCGAAAACCGAATATAGGGGTCCAATTTTTTATTATTATTTTCAGCTTTTTTTTATAGTAGATGAACAAATAAAAAGTTAAATATTATTGTATCTGGTTGTAAAACTTTTTTAAAATGAAATAAGTTGCTCAAATTAGATGCACATGTATATATTTTGATTCTCAATTTTGAAGCATCTGCATGGAATTATTACATAGATGACCAGCCAACAAAGAGTTCAAAGCTAGCTTTTGAGATGTTTGTGTTCACTGAGACTGTTACGACAAATGCACGGAAAGAAGGTAAGCACCAAAGTCTAAGAAATATTTATCACTATATTAAGTCAATTATTTTTGTATTGTGGTCTAATGTAGTGCTTAGTGGCGGTGGCTATATCAATCTAACATGATTCTAGACGTAACATATATGTAACTTTGTTACAGGTTATTTATTCTAGTATGCATTTTGGTCTTTAAAGATAACTCATGGTGTTACCTTTAAAGACAACTCATGGTATTGAACATGATTCTATTTATTTTCACTTTTGAGCTAATTCTTAATCTCATAATAAGACAACTCATGGAGGAAAGTAGATTTTGCGTCTATCCCTGTCACATCAGTTGGTGTCTTGCACTAGTATGCAAAAGGTTCAGAATTAGTTATCTTATGAAACATTCTCATGAGCTAGTATCCCTATTTACGGTATATTAAGTTAATAAATAGACACGGCCATTCTTCGTTAAACTTGTGCATTCAATTTTTTCGCCACCTTCAATTTTGATGGCTTAAACAAAAATATAGGTAGATGAACTTGTCTAGTTAGAAGTAGGATTCCTCCTTTTGAGCTATTCGTCTTATCTCAGGTTTTCTTTTTATTATGCTTGATTCCTATTAAGATGTTTTATGATCATATTGTTTATCTTCACTTAAATATTTTCATTTTGTCAGCACTCAACACTTTACATTCTGGGATTTATCTTGATGAAAATCTTTACATTTTGTTATCACTCAACAATTTACAATTTAAGCTATTGAATTGAGGATATAATATTTGATGGCAAAGAATATGTGGACTCTACTTTACCTTCTCATTGATAAGTGTAAATTATGATCCTTCAATGCATTTTTATGAAGATTATAATGGTGTTGGTGCTCATTTGCAGATAATTCATAGTAATATAATGGACGGGTGGTTTTTATATATGAAAATAAGTTAAACTATTTGAATAGCTTTTCTAAATGTAAATATAAGATAAAAGTTAAACTATTTAAGTATAATGATCAAACCACTTCTCTTAGTATTTGCAGAGGCTTGCGAATTGGGTTTTAAGAAAAGGGTAGTTTAGTTATTACTTCATTTTTCGGCCAACACGAGTTGATTTGATTGCAGGATCAGACTGCCATCCAATGTTTGAAGTTACTTGATGTGAACATTTTGTTTCTTTGTTGAAAGTTGTAAGTATGAATTTGAATCAAGTTTTGTCCATTGCTAGTTTGATTCGAAATTTTAAGGTTCTTTTTTCAATCAAAACGTCATATTTGCATTTATGCTTTAGGGAAGTAAGAATTTTTAATTCCCAGGTTCTATTTTTCCTTTTCCATAACTACTTTTGGTGATGTAAGTTAAATGGTGGTATTGTCAAATGATATTAGTTAGTTAATCATGTTGTTCTAATATTGTTGGGCTTGACTTTTCAAAAAATAAAGAATAATGATGGGCATGGTTTGTTCCGCACTCATCACATAATATTGAAAGATAATTTATTATGTACAACATGATTTACAACAGCTAGTGAATTTAACTTATCGATCATTAGGATATATGAATACTATGGAAATTAGGGAATGTTGTGAATGATGATGGAGGAAAAGGTAGTCAGTCTGTTGTGTACATTTACTCTAACTAAGAACTTGAATATATCTCAGCTATTTCTTCTGCATATGAACTCATTTGTTCACTCCCTTTGGCTTTGTTTTCTCTTTCACTTTGTTGTTTCCTCTTCTGGTTGAGTTATGAGATTTTTAATGTCATTTACCATGTCTGAAATTTGTTTTGTACAAGGGATTGTTTGTACATATTACTTATTGAACATAGTACTTTTATTTTGTAGGTGAATAATAATGATATCGATGAGAATTTCAAGATTTTGAAGCACAAGATGAAGATTGATGCTTTATGTTTTTTTTTTCTCTAGATTTTCATGGTTATTTTCATTGTGATCAATGATTATTGACATTTGGCAATATAGCATTGTGTATTTATTAATGACCCACGTACGTTATTTTCAATAATGTTATTGTGATATACACACACACATACATGTGTTAGTGTGTGTGTGTGTGTGTGATTGACTAGTATTTGATTTTGTTATGTAATTTTTATTTAGAATCATATTGTAGTTGTATATGAATAATGATTTACAACAACACATTTGTTTATTAATGTAAAAAAATATTTTTCATGATGTAGGAAAAGCGTTGTGATAGCCTAAACTGAGGCATTTATAAAGAGAACGGTTTTTTTCAAAAGCAACAGTGAGAGACGTTGGGATAGTGATTTCGAAACCGTTCCGAAATATGAACCTTCGAAAACGGTTTATACTTCACAACAGCTGTAACCCGTTGTTATGGTTCAAGTTGACAACCGTTCTCTAATGAGGACTTATACCCATGTTTTTAACGCTGTTGTTGCGGTTAATGACAAAAAGCGTTCTGAAAGGATAAGACAACGCCTCGGTTTGCCACGGGCTGAAAAACGTTTTCGTAGCTTATTGCAATGGTTTTTTAGCATTCTACCACGGTTTTTTGGCGTTTTTGTAGGACCAATATGTTGTAGTGAAAGGAGTGAACAAAGGAGTTCATATACAAAAGAAACAAGATATATTCAAGTTCTTATAAAAAAGAGTATATTATATAAAATCACAAATCACTACTTGTGAGATTGGTGGCTTTATTCTTTACCAAATCAATGTAACAAAATGGGTCTGGTAATTGTTTAACTACAACCCATTTATCAAGTATCTAATAAAATTCTATTGTTAGAAAATAGAATTGTCTCGGACCCTAATTCGACTTCTAAACAACATCAATATGACAATAACTAGCAGCAACCACTTGAAAAAATAGCAGAGCCACACCATGAGAATTCTAGTTTCAATATTGTGTTGTTGTTTTTGGTCCTATTAAAAAAAAGGCTTAATAGCAGTTTTGGCCCCCTAAGTATCAGGAAGTTGCGATTTTGGCCCCCTAACAAATTAAAATATAATTCAGCCTCCTAAGTATTGTCCCTTTTGCAGTTTTGGCCCCCCAAGTCAAATTTGACAAAGTCAATGCTGACGTGGGCGCCACGTGAGTAATTATTTTATTTTTTATTTTTTTAATTATGAAAAAAATATAAAATAAATTTTTTTATTTTTTTATTAAAATAAATAAATAAGTAAGTAAAAAATTAAAAAAATTGCAAACGTGGTGTTTACGTCAGCGTTGACTTGGTCAAAATTAACATTGGGGTCAAAACTGCGAAAGGGGCAATATTTAGGGGGCTGGATTGTATTTTATTTTGTTAGAGGGCTAAAATTGCAACTTCCTAATACTTAGGGGGTCAAAACTACTATTAAGCCTAAAAAAACTTGTTCATAAAAAGTTTAGACGTAAAAAAACATATACATGGGGAAAATATAAATTTCTGTGTTGTATGACATACTTGTAACTGCATAGTAATTCTTGGCACAGTGTTTAGTCCAACAGGTAGGGTGGGTCTTCTTATTCCATGACACCAAAGAACCTATCTCATACGGTATAAGATCAAATGACACCAAGGTGTCAAATTAAATTAGACACCAAATCTTAACCATTAATTCAACCTTAATCTAACGTCTCCCATCAATTTATTAAATGTTCACATGCTTGATCAAATGACCTAAATTTTAATTTTAGAAGTAATTTAGTTAAGGGCCCAAATTTTAATTTTAGAAATAATTTATTTCCTTTACACTAATAACCTTTTTTCTTTTTATTTTTCTTAGAAGAGCCCAAAGAGAATTGATTTATAATGAACTAACGAATGAACAATTGCACTCAAAATTTAAAAGAGTATATGCTACTAAAGGAAAACAAGGCACAAATGCTAAAACACTATATACAAGAAAATTGCTCCCGCTAAACTCAACAATAGGGGAAACTTGATCACCTAAAACCATACAAATAGGATACAAAGATAATGCAACAAAAATTAGTAGATATAATCTCTCAAAAAAAATTAGTCGGGATAAACCAAATGGAAATCATCTTCCTAATGGTGCAAAATATAACGAAAATGGTAAGTAATTAACATAGAGAAGAAACGGAAAATTATTTCTAAAAATAAAAGGTGGGTAATTTGACCAAGCATGTGAGCATTTAATGTGTTGATGAGAGACATTGGATTAAAGTTGGATTAATGGTTAGGATTTGATGTCAAATTTAAGTTGACACCTTGGTGTCATTTGATCCTACCCCATCTGAAGAAAACCCACATCGCAACCCTAATTAGAAGCTTCACAAAGTGAGGCAAAAGAGAGGATTTGAATTAACGATAGGTAAAACTAAACAAGATCGAAAATATGTGATTTTGGAGGCATCTGGGGTATGAAAAAGGATGGGTTTGACATCGGCAAAGGGAAAATTAATACGGAACTGGGTTTGACCAATAGAAGGGAAATCCATTAAATGAAAAATTTGAGCGAGGGGTTGCAGAGTAGAGAAGAACTGTGCGAGACGATGGCAAAGATGAAATCATGGTTTTGATCGTTTAGGGAAAGGTTGTGTGTTATGGAGGAATGGAGTTTGGCTGCACTGAATAGATGAGTATACGATACAACTACTATATTAATTCATTATTAATAATAATGAATATATTATTATTATCGTTATTTAAAAAAATTAAAAAAGCATATGATTTCTCTCTATTAAAACGGAAATTAAGTGAAGCAATAAAATTTGGTGTGCTAGAACAACGAAATTTAAAAGCGTTTACTTAGAGACTCAACCAGAATAGCTTTTTTACCATCCAAAATAGGCGTTGCGATAGGACCAGTAGGCTAATTATCAATTGATGGATTAGTTTTCCCAATATTATGGGGAGATAATAAGTAGCTGAAAATGTGAACCTAAAGTTCAAATAAATTATTTGAAAGGAAATATTATTGTCTCATCTTGATCCTCAAGATATAACTCATTTGCAAAGTTTAACAAATCAAATATCAGCTGCTAATGCTTCAAATGAAATAAATGTCTTTGTCAGATAATCTAATATGGAAATGAGTCTAAATCGTGCCTGAAACATGATATATCAATCAGTTCCAAATATCAAAATCCTTGAATAAGAAAAGGAGCATAAATGAAAGATAACCCAAACAAGGATATAGAAACTCTAAAAGAGTTTTATGACATAATTGATTTTTTCAGTTCTTCTAGAATTGATCAGGTACCTGAAACTTATGAAATAGTAATAAATTATGTCATGAATGAAAAATCTCAATGGAATATGAGATGGAACCGAAATGAAGTCAACGTCGACGTGTTTTTTGATATAATATAGCGCTATATGTGATAAGTAATGATGAGGATCATGAGTTAAAGTCTATTAAAGTTATAGATAATGAAAATATTTACAAATGAAAAGAGACAATTCTAGTGAAATCAAACTCTCTTCACAAAATAGACCTTGTTTGGAGTCCACACACTTGAAGGTGTGAAGTTAAATGGATATGTATGATTTTTCGCGCGAAAAGAAAATTAGAATGGTAAAATACATATATAGAATTTGATATGTTCACCAAAAGTGAATAGGTAAATGTCTACCATTTATTTTTAAAGACATATATTCTTTAAAGAAATATTCACCTGAAGTGAATTCAAGAACTTTTTTGATTAAGTTCAGTAGTACATGAAAGACTCAAATTATATGAAAGATGTGTTACAATTTGTTTATATGACTCAATTGATAGTGATATATGAAACTCCCTGAAGGATTTCATTTGTGTAATACATACTATCAAAATTATTGAAAAGATGACATCATTTGTCCATTTTAAGGATTTAAAAATGAGTTCTTTATAATCGATTTTATGATAATGGTATATAAATAATATTAGAAAAATAACAATAGAAATCTTGAAGAGATTCTAAAATTTGTTATTACATAAATGTTGATATGGACAAATCTAATTGATTATGTACTAGAATGATTGTATTATCATGCCCTCAAGAAAATTATGAACAATTTGAATTGGTCAAGTGATGACACTAATGTATTTTGCTTATTATATATCGTGGTGTTTTAGTTTTGTTAATACAGATATTGCAGCAAAGTCAAACATACAATTTGTACCTTAGAGAAAGAACAATATCACCCAATTGTTTGAAAATGCTAACACCACATCAAGGAAGTGGAGAATGCTCTTTATTAAAGATTATGATTTTATACATACAAAAAACTTGCGGTTTTCTAATTTTAAAAGGAGATTCTTTCAACAACTCAATATGAAGATATCTCAAGAGCCGCAAATTTGAAGAAGAGTATGAAGATAGATCATATCTTTCTACAGAGTCATCGTCAAGTAAAGATTTTGAGTAAATAGTATAGAAAATTATTTAAACTTCTTCGTTGTCTTTATGAAGGGGAGATAAAAATGTGTTATGCACTCTTTTTCTCTTAACCATGGTTTTATTCCACTAGGTTTTCATGGTAAGGTTTTTAATGAGACAGATTATGACACAAAAGGATGTTGTACTCTTTTTCCTTCACTGGAATTTTTTTTCCATCGGGTTTTTCTCTAGTAAGGTTTTAATGAGGCATATCCTCGATGAACATCCAAGGGGGAGTGTTATGAATATTAGTGGATGTCCATGTCCTTAATCTTCCACCTTCCTATAACCCACATTAGTAAATGTATGGTTAGTCATCCTTAATTAGTTTGATCATTCACTTGCTCATTTGTGTCCTATAAATAGGACATAGATTGTAATGTAAAGAACACACTTATGAAGTAATACAATACACTCTTATGTTATCTCTTTGTTTCTTTCTCTCTATTCTTATATACTTTATAATATCTTGCAATGCTAAAGATCAATTTCTTGTTTCTATCGGAGATTGTTTTTTACTCTATAGATATTTAGAAGTGGAAAGTGAATTATTATGGGAAAATTTGTTGGAAAGTGAATTATTATAGGATAATTTGTTTAGATTCGGAGTAAGTTTATGAGTAAGGATCCCCTTCATTTATGATCTTCTCCATTTCTTTCATTTGGTGAGATTAAGACACAATAAAATTTAAAAATAATTAATGATAGTGTGATCCATTTAATGATAGAGCACACCACCTATTTTGTGTGTCTATTTCTTTCTTAATAGCAAATTGGCAATCACCATTTATTTTTATAAATGGAGAGTTTCCTTACTCACAAAAAAATAGGTTATTGGTCCTACCACTAAGCGAGTCTCACCATCATCAATTATTTTTTACTTAGTCATAAACGAAGATGATCTAACTCTAAGTTTATTGGCTGAGTTTGTCTTATTTGACATTTTTTAAAGAGATAAATAATAAGAAGGTTGAAATATAACTTTAATTATTGTACTAGTAATGAAATGGTGTACAGTAAAAGCATAAATTATTGTATTAGTAATGTTTATTGATCGTCTTGATTTGTATAAATTGATAATTAAAAAGAAGTAAAATGATATTTGAACAAACAACTTTTGTAACAACTTTATTTCTCATACTCACATTATGTTTTTATTTTCTCTCTATTGTTTTGGTTTCTGTGTCAATACCTCATTTTCTTTGTAAAATTTTAATTGTCTCAAAAGTTGTCATATAAATAGATGTTCAAATAACACAACTCTACAAAGAAACACATTCTCTCCATTGTCAATTATAAACAAATTTTAATTTTTTAATTTCATTCAATTAACAATGTATATAATATATATTATAAACTCGATACATTATTATTATTAAATAAATTTAAAAAGTACAAATTTGTTTATAATCGACAAAAGAGAGAGTATATCATAACAACCAATTCTAAAGCGTATTCTACACTCTTTCCAATTAACACCACCCGCGTCACTCAAATTTTCCTACCAATTCAAAAACCCCAACGCACCGTTTCATCATTATCCCTTTCTTTTCTCTCCCCAAAATACCCTCCACCTGATTGTTCCTCTTCCCAAATTACCCTTCCAAAATCTTCTAATGAAAGCTTCCCCAAATTCATTTCAAAATTCACCCGCGTAGTAGTTTCCAATTTCCTTATTTTTCAAAATCCAAAACCCCCAAAAAATTTCAAATTCACGCGCTCCTATTTTTACTAAAAAAAAAATCCCTATTTAAACCCCTTCACTCTTCTTCATTCTCTCCATCACCAAACAAACCCTAAAATCTCCTCCTCCTCCTTCTCAAATAATCACTTTTTCTCAATTTTCATTCCCCAAACATGCCTGCTTTTCCAGAAGAACCACTTCTCGCACCAAACCCAGACCGATTCTGTATGTTCCCAATCCAATACCCCAAAATCTGGGAAATGTACAAAAAAGCCGAAGCCTCATTCTGGACCGCCGAAGAAGTCGATCTTTCCTCCGATCTCAAGCACTGGCACGCCCTAACAGACGGTGAACGCCACTTCATTTCTCACGTCCTCGCCTTCTTTGCCGCCTCTGACGGAATTGTCCTTGAAAATCTGGCCGGAAGATTCATGAAAGAAGTTCAAATCTCTGAAGCACGTGCTTTTTATGGTTTCCAGATTGCAATTGAAAACATCCATTCAGAGATGTATTCTCTTCTACTTGAAACGTATATAAGCGATTCTGTTGAAAAGAATCGCTTATTTCATGCAATTGAAACAATTCCATGTATTGCGAAAAAGGCTGATTGGGCGATGAAATGGATCGATTCAAGCGATTCTTTTGCTGAAAGAATCGTTGCATTTGCTTGTGTAGAAGGAATTTTCTTCTCCGGAAGCTTCTGCGCGATTTTCTGGTTGAAAAAACGCGGTTTAATGCCAGGATTAACCTTCTCAAACGAGCTTATTTCGCGCGACGAAGGTCTACATTGTGATTTTGCTTGTTTGTTATACTCACTTCTACGCAAGAAACTAACTTCAGAGCGTGTGAAGGAAATCGTTTGTGATGCTGTTGAAATTGAAAGGGAATTTGTCTGCGACGCGCTTCCTTGTGCGTTGGTTGGGATGAATGGTGGATTGATGAGTACATATATTGAGTTTGTTGCTGATAGATTATTGGGTGAACTTGGTTGTGAAAAAGTTTATAATGTTCAGAATCCGTTTGATTGGATGGAATTGATTTCGCTTCAAGGGAAGACGAATTTTTTTGAGAAGCGCGTTGGGGAGTATCAGAAAGCTTCTGTTATGAATAGCTTGAATGGGAATGGTGCTGCTGATTTTTGCTTTAGTTTGGATGAAGATTTTTAGATCAAGAAAAAATTAGGGTTATCATGATTATGTAGTATATTTTTATTATATTTTTAAATTTTGAAATCTTGTTTAATTAATAATTTAGGGTTATGTTTGTGTGTTTCTGAAACCATTTTATAATGGTTGAGTTCTTATGCATTCTTAGGTTTATTCTTTTATGATTATGGTTAATGTATAAATGCAGTTTCAAAATTTAATGAAATTTCGTTCTTCAATTAAAATAATGTTTATTTTTGCTTTCTTGTGATTGAATGTTTTTTATTAAATTTTTTATATAATTAAAATGAAATTTGTTCTTGATTATTAGTTAATTTGGTTGTGAATTAAACTGATTAAATTCAATTATTTAATTATTTCTGTCAAATAAAAAGATCCAATATTTAATTTTTCCAAAAGGGTATAAAAGGTTATTAAAAAAATATATAGATAAGATTCGTTAAACTTTGTTTGGCAGTGTGAAGAGTGTTCTTTTTGTGAATTGTTAATGGCTTCTGAAACTCAAAGCAGTGGAATGTTAACCAGGGAGCAGCTTTTTCATCTTTTTGAGCGATTCAGTGTGCTTACTTCACAACCTGGTACCCTAATTTGGTTTCAGTTTCTTTATCTGTTTTGAATAATTTATTTTTTTGAAGCCCTTTTTGAATTTGTTGCCATATGGTTGTGTATGTATGGTATTTGAAGATGTGAAGAAAAGGATTGTTGATGCTGTTTTGGATAAGCAGGTAAATTTCTTCTGGGTATTTTGTCTTTTGTTGTTCTTCATTTTTTCTGCGTTCTTCTTCAATGTTAGGTAAAATTTCTATTTGGGTTAGCATATATTCCAGTTTCCAGAAAGATTCTTCATGTTTGTTTATGGGAGGTGATAAAAATATGCACTTTTGATATAACTGGCTTGAATTCATTAACTTGTGACAGCTTAACTGAGTAACTAGAACAATCTGTGTGTTTCCAGATCTGAGTCTGTATTTGAAAATAATTGGTAATAGTCATAAACCAAACAGGGCAATGGTGTTAAGAGCTTGTTTACTCAAAAACATTTTAAGTTTTTAATTGGTAATGGTAATGGTAATAAACCAAACAGCGCATAGTGTTAAGTGGTAACAGGGCATAGGGCATAGTGTTAAGTGGTTGTTTTTGGCTAAAATATGTTTTTTTTTAATGGCTAATGAGATGGGAGACTCTTATGTAGTGAATAATTGTGATAGAGAGAAAATAGAAGTATAAATAAAGAGAAAAGTGTTGAATCTGAATCTATATTTTATCATGTTTATTAGTTGAAGTGAAAATGAAAATACGAAACATGGAAAAAAATAGTTTTGGCTAGCATCTTTGTGTTTTGGTTGGCTGTAGTTATACGGACAGACTATTCGAATGCCTTTTTTGACAAGTCTATATGAATTTCAGGTATCAAATGAATGTGCAAGTCGGTTTCACATTATACTAATGTTATGAAAGTCAATTTGTAATGTGTGGTGTTGTCATTTTTCCGGGACTACCGATGAGCAGGAAGCTGTTGCTGTGATCACTGCAATACAAGAAGAAATATTTTTGGAGATGGGTGTTGGTATGTTTTTTGTATTGATATATATCTGTTAAAGAGATACACAAATGATAAAATTTTGAACTAGTCATTGATGGATTATGATGTAGTATTAGGTTTTTGAGGCCACAGACTGAGTTATATAGCAGCCTCTTAAAGGCTTACAAACCTCCTCTTTATGTTTTATCTGCATCAACTGAAAGTCCAAACCCTGTACGAGGTTTTATTCTCTCAACTGAACCTTTGGTTTTCTATGTATTCTTTGCTTCAAAAAATTCTTATATTCCCCCCTAAGTTTTCTCCGTATGTTTCTCTGTCATTTTCGAAGTTTGAGCTTGTTGTATCGGGGTACTCTGCATTGGTGTAGAAGCTCAAATTTATTTATGTGAAGCTTTATTGTAGTTAAAGTATTAGTTTGTGTTCTTACATGAATTTTAGTTTTGGGGATTTTTGGTTCTGCACAAATTACCCTTGACAGCACTTGAAGTAACCGGGGGTTTCAGTTATCTACAGTTTAGTTCTGAACCTGTGAGTTTGCTGATTGGCTTCAGTGGATTTAGATGGTATTTTAATCAAAAGCTATTGTATTGAGATGAGTTCCGCTGGCTTGAGTTTTGGTAACAGAATTTGATTTTTGAGTAAGGAAAGCATTTAAAGTTAATAATGATGAAAAACAAGCGAAGTGCAAAAGATCCAGTCACTACTTATGCGATTTATGGTTTTCTGGTTTTTCTTTGTCAGTTATAATTTCCTATTTACCATCAAACACCATTAGGTTAGAAGTTCGGTAACAGATGAGTTAGAATTCCTTGCTCCTGTTATTAGAATGTCGGGACATCAAATTTCATTAAGTTCCATGTTGCAGTGATTGCAACAGATGCAGTTTATAACAAATTGCAATACCGGATTATGTACTACTGGTATAAGGTTATAGAACATATATCAAGAGAGTAAAGTTAATTGAATTCTATTACTGGAAAGATAAGGGATAAACTGCCTTAGATCTGTTACAATTGCCTCAAGTTCCCTCCCAGTTTACTTTTATTGACTTATTTCCTTCATCTATGTAACTAACACCTAACTATCACCAACAACCTCCCAGCTATTGGTTATGAGCACAACTAACACTTATGCCCCGTTTCCATTAGTGGAGCTCTGCCTTTTCGTTCAAACTCTATGTTTTGAATCAAAGGCCTACTATTGTCAATATCCCCTGCTGAGAGTTCCTTCATATCTCCGTGTAGATCTTCTTGGTTCTTGGTTGATAAAACTCATTACTCCTGTGCACAGCTCTGCCTCTGCCTGCTCGAACAGGATTCTTCTTGGTAAGACTGTTCTAACAGGATATCTGTGGGGGTAATTTGTGATACTGATATATGCTCAAATCTGTTTTACATTTCTTTTCTGTTTTAGTTTACGGTAGCTGTGGGGTAAGTTGGGGCATTTTGATACACGGATTATTATATGCAGAATCTATGTTATCTTGTATTTAATGTCTATTTATATTTATTTTTCCATTATTTGTTTATACAACAGACCCAGGATTTGGTATTTCATGTCTGGGAAAAATCAGTACTGTATATGAGAATGACCAAGATTTGGTGATTCAATTCTATAAATTCCTTGCCCAGTAAGTTCTCTCTATCTTTTTGTGTAGCATTAACTCATTTTTATCCTGTTAACATTTTCTCTTCAATTCTTTGAGCAATTCATGAAAGTACATACCATGCCAATATATTTGTTTGGAAGAAGTTAAATAAGAAGCAGGGAATCATCTCCCTATGCAAGTATGACTAAAGGAGTGTCTAGGTCTATCAGAGTCCAGCACATGTTTTTGCTTCTGTTCTAATGAGTGGAAGCGGGGAAGAGAGTTTTAGACTAATTTTATGCTCAAATTTACGTCTTTTATCGACATCACAGTCGGAGTTTCTTAAATGTTTAGGTTACATATAAAGGACAACAATTTCATTCTTTGATGCCACAGAATCCTCATATTAGTTGGAATAAGTTTAATGTTTTTTTCATGTTCGAGGGCTTTGGAAGATGGTCGTGCGTAGTTATGCTTATCTTTTATTTATTTTAGTATTCTGGATCAGTCTGTGTTCTAAACAACTAATCTGGAGTTTTTTTCCAAAAAAAATATCAATCTAAAGAGAAAGCGCCTATATTTTTCGTAGTTATCTATATTCTCTTCAGTCATTCTATACTTTTTCTCTTATCTCTACACAAAAAAGGATTAGCAAACAGTTTTTTAATGCAAAAAGGCCTTATACTAAGAATTATGAAATGTCAGAGAAGAGATGGCCTGCGATGAAGCAGAGCTTGGAGAAGAAGAATTTGCAGAAAAAATGCGCCATCAACAAAACTTACAGGAACATGTAAGACTTTCAACTTTATGTTGAACTTTTCTGACTTACATGTGTACACTTAGATAGAGATGCTGCAGCAAAATTGTCACTAATAACGAGAGAGTAATCTTGACAGCAACTAGAGATGCTGAAGCACATGCGCAAGTTTAACTTGGATGATCAATCTGCCATCCTGGAAAAGGTGAACACTAGTTTTCAAATTACAAGCACATAAATCTGTCTTTTGGTTGTTGTCATTTTATATAATGTGATTGCATGGTGTTTGATTATGGTCCATAATCATCAATGCATTTGATGGTTTACAAGTACTTCTGTTAATGGGTCTTAAAATATCATTTAAATGTAAGTGTGATTGATGATGCAACAAGTAGTTATAAACAGTCTGCTATTATTTGTTCATTTGGGCTTTCATAGTTTAATTAGAGCCTGTTTGAATTGACTAACTTGAGCTTATCTAGTGACATAAGGACTTGTGGGACTCTTTGGGAGAACTTATGCAATAGCTTATGACATGTTCATAAACAGTTTTTAGTGTATTTCCATTCAAAATAGTTTATGAAAACAGTTTACAGTTTATATGAAAACAATTTTCAGAAATAACTTGTACATTAGCACTTGTAACGCTAATTAAACTGTTTATCTAAACAAGGACTTAGTTTATCTGAATTACATTACTTATATTTTCGATTGATATCCTTGGTTGTTGAATCATCAATGGTCCGTGTATGTTGCTCTTTCTAAAACTTCTGTATAATATTCAAATATTTCAACTTGGTTTAACTTACTTACTTTGCAGATAGTTTCACAGCTTGATAATATTTATGCATGACTTTTTCTTGTTGAAAAGTATGTACCAAGTTAAAGTAGTTGAAATGAAAACAAATTAATTCGATGAATTTTCCAGTTGCACCAGAAGATGGAAAATGGGAATTATGAAACTGAGACATCTATTTTGTCAGCTGAGGAGATTGAAGAGATAGTTCAAAGGAAGGTTACCCCTCTGTTTAGCCCAAGTTAGACCTAGAATCCGCCTTTTGGTTATATCATGTTAAGAGTTACTGTATTCTAAGTGTAATTAAGTATCATGTGTTAACTGTTTTGTATTGGACAAATCCATAATCCATGATATGTATTGTTTACTTCACCTCTCAGCCAAATGCATATTATTCCACGATGTGTTGTATTATTCACTTCACTTCATTTAAACTTCTTACAATATTGAATCTTTTGTTCGTTTTCTTCCTGTATGGTCTTTTACACGCCTTGCAGACATTGCAGTAATCATCTTGAGGACATGTTTGGATGTCTTAAGTTTTTTTTAAATTGGGTCAATTTTTAAACTACTTCATTAATCTATTTTGAGAACAAACACTTCATTTCTTTTTTTCATTTTTCATCGTATTTGCTTGAACACGAATGTTTTTTATTTAACTAAACCCCACCACCTCAGACTTTTCATATTTGCAGTTTTAAGATTTGCCTTATCCTATCAAGTATCAATTGTTGAATGATGCATGTCCCAAATAAGTAGATTTACAAAACTTGTTAATTTATTTTAAAGGAGGTTTGATGACGTGAGAGAGTCAATCTCAGAACGAAATCAATTTCAAGAGAATCACTTTACATTCTTAAACAACAAATTTATTTTATGTATTAATGAAGATTTTACAGTGGAACTCAAATTTGTTATCTTATGATTGTGGACAAAATTTTGAATCCATCCAATCATGTTTGGCATGTGTAGTTCAACCTGTTTCCAAACCAAGCATTCATTACATGGTTTCCAGAAGAGTTCAAAGTCAAGTATACAATATGAAATATGAAGTGAGTTGTATTTATAATAAATATGAGTTTATCCCATCTTTACATTAGCTCTCACTTCTAGAATCTGAGGAAGCAGAATTTGTAGTATGTGATGCATTTTGCATTGGTTTAGCCCAATTTCTGATGATACTATGAGGTCGTTGCACTCAATCTTGGGGCATGTCATAATATGATATATCTCGATATTTGTATTGTCGTAAAAAATTGTATAAACATTACTTTGTTTTTCACAATTAAAAACGTTAGAAGACAGCAAATGTTAGGACAAACTCTTCAAAGAAAAAAATAAATTAACAATACAAATTCATGCACAAAATCCAAGTGCAGTATCAGTAACATTTACAGCGGGTGGAATAACAAAATGCCAAAGTCTCCTAATACCACCAACTCTATATTTCATGCACAAAAACTCCTTAGCATAAAGTTTCTCAACCTCCCTATCCACATCATGAAGAAACACGTGTGTTACACCGGCTTTTTTCCTCCCACGCGCCATCACTGCCGCGGAATATATCACCCCCATCCTCCCTGGAGCCGACGGAAAATATCCCCTTGGTGCATCGATCATAATCACATCCCAATCCCGATCGTACACCTCTTTTGGCAGCTCGCCCAACGCAAGCCTACACCGACGATCATCTTTCAAAGGGTGATCGTCTGCGGTGATGCCACCACAATCCTTCTTGTAGGATGAGAGAAGTGCTTTAGCCTCACTGAGGTGCGTGTTATAACGCACGGTATGTGCATGTAGGACAGGAAAGCGTTTGAAGGCAGAAATGGTCCACTTAGGATCTTCTTCGAGATATAGTGTGATGCCACGTGGATTAAACGAATCCCACATGAGCGCGTCGTGACCAATTCCAAACACGAGAAAGTTGCATGGCGCTAGCGATTGTAACACATCGAATGGTCTTCGGATCTCACCTCTAGACAGTTGGGGAATGTCACGCGTCGTTGCATAGTGGAAGATTGTCACGAGAGGGATCGACGTGGTGTGGAATTCCTCGGCAATGATAGTTTGGGCTGTCGTGAGGGATCCGGCCGTGGAGCATAAGTGTGTGGAATCTGAATGCCATGAATAGAATGAGAAAAGGATGGTGGCTGCTGCAGTTATTGCTATGACGTAGAGATACCATTGGTTGTTGGAATGGGATGTGTTTGGGTGTTTCTTTTTATGGAATGATTTTGGAATTAAAGATTGCATAATGTTGATGAGTGTGTTGTGTTGGATGAATATTTGAGTATGGTGAGGTTTGAATGAGTGAGTAATGTGATGATGGAGAAACGATGCATGGAGATGAAAACCAATTTCTTAGGTGTTAGAGTTAGAAGTGGCACTTTTGTTGATGGTTATGACTTTTTCTAAAATTAGCTTCATTTAGACATTGTCACCTTAATTTGTGGGATGAATAATTTTTTTAAGAAAAATATTTTCAATACTTAATTTTATAATTTTTTTTAATCAATTTCTATTCTCTCTGTTTGTGCATGGCCTAAAATTATCAAATCTTTGTAAAATATGAAGACAAATAATTTATTTGATAGTTTTGTTTTGGCTAAAATGCACTTTTCGCCCCCTATGTTTGCCTCTGTAGCAATTTCGGCCCCCAATTAAAAAAAATCACCCCTAACTTCACTCCCTTTTGCAACTTATAGGCCCCCTCTGTGTTGTGTTGTGGTGTTTTGGGGTAAGCCGCAAGCTTCCTCTGCTCACACCGATCCATTCCATCCCTAAACCCTCCGCTCCTTGCCGTCGTCGATCCACTGACACCTTCTACTCGCCAAAGGCTCTCAATCCCTCTTGTCAATCATTATCGACCCTTTCTCGCAGTCTCCTGTACATCTTATATCACAATTTTCATGGTTCATCTCATTCAAATTCGTCCTCCCTCTTTCTAATTTTGATGGTGTGCAGAAAGAGCTTTTTTTGGTAGTGAAGAGATAAACGATGAGGTGGGGATGGAATCACGTGCCAATTCCTTTTTAATTTTTTTTTAATTAGTTAAATGCCACGTGGCATCCATCTCATGGCCACCTGGGCTTTGACCCAATCAAAATCAGAAGGGGCCTATGAGTTGCAAAAGGGGGTGAAGTTGGGGGGCTGGAAAGTGATTTTTTTAATAAAGGACCAAAATTGTTACGGAGCCAAACATAGAGGACCAAAAGTGCATTTTAGCCTTTTTTTTTTTTATAGAAACTAAACTCAAAATGTTCTTCAGATCAAGTTCTATTACTTAAAATGTTTTTTTGTTAGTATGTTAATAGTTGAAATTTCAAATAACATAGCACAACAACTTGAACTATGCCTATACGAACAATTAGTCCACTCAAAAGATGTAAGTGACACCAACGTGATAGTTGAACAAAGCCAAAGAAAACTGTATAACAGATGATATAACTCTTCAACAAAAATATCAAATAAAATACTGTAGCATTTATAATACATTCATTTTCATTTTCATTCCTCTTCACGTGATAATTCATTTTTATCCCAACGCTAAACTTGATCATTAGACGTATAATTAAATAAGATGAAGACAAAATATTACTGTTGGGGGTCTTCACTTGAATGTGAAATCAGGTTAGTATATCAATTTCAAAGTTGATCTAGCATTGCTGGTCACAAAGGGCAAAGTTGAATCATGGCATCAGACTTGAATTGAATTAAAAACAATGGTAAAAATAGTGGATTGTTTCCCCCTTGATTTTAGAACTAGTATGTAAATGGGAAAATAATGTCAACTGTTTGTTTTTGTGTAAACCAAAAATCCTCTGTGCGCAAAGACTAATCCCTCGAGTTGGAAGAAATCATAATGGATGACTAAACTCTCCTTCAAGAGATTTTACAATGCATTATTTCAATAGTTGGATTCAAACTCATGACCTCTGATTAAGTTGGAAGAGATATCTACCATCTTATTCAAGGGCTATTGGGTTGAAATAAAACCAATGATCAGCTCTCACATACTATAAACATCTTGTCATTTTAATATATATTAAAAAAATATCCAATATAGTCAATATATCCATGGCATGTTCCTAAATTATCCTTTAGTTAAAGTAATTTGAGAATGGACTCATATTAGGTAGAATAGTAACCTCTTGTAAGAATATAAGAATGCTGAAATTAACAGGAGTATTAATCACAATAAATGTCAACAAGAAGCTGGCACCATTTGCAAAGCTTGGTATTCATTTGCAAAGACAGACAAACATACAAAAAGCTGTAAGAGTGATTTTTTTCAACTATAATAACAAACTTGTTATTCACCAAAGAGAATATATGCTAAACAGAACAACATCACTCTAAATAGAAACTTAAAAACTCCACATCATTAGCAGATATAATTTGCATGGGGACAAAACCTATGTTAGGGACACTTACATACTAAAAGCATGCTGTTATTACATCCTCCAGCATGATTCTATTTTCTGATCTTCAACTTAATCATCTTTTTTCAACCCTGGTATAGAGCAATTTTGCAACGAGACATCATCCGAGGATTAATCATTAAGTAATCACATTAATGCAGATTGATTCGAGTGTAAGCTTATTTCTTAGAAACGGATGAGCCCGAGTTAGATCCCTTCCCACGCTGAACAGCTCGAGGGACAAATGACATGCCTTTGGTGTTACGGCGACCAAAGCTGATAGAGGAAGGAGTGGTGTCCGAAGTATTTAATCTAGATACTGCTGAAACAAGGTCATCCATAGCTGCATTTTCCACTTCCATCATTCCTGAAGTATCCTCCTTTTGAGAAGGTTTTTTGCGTTGAGACTTTATCCTGTGTTTCTTTGAAGGCAGAGCCTTCTTGAAAAACTCGAATGACGTCGGGAATTTATGCTTGTCAACTAGATGCTGCTGCCTACTTTTGTAGCTTATGAATTTCAAACCGCAACCTTCCACTAAGCATTCATACTATATGACAAAGACATAAGAACCATGTTATAGAGATTGTCATTTGTCGCCTAATAGAGAAAATTCATATGTGAATCCAAAAAAGTAATATGTTAGCTTAGATTACACAACAACAACAACAGAGGCGACCAAAGCCTTTTCTCATCAGGCATGAATCAAATGACATCAAAATTATCTATAATGATAGACCATTTAATTTGAAATCCTTCTTAATGATTTGACCTATAGCTTTCTCTGGTTTCCCTATACCTCTAACTGTTGGACTATCTTCCATTTGGTCACCTTCTGACAAACTCAACTAAGAGCTTTAAACATCAAATAAAATAGTAAACAAAAAGGATGTAAGAAAGAAAGAAATTCATTAACATCGGTTGTTATTAGATATTACGGTGGTTGTTATTACGTAGAGATAACATGGATTGTTGGAATGTGGTGTGTTTGGGTGTTTCTTTTTGTGGAAAGGTTATTGCCTTATTGGAATGGTTTTGAAACTAAAGATTGGGATTTGGGTGTATCATTAATTATCCATAGCGACTGAACATTTGATTCCAAATCCTTCTTAATGGTTTGGCCTATAGTTTTCTCTGGTTTCGCTTTACCACTAACTTAAGGACTATCTCTGCTTTGATCTATCTTCTAACAAACTCAACTATGAGCTCTAAACATTAAATTAAATAGAAGATAGAAAGGATGTAATAAAGGAAGAAAGATATTCTGAACATTGTTTGAAATAACCAAATTGTAAAAAAGGTCTTTCTTGTTGCAATTTGTAAGATTTTAAATTAATGTAGGAAAAAAATACGACAGTACTTCACTGTAAAGAAATTTGAAGAAACAAAAAGCGAAATTGAATATCTTACAACTACCATGTCATTAAAATAAGTCATATTTGAAGTTAAGACATATGCACTACCATGTCATAGCCACGAGCAACTTTTGCCTGAAAGAAAGAATCATGAGCTTCGGATACATGTATGCTGAGCAAACGTGATGTGGGGTAGACTCTAGAACACACAGAACAGGATGCAGTATGTCTTGCATTATAGTGATTTTCAAAATCCTCAATTGAAGCCAAACGCGCTCCACACCCAGCAATGGGACAGAAGACTTCCCTGCACAAAGCAATATGTTACAAAATGAGGCGTGCATGCTACCATTTTATAAGTATAAATTCAAAGTCAAAGATTAACTTCGAGGAAAAATCACAATCTTCAATAAACATGAGGCCATGTTTGAATTCGCGGTAAGTTTGGCAAACTTACGACATGTCACCGTTATGTTGATATAAGATACACTTTGGAGCTTCAACAAAATCACGGTGCCATTATGATTTCATAAGATACACTTTAGACCTTGAGGATGAGCATATTCCAAGGTCCTGAGCCAACACCACCAGGCCCACCCAAACGAGCACGCCTTATTCTAATGGCTATTATTTTGGTCTTAACTCTTAACATTCTAGTTCTCAAAATAAAAGGACTCTGGTAAGTTTGACCAATAGTTGTTCCATCAAGGATTCAAACTCGGATACTCCTAATCGATTTGTCCTTAACCGAATATTAAGGTTTTTGAATGTGTTTGCAACCGAGATTGAGGTCGAATAAGCCACGCTAATCGAGAATATAAGGTCAAATACTATTACTATTAAGAATATGAAGAAGAATCAATACCTTTCATCCTCTTGTATCAAGTCCTCAAGCTGTTCCTTCTCTTGTGTTAATTCCAATTCTAACGCAACCTTTCCAAATTAAATGAATAAGTAACGATTCACATTTCAAAATAAAAGCTAAAAAAAGAATAGCACAAAACACGAAAGAATTAGAATGAAATAAAAAGAAGAACCTGTTTGACAAGAAGTTCTCGTTCGAGGTTACCGATAGCGAAGAAAGGTGAATCGGGTTGGAATTTACGAGGAATGGGTTTCCAAAATGGAAAATTTGAATCTGGATTTTGATTTTCCACTTCCATCGTAGTTCAATCAGCAAGGAAAATGAGAAGAAGAAGAAGTGATTCTGACAAAGAAAATGAGTTTGGATTTGAATTTTGATTTGTTTCAATTTTTTGAATTAAAATTTGGATTTATGGATATTGGGTACCCGTTTCTTTACGGGTCATTAGTTTGGAAAATTGCTGAAGAGCCCCTGCATTGCTTCTAATTCAATCAAAACACCTATTAAAGATAGTTCGGATAGGTTGAGCAAATTTGTTTAGGTCTTGTTTGTCAAGAATTGAATCCCGAACTTTTAACTTTTCAACTCTTTTAATTCTTTAGCTTAAACCAACCCCTCCAGGTGTCTCTAAAGCTAGAACCACTACTTTGAATTTTAGTACTCCCTCCATTTTTGTTTTCTTTTGATGTTTTAGGACTTCAACTATATTCCAAAATATTTTATGTTTTTGTATATTTAATATTTTTTCCCAAGTTTACCCTTGTTGAAAAACACCATAAAACTATTAAAGGAGTTGTGACATTTAACTTATCACATGTGAATTTAATTATGATAAGGACATTTTAGTCCAAAACATACACATATTATATACTTTAATTACTCCTTAAGACTTATGTCGAGAGCTAACACATCAAAATAAATAAAAAATGGAGGGAGTATCATTTGTATTTTTTTTTTTTTATTGTAAACGAAGTTACAATTATCACTTAAAACTCAATCACAACAATAAGGTCTCGGATTTTCGGATGAATGTGTTTAATCTAACAATATTTGTGTTATCATTTGACCTCAATCCATTTATATTTTGAATGTGTGGTTTTTTTAATTTTATTTTTTAATATTTTGCGTATGAACAAAAAAGTTTTATGTATGGTTTTCTTTGAATTGATTTATCAAAGAAAAACATAAAACTAGTTGTTCAATCAAGATGAATAGAACTATTATTGAAACAATATCCTTTATAAGAGTCTCGATGAAATTTCATCATCATTAACGAAAAGAAAAACTAAAATTGCATGAAAGCGTAAAGAGAGATAGAATTAAAATAACGGAGAGATGATAGATGTTCATTTAAACTCCTGAATTTTTTTTCCAAGGCTTTAATTCTACGAAGTAGAGGTTATAAAAAGAGTTACCTACCATCCTTTTTTATTGCCAATGATCAGTAACAACTTTTACAAATAAATTCTTATGCACACAGAAACTAAGTACCCTCCTCTTTCTTTCATTAGATTCCGGGTTTATTATCTTTTTGACGCACAAAATTATTCTTGTCAGTTCTTTATCTTTGGTTCCACCGAGAAGAGTTTGTCAAATGCTTAGGTTAATGTAATATACTCGAAAAGATCATTGAGACAATCCCGGTGGCGGAGTCACACACAAGGTTGTGTGGGCTCCTTCCTGCACAAACATATTTGACATCCCCCTTACCATACTTTGTCTACTGGAATTTCCCTGCAATTTATGCCACTTTATTTTGATTTCCTCCATCGCACAAACAAAAAATCTCACGCTCTCTGATACATTTAATTTTTTAGAATTAAAATAAGCAATTTTTATCACACCCTTCCTCACTATCTGTTAAAGAGTCTCACATCGAATGAAAAATTACATAGATAAGTGTATATAAGTGGGGGCAATATTCACCCCACATGCCGTTTTTGTGAGATTTTATTTCTAAACCCACCTACAATCATCTCTTTCTCTCTTTCTTAATGAGAAAAATGAAAATCTTTCCTCCTTGTTTCATGGAATCGAAAAATCAACCACACCAACTCTCCCTCCTAACAAATTTCGTGCAAAGGTGCCCCATTATACAAAATTTATGGCTTCGCTACTGGACAATCCCATTTGCAGTTTCCAACAACTCGGATTAATTCCTTGGAATTTCATCAGTAGAATCATATTTTACACTAGCACCCCTTCCTCTATTAATTTAAACGGAAGGAGATACTATTGTTGAATCTGACTACATTGATGTGGACGATATAGAGGAACAAACTCTACACGATAGTTATTCAAATTTCAAACTATAATATGTAAACATAGTTTTGTCGTTGTTGAAGCTATTAGAGATACAAAATTTAGTTACATGTTAGTTAGATTAGTTAGGAGTTAGTTGACATAATTGGCTATATAAACTTAAATATACTACTTAATGTAACTACTCTTTAGTAACCAATTTCTTAAAAAATAAAAAATAAAAACTATTTAGTAACCAATATCATTTCCTAATTTCCATTTCGCTTTTCTCTATCTTTCTATCAATTATAAGTTTCTATCAACGAATTGAAATATAGTATTAGACTTTGGTTATGCCAACTAAGTTGAGTGGTCTAACTAACTTGTACTAACTTTTATATCTCTAATAGAAAATCTTCATAGTTGATTAAGAGATATTAGAGATATAAACAATAGATTTAATTCAAGTCGGAAGATGCATACAACATGATTAAGGGTTAAGTGAACCCCTAAAATATGCCTCAATCAGCCACACCCCATCCAAAATTAGTTAACCACGTTTTACCAAGTATTGATCGAAGTAGAGTGATTAATGTTCATATCAAATGTGCTCAACGTCCTCATTGACACTTTGCGCTCTTTAGAACGTATGTCATCTTTTTATGATGTACTTTTTCACATTTTTAGAGTCCAAACCGGTTTAAGATGTCATCGTGAACGTTGAAGATATGAGTCTTATACTTCATTTGGAACAAATTTTATAGCTATTTGACACATGTAGCTTCATATATAGCCAAAACACTATGGAATCATGTTGTCAACTTGTATGAAAGTTGTAGAGAAATTTATATCGTCCAAACAGAACTAATTATCATTTTATTTGCACGAGTTATCTCTATATATGATCATAGAGTGTTTGTGAACGTTGGGAATCTTCACCTGGTCTTTAATTCTTATAAAATATGTTTCATCTTTATTTGTCCCAAAAACAAGATCAAAGTCGAGTTAATGATAAAAATCACACTGAAAGCAACGCAGTTAATTGCTTTCAGAGAAACAAAGGAATTAAAATCACAACAATTGATCTCAAATTACAATGTATTCAAAAGATTATCTACACAACCGGAGTTCCAGAGAAGCATTTGTTGATAGCAGAAATAAAGTCGCAAAACTATTTCTAATTGAATTTGGGGAATACTAGAACTATGTTATTATTAATTAAAAATTGAGGTTTCTATATGGAAAAGATACAGAAGCTTCTATAACATGTTCTTGCAGAAAAGGCATCATGTAAAATTTGCACAGATGAGCAATTTGGTTATCACTGCTAATGAACTATTTAAGAGGGAGAGGGAAGACTTAAACTCCACCAAAATCTGATTTGAAACATGGCCGGATGCAGTAGTTGCAAAAACAATTTGAGAAGTCCGATCTTGTGATTATGATGTTTTTGTTACTCAAAGTTGAACAATTGTAGTTCTAATCAATTGATTTCTTTCATGCTTGCGAGTTTTATAGGAAATACTACTATCACCAATGTCATTTGCCCTATAATAATTCACCAGCTACTCAAATGGAACTAATGTAAAGAGACGAGATTTAGAGGTAACATTTCAAAGATAAAATAGGGAAGGAAGCAATGTGTCAAGACTTCAGGGATGTCCTTGAGCAATGGAGATCTAGTGGCTTGCCAATGGAATAAGCTATAAATCCAATTTTTATGTCTAATGTGATAAGTATAAGACATGCTTTAATAATTAAACAACATGTTAGTGTTTCTAACTGTTATTGTTGGTGAAAACTATGAACTCTCAAGATCCTATTATTTGCTGGTTCGATCAAGAAAAGCTTAAAGAAAATGTCGTAATTTTGTTACTATCCAGTAGATATATGAATCAAGTTAATAGTTTGGACACTTCACAAGCCTATAATTAGAAAAGAAATAGTAATTCTAATTCTAAACATAAAATTCTCAAAAACTAGCCCTTTACGGTGACAACAGAGGAGCATTTCAAAATTTATAATTGGCGAAATTGAAAGTAAAGGAAGTGCAACTAAGGAACCTTAGTTCTATCTAATTAACCTTAGTTCTAATTGGTAACTTCAATAAACGTAATTGCTGCACAGAAATAGTGTTGCAGGCTAGAACTAAACAGTCTAGAATTGCTATCAACATCAGTTCAAGGAGGACAACCAATTCAGGGAAATATATTAAGCAGATTTAGCAAACCAAAGCTAGCACACACAAACTATCTAACATCAAATAACATTGGAAAAAGTGTAAAACTGCATATAACACCCAAGTGTTTTTAATGGCGGAAAGCTAAAAGTCCTCCATATAAACACGCAATTGCGGCGTATCAGCATGGAGGGCATCAAGATTCCTTCAAAAATTGCCTATGGCTATTGTTAAAAATCCGCCAATGCACTGTGACGCCGCCATTTAACAACACTGCAACCAACTGTTTGCATTACACTATACGTCATATAAAAATATTACGCGAATATATTTAGGGAATTATAATGCACAAATTGATGAGTAAATGCACATTTGTAAGTTGACATTTTAAAATATTAATTTCTCATAGAATTAAATCTTAAAACAAAAACCACTTACAGAGTTCAAACTTTCAGCACAACACTTCCAGAATAGGACAAACGTATCCATGCTCCCTCAGTTGCGAGCAGTTTTCTTTCACATGTTCCACTCCTTTCTTTGTGACATTATTACAATGGTCCACTATTAGTTTCAAAAGTCCACAACAATTCTTTGAGATCACATAGAGTGTTTTATCATCAACCTTTGTATTTGACAAGTTCAACACCTCCAGCTTGGGAACTACAAAATTCATTCCAAGTAGTTCCACTCTTGAACAGTGGGCTAAGTTCAAATGCCTGATATTACAACACTTCCTTAAAACCTGACAAATGCCTTCCGATATATGCTTGCAAGAATAAGCAGCTTCAAATTGGGAAAAATGGAAGAAAACATTATGATGTGTTCATCAATTAACGATGTATTCTCAGCCAAGTAGGTATACACCAAAATCCAGCAAAGAATCAGAATTCTTTACACTCTTACTCCCAATATTTTCCATTTTGATCTCACTAAGTGAAGGACAATTCCTAATGAGTGTAAACAAGGTTGAATATGTGAGCTTGTTACATTCACTAAGGTTTATAGACACTAAATCACCAAGAAACAAAGACAACTTATCAAACATAGTGATCAGTCAGAAAATCAGCATGTTGAAGTTCCAAATATTGCAAACCTCTACACTTGGATAACAAGCAAAAAATTCCAGCGTAACTATGGCCAAAGCAATATCCGAGGACAAGCCTGGTCAAAGGTAGACCTTCCCTTGCAATAGAGTAGAGCATTTCATCAGAGATAGTCAGACACGTCAAAGAAAGAGAAGTCAAACCCTTCAAACTCACCAATGAGTTAATAAAATGTGATGAAACGGACACCTTGGTGTTTTCTAGATTAAAAAGAGTACTGCAAAACAATAATGACTTCAATGTTGGTCTCTTGCGGATAGCAGAAGCAATTCCAGCAATAGTTATTTGATAACACCACGTAGACATGATAACCTCTTCAAGAAGCTTACAATTGTTCAACAAGTGGAAAAGCGACTTATCATTCATGGGAAAGCCAGAAAGATCAACCTTGCGGAGTTTGAGAAGTGCAAGTGAAAGAGCCTCTACCCCATCACAACAGCTATTGTAATTTTTATTTTTGCAACCTGAGGGGTAGGTGAGGTTGAGTTCTTCGAGCAAAGGGAAACATTCGGCGATAAGAAACATGTCACTGGTCTTAAAATCAGCAATGTTGGAACAAGTTAGAGAGGTCAAAGTTGTAATGTTTTGAGAGAAAAACTCGCAACCCATTTGCGGGAAATGTGCTTTGGTTGGAAATATTGAGAGATGTGAGATTTTTCAATGGGAAACGAGAGATTCTAGAGAGAACCTCGTCCAGGTCAATGATGTCTTCGAATGTGAGGGAGTTTAAGTTGGTGAATCTTTTGAAGATGGGAGGCATGCCTTCAGCATAGTAGACGGTGAGTGATAATAGGAGACAGTTGGTGATTGAGAGGAACTGTTTAGAGACGAGGGATAGAGTATTCAAGATATGCAATGAGTGAGAATCTAAATGGTTGTCGTCGTTGAGGATGAATCTGAAGATCAATTCCCAACATTCATCAGGTAAATCTGAAGAAACCATTTGTTGTGATGATTTGACAGAAGAACTCTTTTTTTTCATTGTGGATGTGAAATTAAGGTTTTGAGTTAGGGTTTGCGGTGAGTTGGATGTGAAGCTTTGCGTTAGGGTTTGGAAAGTCACGATTTAAGATGGTGATGCTATAAGCGTTCGTTAAGTGGATTCTGATTTAGGTTCGTTAAGTGGATTCTAGTAGTATCAAGTGAAAATCATAACCTGCTCAACAAGAAGTTCTCGTTCGAGTCGGAAACTCTGAATCCGGATTCTGATTTTCAACATCCTTTTGCTAAGTAGATTATGATTTGGTTTAATAGCAGTTTTAACCCCTTAACTTTTTCAAAGTTGTGATTTTGACACCCTAAGGAAAAAAACTACAAAACCGCCCTCTAAGTTTTGCAACTGTAGCAGTTTTGGCCTCCCAGGACAAAAAAAAAACACATGGCACCTCACTTAGGGTGCCACATCAGCGTAGACCGAGTCAAAATTGGCCTTGGGGGCCAAAACTGTCGCAAACGCAAAACTTATGGGGCGGTTTTGTAGTTTTTTTTCTTAGGGGGCCAAAGTCGCAACTTTGAAAAAGTTAGGGGGTTAAAACTGTTATTAAGCCTTCTGATTTCTGACAAAGAGAAGAGTTTTTGGTTTGTTTCAACTTTTTTTTTCCAATTTTGAATGAATGCAATTGCAAGTTTGGATTTATGGATACGAGGTACCCGTTTCTTTTTGGGTCTATTTTCGGGTCTGTTTAAACTTCAGCCAAGTCAAGTCCATTTGTATGGATTTTGCGACTCTCACTTTCAAAATTGCTTGATCATACATGAAAATTACAATATAACATGGATTTTGCTATTCTCAACTTCCGGGTCAGTTAACTTAGGGTATGTTTGGATGGAGGTTTTTTTTTTTGGTAGTGTTACTATGTAACGAGGCAAAAAGAAAAACAAAAAAAGAGAGAGTCGAAATTAAGTTCCAAACTTATCTCTTAGGATAAGAGATTCCATGTCAGGCGGAGGGCAGTCCCAGTAAGCAGAGCACCTTGTATGTGATCCTTCCTTAGCCATAAAATCTGCACACATGTTTTATTCCCTAAGAACATGCACCAATGTTGTATTTCCATTTTCATGTAAAACATCTCTAATATGAAGGATGTCAGTAGCATAAGTGTGTAAGGTATAATCATGACCATCAATAATCAGGTCAACTGCTTCCAAACAATCACTCTCACAAATAATGTTGACATAACATTTTTTACTACAAAAATCAAGACCTATCTGGATAGCACGTAACTCACCTAATAATGCAACACCTCCAACTTCATAGTGGGAAAACCAATTATCTAATTTCCATCGTGGTTGCGAATGGATGGAGGATTTAGAAGGGGAAAGAAGGGGAGAGTTTACTTTTCTTTTATAATTTACGGACTATATAACATGTTTTTCTAAAATAAATTAAATATGATTGAAGTATTATATGATCATTTATCATGTTAATATGTTAACTTTTTAAAAAAATATTTCACAATGTCCGTAATTTATAAATGAAAAAAATCCCTCCCCTTCCTTCACGTCTTAAGCCCTCCATCCAACACACCCTTAACAACCGCTGGCCCAACGACAGAAGAGCAAAATCCTATTTGTATTTTGACAAACAAACAAATGGAAAAAGTAAAGGAAAGTCCATTTGTGTTTCGAATGTGTTTTTTGTGAAAATAAAAAAAATTGCACATAAAAATAATTGATCGTACCTGATCAAAAGGTGACTGCCCGTGCTTTGAATGCGGTGGTTTAAGTGGTGGTAAAATGCGTCAAGAATGCTTCTTAGAACGACGAGGGGGG
>Ga0315914_1001492_pt1 | contig 35013 bp, 15 predicted proteins | sample MpolenodulesMG_FD_203920 | JGI IMG/M metagenome (GOLD analysis project Ga0315914, IMG submission 203920) | Medicago polymorpha root nodule microbial communities from Los Angeles, California, United States - elongated nodules | ecosystem: Host-associated > Plants > Roots > Nodule | place: USA...
AAAGCATAATTGAGTGATTCTTCAGTATTTGTGAGCTTTTCGTAGGATAACTTGCAAACCAAGTAATCAAAGTGCCTAAAATGTACAGTCTATTTAACTCCTTTTTGACACTTATCAATTTTACATGCTTGAATCGTGGTTATATGAAACTTTGTTGATTTTTGTTCAAATTGGTATAAATTAGTGTTGTTGTGGTTGATTGTGATGAATTCATGTTTAAATGAAGTTGTTGAATTGGATATGTTGTTGCTGCTGAATTATACCATGGGTATTCTATTTTGTGAAGTAGTGGTTTGAATTATGAAGGTGTGAAGGACCAGAATGAACTAGATGATGATTTGAGATGAATTAGTGTTTTAATATGATGTTTGTTGTTGTTTTTAAGGCCTTTTGTGGTTGTAATCAAGTGTATATGTGTTGGGGTCGAATTTGAGGTCAAGGGGATCAAAATTGGGGTTGAAAATACTGAATTCCCGAGAGGAAACACCAAGAACATGGTGACCTGTTCTAGTGTAACTCGCCTGGCAAGACATATCTCGCTAGGGCGAGTTGCCTAGTAACAGAACACCTCGTTTTGGGTGTTTCGGGCTATGGGGATCAATCTGGGTGGTTCCAAACTGATTCTTTTGATGTTATTAAATGTATTTGAGCTTTCTAAACCTTTGGAAACATCAATTGAATTAGATTGGACTTGGATTTGTGAATCATATCATAACTTTTGAAAATGGCTAAAGAACATGGATTTTTCCGAAAACTTGATTTCTCAAGGAAAAAGGGTAGGACTAGGGTTGTCTAGCCTTTTTAGGATTTGTATAAAATGTTTTGGATGAGATTCATGGACTTTAACTTGGTTTTGCATTGAAAACTTGAATTCTTGGAAAAACGGTAAAATGATACAAACTTTGCAAAACTTTGAAATTTAAGTGAATTGGCCTATGAGACGTTGATGTATACACTTCCGCACTCATATGTGAATTGTGTATATACTTAATTGAGACATTCGAACTTGTTTGAATTGGTTTGTGGCATAACTTGGAAAATGAAAGAAATGAGACGAACTTGTCGTGATGTTGTGATTTCTTGGCATTGGCCTAGGATACTCATATGTCTAAGCTATTATGAACATATGTGAGTAGTGCATATGCTTTGTTGAGGCAATTGGACATGTTTGATTAGTTTGGTTGAATTTCTAGAATTGTTTTAAAAGTTGTGAACAATAGACAGACTTTATCGGATTGTGTCCTAATGGTATGACAACTTTATGAATGTCTTGTAATCATGTGTATATGATTAAGTATAATGAAATAAGGGTGAGTTGATGTTGTTGCGTCGAATTCCTCAATATTTACTTATGGTCAAGGTGTTGACTTTCTTTGAAAGTGTTGAATTTGATGACGGTGTTTTATGTCGTTGTTTATGTCAATGAATTGTAACATGATACCTATATGTTGTTGGTTGTTGATGAGTTGAACTCATACATGCTAGATGTTGAGGTCGAATGCAGTGATTGCATGTATAATATTGGAGACAATTATTGACGATAATTTGTTGTGAACATATGCACTGTTGTTGAGTCATATGTTCATGCATTCATGACTGATGGTGACGAATTTATATCCATATTGGCGACGATTATGTTGTTTTTGTTGCATCATGAGGTGACGACCTTGGCAATGACTGGTACCACATGCATATAGAAGTCGTGTCTAGGCGCATTGCATATTTTGACATGGGTCCTAATTGCTTATGTGTTTGGTGATCGATGTGACTGATAAATTGTATACTTGTGATAATGTGACTTTATATGTGTTGATGAATGATTTGAAGGTTGAATTATTATTTTGTTTAAATCATTTGGAAGTTTAAATTGATGAAAACCTTTTCAATTGATTTTGTTTATGAAATGTGTACTAACCTCCAGTAGTCGGCTAGCTTTGGATATGGTGTAGACGGCGTGCAAGATTAGCTTATCTTTGCTTGGTGAGTTGTTGGAGGCTAGCTTTGGATGCTACCTCGTTTATCTGTTTTGGAGTCTTAGTTTAGGGCTCTGGTTTAGGATGTCGGTCTTTGTTTCATTTTGATGTCGACTCTGTTATTGAGACTTATATGATGATGTATTTATGATGCTTATGACATGGCTATTTGGAGTTGTATGCTATTTATCCGTTGCGACGTGTTTTGTGAAATTTTAGTATGCATGTTTTGAGAATTATTGAAGACGTGATGTGACGTTTATTTTTTGAATATTTGTATTATTCGCGTGTTTGATCGCTTTTAATAGAAGTAGGTCGTTACATGTGTCGTCTACTCATTCATACAAATAAGCAGGCGGTCAACCAGACGACCATTGTGGGTTAGATTATATTCCAAAATTAATATATAATCAAAAAGAAAGTAAAGTAACATATTCATTTTTAATGATCGATAAATAGACACTTAATTAAATCATTCAACAATAAATTTCCACATCAACATTTTCATCAAGCGTACAAGCACAATAAAACAACGTGTACAAATTCACCTTTTCACTTATTCACACAAATTTACCAAAGTTCACCTATACGCATATTCACCAAGTCACATATTCAAGTATGATACATTTCACCAAACTCCAAGTGCATGCAATGTTCTAAACACTTCTACATGCATGTGGTACCAAATGGATTATGGAGATAGTTTTACCGTATTGAATCCACTAACGTAATTTCTCTTCGATTACGTTCTTCACCAATAACATAGTTTCTCTCCAACTATGTTCTTCACTAAGACTCGACATGACATTGAATGCAAGGACTCCAAGTAAAGGCTCGAAAATGCACAAACATCAATTCTATATTATACAGTTCACACCATCATATAATATCTTCACCAAAATTCATCGTTGCATTATCAAGTTTTTACATCCATACAATTCAACATGTCATAATCAATAAAGTGTCATCAACAATTATCACCACAAAGAAACAATATTGTTTTACAAGGTACAAATCGTATAAAGACAAGTAATTCACCATATCATGATAACCAACATATTTAACACCAATTATTCATTGATTCACTCTTATTCCGCCATGTCATCATGTTCATAAAGTCATTTGCAAGTTGTTTGATCATAAAACATCATTTTGACAAAGTTTGTCTATTTTCACAAAATCACCTATTTTGATATTTTTACACAATACATCATATCTCAAGCCTATAAATCCACAATTCAATCATAATCTACCATATTATCATGAATGTAAGTCATTGGCAAACTAACAAGTCTTATTTCAAAATTTCACCGAAGTTCGTCTATGAAAATCCCATGTTTCGTCTATCTTTGCTTTTTTACCAAAAACCAAGTTTCATGTGCCTATAATCCTTATCAGACCTATATGCTTCTTCTAAGTCCATTATCACAGTAGACAAGTTAAAACATCATCATTGCTCTTAAGAAAATCATTGTCCGATTATTTTAAAATCCAGTTCATCTCTAATTCAAGTTTCTCTCCATTTTAACAAAACCAATATAAGTTCAAGCATACTATGTTCCAGCAAGAACTTTAATCAAAACAACAAAAGAACATCACTTAAAGATGCCTAGGAACCATACATGTCGCCCCTCAAGCACCCAAACGCGAAACAACATTAGTTTTTGTTCCTGCCACATCAGGGCCAGGAGTTGGCTCTCTATAACTGGGCACCTAGCGCGTAAGTGCAGGCGCCGGCGCTACAAAAAAAGTCCGTTTGGTGTGTTTTGACCTCGGATTTTCGTCAAAAACGCCCCAAAAGTACTTATTTAGATTCCCCTTTTTCCCAAAACCATTAAAGTCATTTTCCAAGGCTCAAACACATCAAATAAACTCCTTTCACAACCCTCAAAATAGCTTATGCAACAATTCAATTAGTTTTCACATAAAACATCAAAGTTCCAACAACAACATTTTGATTCATCCAAACACATCACAATAACAACAACAACAACTTAAACGTATCATCACCCATTCATGAATTATCATCACCAACAACATTCATATCATGTAATCATGTATTCATCAACAACAACAGCTTCATTTTCATCACTTTAAGCCAAAACTTCAAATAAATCATTTCAACTTATATCAACAATGAAAATTAAACACCAACAACAAGTTTACCACAAATTTAACATACCCAAAATCATCATTCAATTATAAGCACGAAAATCAACATAAAAATCATAATCACTCAAAATCAATTATGACCCATAAGTAGAAAATTTAGATTATAGCTTATTTAGTAGAGTATAACTATCCCGCTTACCTTAAATCTTCAAAATCTTCTAGCTATGACTTCACTCTCCTCTTCTAGCTATCAATCTCTAGCTTTCCTCTTATATTCTTCTCTCTATCTTCCCACTTTCTCTTTCTAGCCTCTCTAACTTTTTTTATGAGAATTAAATATTTATAACCCTAATTTTCCTTCATTAGTTAAGTATATATACTTCTCCTTAGTGGGCTAGGTTACTAATATTCAAAATGGGATTAAACTCTTACTAACAAATTTTAAAAAGTTACTAGTCATTAACTCGCTAAAACATCGAATAATTATCACTAGTTACTTCTAACTTAATAAAGACAACTATTCTCACTAAAACACCAAAAATAACCTTCCTACTAAAATTAATAATTTACCCTTACTCACCAAATGACCAAAATACCCTTAGTTCTAAAATGACTAAAATACCTTTTTAGGCCAAAAATCCCAAAACAAATGCACAAACAAGCAAGTAAACATATATAACACATATAATTAATAAATAAAATAATTTTAGCCAATATTGCAAGTTGTTGTGAGCTGTAATATTGTTGGAGCCTGTTTCCAGCCAATGTGATAAGACATGTTGATCACATCTTGATGTCATATGCTTTTGTCGCAAGGATCTTTTAATAAGATAACACTTTGACAGATCCCTATTTCTTTCCTTAATGGGTCGGAAAATACTAAGGCCTTTTTGTTGATTTTGTTCTCTTTTGATCACGTGACCCGTGTACAATAATGTCTTGATATGCTTGATATTTTTTCTTTTAATGATCTTGATTCACATGACCGTTTATTCCTTCTTTTGGTGAGACAAAGAGAATAACATTTATTCTTGGAATAAACTATGTAGATTTTGACAATACTTGTAAAGTTCATATTTATCCTTTTGTTTGCTTGTTGTCTTGATGAAGATTGTTTCCTTATCTTTCTGAGTCCAGAACATTCTCACCATTTAACCAAACTTTCTCCATCAAAACATTTATCAAAAAACACGTTAACAAATAACAAGATAATAATTTTATTATGTTTGGAATCCTTAAAGCATCAAATGAGGATTTTTCCCTCAACAACAACCTCAACTTGAAGAAGAATCTTGATTTGATTGATGAAGCGAGAGAGATGTCGTATGTTCGAGAATACACAATTGAGACCCGAGATGCAAGGAAATATAACTCTAAGGTCATAGCAAGGGATATGAAGGAAGGTGTTTTTGCTCTCAGACGTTCCATGGGACCAACATAAGTTTGAAAACTAAGTCCCAACTGGAAGGTCCTTACCGAATTAAAAAAAAAGCTCCTAACATAAGGATACATGTAAGAAACTCGAAAAAATGAAGGCATAATTAATCATTTGGTCCCTTAAGTTATTTGTTGTTTTCATTTGGGTCTTATAAGTTATTAACGTTACAACTTGGTCCCTTAAGTTAGTCTCCATTAGCTAAATAAATCATCGCCGTCAAAACCATTTACCATTGGTTAATATTAACCATTCAATTTTTTTTAGAAATTACAACAATTAGATGATGCGTGCCTACTAATTCTAACGGCGCACCATCAACACCTAACTTTTTTCAACCTTTTTCATCTTCTTCCCCCTTTTCTTCTTCATCTTCATCAATCATATTCATACATTCATCAAATCATCCAAATAAATCCAGAAAAAAGAGATCAAAATATCCAGCAATAAAACCCAAAAAAATATCCTAAATCAAACAAACACAAAAAATTGTATTAGTTCAACAACAATCAACCAGAAACCCAACAACAACAAACACACAAATCAATCCCAACCATCTCAAATAAATTCTTACAACAGCAATCTGCAACAAAAAAAAAATGCCAACACGAAACAGAATAAAGGATCCAAACTATAGTGCAACAACAAGTCAAATCGGCCAAGCAAAATCAGCTACCTAGATCGAACAACATTATAGCCGTACCTAGATTGAACAACAAGCCAGGATCCCCAAAACAAACAGTAAACCAAGAAACCGCGTTTTGAAGTTGCGACACACCCAACAACAATCAAAGTAACCCATATCGTGTCTTTAAGTTGCGACACATCCAAAATCAAAAGTGAGAGAGAGAGAGGGAGAGGGTTGAGGATCAATTTTTTATTTTGGTCGAAATTGAAAGTGTAGAGTTCAAAGGGGTTGATTTTTTATTTTGGATCCTAGATGAATTTTTAACTTTGGATCTCAGACCAACAACGAAAAAGGAAAAGGTTTTATTAAAATTAATTGATGAGAGAGTGATTTTGATTTTGGGAGTTTTTTTTGTGTTGCTGTTGTTGTTACTATTTCGCAGGAGTAGGGAACAAAAGAGAGAAGAGCTGAGGAAAAGAAGAAGGAAGGTGAAGAGAAGGAATGAGTTTTGATATGTTTACTGTTTAATTAATGAGAAAGGGGTTTGATTTTGGGACTTTTTTTTGTGTGTTAATTTATCTTTTGATTTTTTTTCTAGGTTTGTTTGAAGTTCTTTGAAAAATGTATGAAGATGTTCATGAAGATGAGTATGAAAGAAGATGAAGAAAGGTATAAAAAATTAGGTGTTGATGGTGTCATGAAGATGAAGAAGATGAAGAGACATACATGATCTAATGGTTGTCATTTCGAAAAAAAGATCACACGGTTAATATTAAACAAATGAATGAGGTCTTTGGTTGACCACTTACAATGTGTATACATCTTAGACATTGGGTTAACGTTTTTTACGGTCATAATTTATTTGGCTAATGGAGTCTAATTTAAGGGACCAAGTTGTAACGTTAATAATTTATAAGACCAAAATGAAAACAACAAATAGTTTAAGAGACCAAATGATCAATTAAGCCAAAAATGAAACACTCCTGAGGAACTGGAAATTAGCCTATTAGAATTTATTTATTTTTAGTTTGATATAATAAGCATGACACCCTCTTCTCCACCATGCAATTCTTAACAAAGCTTGCTAAAATTTTATTCACATACCTTTGTAGAGTTTCCTCAATCAATGATTATTATTTAATAAAAGTGATGGGGTACACGCTCTTTTATCTTATAATGGTACTAGTTTTTAACGAGTCCCCCATTTCCTATGTACTTATGTGTTGTTTTGCTATCTTTTTGCAGTATTTATAAATGAGCCAACTAGAAGAATAATGAAGTAAAATTGTTGTGTCATACCCTTTCGTAATGGAGTGGTTTGCACCAAAACTTGCCAAGTAAGCGACAAAGTATCTCTCCCTAAGAGGGATAGACTGTAAATACGATAAAAATTCCCCCCCAAGAGGTATCGATTGTGAAATTGTCATGTCAAACCCTTTAAAAGGTTGTGGTTTGCACCCAAAATACCAAGTAATGGACGAAGTATCTCTCCCCAAGAGGAAACAACAAAAAATACGATTAAACTCTCCTATGAGGGATGTAGAAAAAACATTAAACCTGTCATCTTATGAAGAACGAACTCAAAAAAACAACTCATACCATAATTCAATGAGCTACTAAGATAGTTGAAACAAATCAACGACCTTCCACTAGTCTATTCATATTTACCAAATAACATGCATTTGAATAATTAAAATGCCAAATGTGACATTTGAATCATACATAGGCAGTAAAAAAAAAACAAGAAAATATGAAACAAGACACTTATGCGTTCATGTAAAGATTTATCAATTAAAAAACGCTTGAACAACATGTTCATTTCAGATACAAAACTTCCATAGAAATAAATATCTACTAGAGTACTTATTAATGTTAAGCTTAACATGATGGCCTCTATGTCGACAATTTCTCACATTATATTTGTCGCAACTAAAGGAATTACCTAACTGTCTTAGGAATTTCACCCTTAAAGACTTCATGCCTGGGGGATGTGGACCGGTCTTAAAGGTGTCATCAATCATGTGCGTATACTCGGCCAGGACCTAAAAGAACATGATGATGATTGAGGAGGATCGTGGAAATGGTCATCCAAGTTAGGTGGACACGATGAGACCATGATGAAGAGATAAACCAGATTTTCACCCTCAACATATACCTGGATCGAGGCAAGCTCCGGGACATCCACTCTTTACTAAAACACTAAACACATATTATCTTAATCACGATACTCTTCTGCCTTTTGTATTGATTTTAGGCATAAAGTAAAATTTCTTAAAAGTATGGTTGTGGGAATTAACGTTAATTCATCAAGGTTGATGGAGGCAGTTCAAATACTTAATTGTAAGGTGTGAGATGCACCGTTTAATTATCTTGAGCTTCAAATAAGTGTTAATTTGAGGGAGTTGATTTTTGGGATCCTATAATTAATAGGATTATAGGAAATGTCTATTTGAATGGAAATCACAATAATCATCTATGCGATGTCGTCTTGCTCTTCTCAAAGCTATCTTTGTTTTGTTTTAGATTTAATTAATCATTTTCCTTTTTCAAGGACCCCGTAAATATCATTTGTAAAATTGAATCCCTATAGTAAGGTCTGACTTCATTGATAATATCAATTTTATTAGGTTAGACGTCTTCATCTAGATTTAAATCTGAAACCTGATAAATGTGCATGCAATTTTAAGGCGGTTTGTCACTTCATCTATACAAAGAAAAAATTGAATCCTTGTTTAAATTATTGTGTGACAACTTTCTCTCTCATACTTACATTGTGTTTTTACTTTATCTCTATAGTGTTTTGGTTTTCATGTTTACTTAATTTTCTCTGTAAATTTATGTTTGTCCCATAAGTTCTCATACAAATGGTTGTTTAAATAACACATCTCTTTAATTATTACACTGTGAATTTAACACGTATCATGAATATATTTTGTTGGTTTATTAAAAAAAAACTAGTTACAACGCCTTGATTAACCCTAATCCTGCCCTTTTTGGAGGGTCTAAATAATTTTTGTGAAAAAAGGTTTGCAGAGAATCGAAAACGCCTTAATTAACTCTAATCCCGTCCTTTTTGGTGGGTCTAAATAACTTTTGTGAAAAAAGGTTTGCAGAGAATCGAATCGGGTAGCACATGACAACGCCTTAAAACTTTACCGCTAGGTCACTAGCATTTTTATTGTAATGTTGTTGCTTTTAAAATGGACATTCAATCGTAAAGGCCTTTTTTTAAGCCAGTAACATCCCAACGATTCCTTTTTTGATAGCAACTTTTCTAATAGTTGTTCCTTTACAGCATTTTTGTTTCCTTTCGGTTACTACATAACAAATCCTTTTCATTTTATAGATTTAGCAACCCTTGCAAACTTTTGTAAATTGAATTTTTGAGATTTTGCATGTCGACCACTCTCAATCATCACTTATTTTTTTTATTGTTTCTATGACTTTGAATGTAACTCTAAAATTAATAATATAGTCAGTTTGATACTTATTTATAAAACTCTACAAAACTCGTCTATCGTACGAGTTAGAGTCTAGTATATTTAAAAGATACTTTACTAGGGGTGACAATATGATCCATGAGATCCATATCCATCCACTATAAAATCGATCCAATCCATCCATCAAACAGAAAATTTGTTAATGGATTGGTTTGAATCCCATCCATTAAAAACTATGGATGGATCGAGTCCATCCACCTTGTTTTAAAAATCCACTGGATCACCTCTTTAAAAAAAATCCAATAGATAACTTCAAATAATATTTAATCTTTTTTATTTAAATAAATATATATTTGATAAAATAAATAATTTAATTTATTAAAAAACTGACAAAAAAAAGAATTTTTTAATATTGAAATATTATTAATTTAATATATTATTAAAATATTATTAAATATTATTTTATTAAAGGTGGTGGTCAACGCTGGAGCTTGACCAGTCAATGCCGGAGCTCTGTTGTGGACCACCATAAGCCACTGGTAGACCGCCGCGTCAACTGACCGGACTGCCATCGTTTGTGGAGTCGCCGGAGGGCCAACCTGGTCAACGTCGACGACGGTGAGTTGACCACCACCACTACCACTATCAATTCTATAATTAATAATATTTTTATTTTGAATTATTAAAATATTTGGACTTATGTCAAACAGGGCTTAAAAAAAAGTATTACTCTTGGTTATATATCATTTATTTGGATTGAATTTACTAAAAAAACACTTTAATAAATAATACACCTCTTCAAACAAAATAATACATTTTGATTTATGGATCGAATGAATTATCCATCCATTAAAATCTAATAATGGATGGATTGGATAGACATAGTACTTAATGACTTAATGGATTGATAAGATGGTTTTTTTAACCAAAAAAAATAGGAATTCTGCTCTTCCCCCTGCACTTTTCACTCGGACCCAGCTGAAAAGACAATAATGCCCCTGCGTTAGTTAAGTCACACTGCTTGACTTAACTAACGCACCACAGGCATATGCGCGAGTTAACTCACGCACGTCGGCCGGTGGTCAGAACTGAGAAACACGTTTTTTGGACGGTGTTCAATGCAATTTAATTGGTTTTGCACGTTTTTGTTAAGTTTTTTCACGTTTTTTTGACTATATTTATGGTAGATATAACCTATGTTACAATCTCCCCCTATAAATGCACCTCTAAACTTTCCCATTTCCTCATACCGTCTCACATTCTCACTTCTCCTCAATCCCCTCCCCCCCCTATGAATCTTCTTCTTTCTTTCGTCTTTATTTTGGTGAAAAAAGAGAAATAGGCCAATTTTGGTGATAAAATGATGAGTAGTGAACAACTTTCTTGAGAAAAAGAACCAGATTGGATAAAACTAAATGTGCAGATTTAGTTTATCCCAGAAAAACTGTTTTTCTTGTGGATTTATTTTAGTTTTACCACCGGAAGCTAGGTTTTCTAGTGGTTTTTTTTAGTTTTACTCTAGGAAGGTAGGTTTTCTGGTGGTTTTTATATTTTCGCAGATTTAGTTTTACTCCATTGTAAATGTAATAAGAATTATATTAATAAAATGAGATTTTATATCTATTACTTGTGTTCCTTTATTTTTGTTTTTTTTTCATTTATTTTAAGATTGTATATGAAATAAATAAATTCGAATAAAAATTGTGTATTAAAGAATAATTTTTTTGAAAAAGACTAATTAAACTCAGCGTGAATTCGAATAAAAATTACGTAAATTCAAAAAAGACTAATTAAACTCAGCGTGAATTATAATAAAAATTACGTATTAAATAAATTCGAATAAAAGTTACAATACGTTACGTTACATAAAGTTCCTAAATATGTTCTATCGTTACATTCGGGAATGTACATTCCAACTACAACAATTGTCTTACCTCTGAATGGGGTAAATTCAAACTTGCTAAACAACAGCTATCAAGCATTCATCCGGAAGTTTTATTGTTTCATTCAAAATATTAAATTCTTGTTAGTTTGGTTTAGATGATGGTATTCAAGTGCCAAAAGAATGAGGTTCAATCCTTGACAATTCAATATCTTCATCTAAACTAAACTAACATGAATTTAATCTTTTGAATGAAACAATAACACTTCCGGGTGAATGCTTGGGAACTGCCGTTTAACAAGTTTGAATTACCCCATTCAGAGGAAAACAACTATTGTAGTTGGAAGTTGCATTCTCTACCTAATCACGATCTTCTGGCGGAATCAAACTTTTGATGATATCTTCAGTTGATCTCATCAACGTTACACGCATATCGATCCACTGGAACATGATGTGCTCCCAAAACATGGTCTTCACGTTTTCGTCGTTCTTTAATTCCACCCAAGTGAATGATACTCTCCCCTCGTCGAGCGTTGGACGTTTATACCGAACATATTCCGCCCTCCTTGTGTCTCTAGGGTTGACTCCTTGGTTGAATTCATTCAGTTGATCCTTGAGACCTCTTAACGTTACACCAAGGCACCGAACCTTCAACCTTCGAGGTTCTCCACTGTTGAATTGTGCATGAATGTCGATCCACCCGACCATTGCTTCAAATCTACACAGTAAAAAATTAAAAACAATCAATGAATAACTCATTCAAACATTTCATCAAACACTTGGAGTGCAAATTATACACAAACCCTACAACTCAAAACTACAACATTAACATGCAAACATCTAACCACAATTAAGCAATATAAGTCATTTACATGTAACATTGTATCATTTCTTGCAAGCAAAATCAAAATTTAAACAAACCCTAAATCTAAAAAAAAATCTATAAAACTCAAAATTATAACATAAACATGCAAACATCTAAACGTTTAAGTAATAAAAGTCATTTTCATGTAAACATTGTATGATTTCTTGCCAAAAAAACCAAAACTTAAACAAACGCTAAATCTAAAAAACTTCTAATTTAAGAGAAAAAAAATCTAACATATAAACATAAAAGGTTAATGGTGTTTGATTATGAAAACTTACTTGTTATTGGAGTGTTGTTTGATTTGAACTTGATGGAATTTTGGATTTGGGTGATCTGAGATAGATTTTTGAGATTTTTTTAGATTTTAGATGACAAATGATGAAATGAGGTGTTCTGCACTGTTTAAAACAACACGTAGCGTGAGTTAACTAACACAACGTTAGTTAACTCACGCAACGTTAGTTATTTAGGCATGACTGCAGGGCGCGAGTGTTTTGTACAGGGGGAAGAGCAAAATTCAAAAAATAGTGGATTGTAATAGACTAATGAACATTTTTTGATCCATCCATTTAGATCCAAATTCATATTCATCTAATCAATCCATTTTGCCACCCATATCTCTCTTTAAATTACATTTTCCATTTATTTTGCTAAATGGAGAGAATCCTACATGACGGATAGCTATAAGATAGTTCATTTATCCAGGAAAAACAAATATAAATAACTTCCCATTTACGAAAAAAAAATCAAAACATTGATAATCTACCATGAAACAGAAAAGTATATTCCAGTCAATGTACAGACAGTGTACCGGAATCAGCGTTTTCATTTGCACCGCGGAACGCGTTTATCACTTTCCCACACGGATGCACTAACACTCTTCTTATTTATTTACAACACAAACACTATCTTTCTATATAATAAAGTTTAATTATGCGTAAAATTATATTTTATATTTATCCAATGATATGTTATTATTCATTTAATATTTAATAAATATGACAACTTTTTTTTTGAGTAAATAAATATGACAACTTATATGTTTTTATATTAATTAATTGAGATACAACATATGCATGTGTAAAATAATTGTACACTATAAAGTGTATTGATTAAATTCTTATATATATAGAATGAAAATAATGGTTGAAATTTGAAAAGATATTTTATTTTTTTATACAAGAAAATGTACAAAGAAAACGGCTTACAAGATTAAATCATATATACACAATAAGTGAAAAAATTGTACTGCGAATCTGGTCATAAATATTAAAAGATTTATCTTTAATCGTAATCATTTTTTTAAGCAATTATAATCATTTTTAATCATACGTATGTTAATTATGATTTGTTAATTGTGTAAAATTCTTTTACCTAACAAGTTATAAATAACATAATATTCTTTAATCAACATTTCTAAATTACTTTAGTTTTTTTATACATACTTCCTTTAAAAAAAGTAAAATATAAATACTGATATGAAAAATAATATCTAACATACAACTTAGTCTCTATATATTTTTTAAAGGTAGTCTCTCAGTCTCTTGAAAAATTTAGTCACTCTATTATTATAATAATTTAAGAATAATTTATTCTTAATATAAAAATATCAGCAACTAATTTAAATACTCCATCCGTCCCATTTTAAATGACCTAATTTAAAAATGTGTAGTGTTGTTCATATAACATGGTTTGACCCTATTTTTTTTACTAATATATAAATACAAAATATAACATATAAGATGATGTTGAATTCATATTTTTAAAATATCAAATTTTCAGTATTTTTTAAAATAAATTATTAAAGGTATTTAAGTTTAAAATTATGCATTGAAATATATGACAAACTCAACTAGGTCACATACTATAGGGTGGAGGGAGTATAATTTTTTGTCGAAAACTAAATATATCCCATTATGTTTTGTGAAAAATCAAATTAAATCTTTTGACTTGAATAAAAAAGATTATAAAAAGAGAAAAGCCCATTATTGCAATTTATTATTTATTTAATAAAAAAATAAAAGTAGCTAACTTGGAAATAAACGAAAACGAAGGACACACAGAAGCATGGTCACAATCTTGTTAATCTTAATAATCAAACAAAACCAAACACAAGGAACCAACATTTTTGTCTTAACACATTCTTTCATCAACTTCAACTGACTTGGTAAACTCAAAGGTTGGTTGGTCCAACCTCTTTCCCTTCTTCAGTTCTTTCAACTTCTTCATTTTTTCTCTATTATTTTCTTCAATCTTTCTACTTTTTTGTTCTTTTTAATTCATGATTTATGTTCTTTTGATGCATTTATCCAAAAGGGTACCTTTAAAATTCAATAAAGTTTGATTTTTTCTTAATTTTACCAACTGGGTTGTTCATTGTTTTTTTGATACATGTGTCAATATCAATCATTAGCTATTAATCTTTTTATTATAAAACTAGTTCTGCTTTATAGTTCAATATACCACTTTTTTGTTGATGCTATTGAATCTTTGGATTTGTTTGTTTATAATAAATTATTGATATAATATATGAGGTTTGACTTAGATAGTTAGATGCATGCTATTAAGGATTTGATTTTGAAGTTTGTATATTCTGAATTTCAGATCTTGTGTTTTTGTTTTAGCAGATGAAGTTGGAATAGATCTGTGTGAAGTGAGGCAAAATGGGGAATACATGTGTTGGTCCTAGCATTTCAAAGAATGGTATTATTCAATCATTTTCCGCTGCGATTTGGCGGTCGCAACCGCCTGATGCTGAAGGATCAGTGTCTAATAGAGGATCAGTAAATGAGGGGACGACTGATAATGAGCCTGAATCTCCTTTGCCTGTTCAAAACAAACCTCCTGAGCAGATAACTATGCCGAAACCGGAGACAAAACAAGAGACGAAATCAGAACCGGAATCGGAAAAGGAGAAGAAGAAACACAGGAGACCTTCTGTGAAGAGAAGTTCTAGTGCAGGACTTCGTGTTGATTCTGTGTTGCAGAGAGAAACCGGTAATTTCAAGGAATTCTATAGTCTAGGGAAAAAACTCGGACAGGGTCAGTTTGGGACAACATTCTTGTGTATCGAGAAAGCAACCGGGTATCAGTATGCTTGTAAATCTATTGCCAAGAGGAAATTGGTAACTGATGAGGATGTCGAGGATGTGAGAAGAGAAATTCAGATAATGCACCACTTGGCTGGTCATCCTAATGTTATATCCATCAAAGGTGCTTATGAAGATGCAATGGCGGTTCATGTTGTGATGGAACTATGTGCAGGTGGTGAGCTTTTCGATAGAATTATTCAGCGCGGACATTATACCGAAAGAAAGGCAGCTGAACTTATTAGGACTATAGTTGGTGTTGTTGAAGCCTGCCATTCTCTTGGTGTGATGCATAGAGACCTTAAACCCGAAAATTTTCTCTTTGTCAATCAGCAAGAGGATTCACTACTCAAAACTATTGACTTTGGATTATCTGTGTTCTTTATGCCAGGTACTTTCTGATGATTGTCATATTATATTTTTATGATTAAATATAAGGTTAAAGATGTTATTATTTCCTATAAAATTATGGTTTTTTAAGCTTAGTCTCTACCTAAATCAATCATAGTACCTATTCAGCTATTCTATTTATTTTCATGAAAAATGAGTGCTTTTATTCTGTGTTTTAAACCTATGCATTTTTTAACTGAAGCTTCATACAATTTGAAATTGAAAATGCAAATTGATTACATGGAGAAAAACTTATGATATGATATTTTGCTTCCAGGTGATACATTTATTGATGTGGTTGGCAGCCCATATTATGTTGCCCCAGAAGTTTTGAAAAAGCGTTACGGTCCTGAAGCAGATGTTTGGAGTGCGGGAGTTATCCTTTACATTCTTTTGAGTGGAGTACCTCCTTTTTGGGCTGGTGAGATCATTTGAACATCGTCATTTTGACCTTTGCTCTTGTAAATTTATACCTATATTTTTCTGATTACTGATACCTCTTTCCTCTTGTGCTTATTATGGCTGTGTAGAAAGCGAACAAGGGATATTCGAACAGGTTTTGCGTGGTGATCTTGACTTCGTTTCAGATCCCTGGCCTGCAATTTCTGAAAGTGCAAAAGATTTAGTAAGGAAAATGCTTGTTCGTGATCCTAAAAGGCGGATGACTGCACATCAAGTATTATGTAATATGACTTTACTAATTGATTTTCAGTCTTTCTTTTTCCTTCTGTTTTGAAATGACAAATATTAGTATAGTTAGTATTTTGTCAATGGCAAGGGTTGAATTCTCAATCTTATCACTCCACTTATTGCTCCTTCAGTCCAATCGCCAAGCCAACCTTTTAATTCCCAATTATTAGTCGTGTTGGGATTACTTTGGTCTTTGCAAGGATGTGGGAGTTAGTTGAACAATACTAATGTTGATTTTTTTTGTGGTTTGGCAATAATTTCATGTGACAATTGTGTTAGACACTAACAAAGAAAAAGTTTTCCATTCCTTTTTGTTCGCCACATCAATATTCAAGGCAAAAATCATTGTTATCTAGCTATATTTACTATTCTTACCATACAAGTCTTGTAAAATTCGACCTTGAAAAGTCTCGGTAACCTGAAACGGGTTGATTCTAACTGTTTGTAGTGCTGTTTGTATTTTTAAAAATATGAAATATTACATATTTGACTATAGATAAGTATATCTATATCTATATCTTTATCTATATCAAGTGCTCATTTTATCATACTTTCATCTATCACTTAAGTAAATGTGTATGCAATATTTGATGTTTGTGCATGGATTATAATGTGCCCTTTTCTGAATCACAAGATTGACGGCTTCTCCTAAAATAAGGGAAACATAATATGGTATTCCAATAAACTTTGTTTTTTTTTTCATGATTATATATGTTTAATTTCCTGCAGGTCATCCTTGGGTTCAAGTTGATGGTGTAGCACCCGATAAGCCACTTGATTCTGCCGTATTAAGTCGATTGAAGCAATTTTCTGCTATGAACAAGCTCAAGAAAATGGCTCTTATAGTAAGTCTGTTACTATGGAAATTTCAAATTCGTTTATCTTATGATCTGGACATAATAGTAATAACGATAATTACACCAAATGCATGTAAATTGGAAGTCTTTCATTGTGGACTTCTGGCTGCAAGGTTAAGATGAGATGTTATAGTTTGAACCTTTTTTCATTTTACCATCCTGTGTTTTTCAGGTCATTGCAGAGAGCTTATCTGAAGAAGAATTGGCTGGATTAAAAGAAATGTTCAAGATGATAGATACAGATAACAGTGGCCAAATCACTTTTGAAGAACTTAAAGTTGGTTTGAAAAAAGTTGGTGCTAATCTTAAAGAATCAGAAATTTATGATTTAATGCAAGCGGTAAGTATCTTTTTATGAACTGGTTATAAAGTAGAAAGAAACAAATGATATTAGCTGGTTGATGATTTACAAAATGAATGAAAAGTGAAAATCTTTTGCAATAGCTTTTAAGCTTTCTTTGAGATGATTGATTAATGGAAATTAGTTGCATGTGCAGTTTGTTACATTGCAAATTTTCATGATGATTATCCGGTCCTCAGTGCTCACATTTCCTTCACTAATTATATGATCTACCAATCCCTTACTACCCTCTCCGTTTCTCATAACATAGACCCTAGTTGATGAAATCCCAAATCGACTAGGATTTGCGTATACAAAGGGTTTAAATCACAATCTCAATTCTTGATATTGTAGAGAATTATGTCCAATTGTAGCTGATGTGACCCCAGATCAATGTTGCGGACCTGCTGGTAAAACCACGGCGCATACTAATTGAAACCTATTTTTAGCTCTATAGCAGTTTATGACAATATTAAAACCATGACATTGAATGAGGAGGACAGTGAACTTTGAACGAATGTATTATTATTTGTTGTATACAATTGAATTTCATATATTTCAGCAATAAATTAATATGTTCTATTTAACAGGCTAACTCAAATCTCTAACATATCACTATACCTTGAAATTGTAGGCTGATGTAGATAATAGTGGGACGATTGATTATGGTGAGTTCATTGCGGCAACATTGCATCTTAACAAGATCGAAAGAGAAGATCATCTGTTTGCAGCCTTTTCTTACTTTGATAAAGATGGAAGTGGGTATATTACTCAAGAAGAACTTCAACAAGCTTGTGATGAGTTTGGCATTAAAGATGTTCGCTTGGAAGAGATAATCAAAGAAATCGATGAAGATAATGTAAGTGGTCTTAACTTGTTGACTTTGTCATCCTTTGTTGACTTTGTCATCCTTCGTTGACTTTGTCATCCCTCTCTTCGATATCTGTAGTTTACGACGCTAACACTGACACATAGACACTATAATTAGTTGAGAAAGTGGAAGTGATTGAATCTATCCACATGTATCTGTGTTGTGTCTTTGTCAGATGCCGGCCACACTTTCAAATTGAAGTGTTAGTGCTATATAGTTCAATAGAATTGTAGTTACATTTCATTTTTCTCCTTATATATAAGGCCTTCATGGATAGAAATTCATTGCTGTTGACAAAGGCTCTTGTATTCATTCATATATATGATTTGAGTTAAAATAATTACCAAGGGATGCATCAATTCATCATTGCTTCAACTTATTTTGAACAATTGATTCCTCCATCATGACAAGTCTTAGAATTTGGGCTTAGAACTAGGAGTGTATTTGGATTGACTTATTTGAGTTTATCTACTAACATAAACACTTGTGACACTGTTTGGGAGAGCTTATGGAAACAATTTATGACATGCTTATGAACTGTTTTCAGCTTATTTTCGTAAGCTCTTCAAGATAGCTACTAAAAATAGCATATAGCATGTATGAAAATAGTTTTTATCTTTTGTTTAGAAATAGGTAATACACAAGAACTTATATGACAATCATGCAAGTTATAAGGACATAATTAAGGTGTTATAATAAGCACTTATATGACAATCTCTTAGCGTTATGGGTTGTCCCCCACTTATAACCATATTGCCCATCAGATAAAGCGATATCTTCAACAATAAGTGATATAGATGTATTCATTGTAATGAACAAGAACAGTAAAAGAACTTAGTGTCTTGTATTCAATGTTTCTGCCAAAAAAATTGAACACCTTATATTAAAAATCTGATGCTTCGCATTTATGACTAATATCAACCACACATTATTTTGTGCAGGACGGGCGCATAGATTATAACGAGTTTGCAGCAATGATGCAGAAAGGAAATCTTCCCATGGTTGGTAAGAAAGGTCTAGAAAATAACTTCAGCATTCGTTTCAAGGAGGCATTGAAATTGTAGTATTCATTGTCATCATTCAGATTTTTGTTCCTCCCCTTTTTTTCCTCTGAAAGTTCATGGTTTTGTGCATTAGCACAAGTCAGTGGAGGCCAGTTTGGCCTTTCAGCTATTTTGTTTGTGCTTAGATTAAATGGATATTTGTAATTATGAGAATGTTTTAAAGATTAAATAGAGATGTTGTTGTGGACAAATGATAGTGGATTGAGCTTTATTCGAGAAAGGAACAAATTAACTATTAAGACTTTGGACAATACTCATGGTTTCTCTGACCTGTGAATCACACTACCTCTGAAGAAACACAGTATAAATTTAAGTTTTTTTTATTCAAAAGTTACATCAGAAAGTGTGGTCATCAGATGTGGCTATAGACGGTTGTTGAAATGATGATCGGCGGTGGTCAAAGTTGTGATTGATGGTGGTCGTAGCGGTAGACAAAATGGTGATAGACAGATAGGTAGTCATATAGTCCCAAATGGTCATATCCTTTTGCATCGATCACATATAAGTCTGTTTTATTGAAGACTTACTTTTTTCGTCTTATATGTTTTTTGCACGTCCTATTTTTTTCTCTTCAAAAATACCATTTGCTCGGATTATGTAATACAAACCCCTTTATATGGATTTTCGGATTATATAATCCAAAATCTTGTTTTGCTCATAAGTCTGTTTGTTAACAAATTAATACCACAACCAACTTGCTTGATTTTTATGATTTACTCAAGGGGGTCTTATATTTTAAGACGGAGATAATGTAACATTTTTCGTGCATTAAGTCTCCATTTAAATCATGTCATTTTTTTTAAACAAGGTAAATAATTACATTAGATGAATGCCTTAACTCTAATTGGGTTTGAAAGATATTACTTCATCCATGACTAACTATAAGACTATTTACAATTAATTTTTTGTCCCTAAATAGATTGTTTACAAAATTTCATATACGTTAATGTTTTATTTACAAAAACACCCATATTTAATTTTAAAATGTAAATCTTCTCAATTAAAAAATATTGTTGGAACGATAATTATATGGATGGATAAATATTTTAAACTAACAATTACAAAATAAGTTAACATTTTTCATGAAGGGTGATTCTATGTGAAGCAAATCAAGACATTAAAATTGTAATGATTTAAAATGGTTTGATATATTCTGTCATTATTGGACAATCTGGATGGAGATTCTTTGTGAAACAAATGACAATAAAAAATTGCATTCATGTAGAATCTCCAACAATGTTGCCCAACAATGACTAGCAATATACTACTAGAATTCATGGGACAACTCCAACAATGTGCTAAACAATGTGTGTTAAACAACGTTATACACGGTCCTCTTTTATAGGTACATGTTGGTTTATGTTGTTTATAAACTTTCAATGTGAGACTTCTCAACTAACATAATGGAATGCTACATACATTCACGTCTTTTCCTTCCTCTTTTCCGAACAACGATTGGAAAACAAATCGTAACCATTGCAACCATAGGTTCTGTCATGGATATGTTCTTTCTTTTGGTTGATTAATTCTTGTATTGATTAGGTTGTTTAATAGGGGCAGTTGAAGTTATATCAGGTTTCATGACTTTTTTTTGTTTCTCTTTTTGCTTTGTTTGGATATTGGCATATCTTATGCCATTTTTTTATTAATTAATATAATTCTTTTCTTTGGCATTAAAAAGATTTAGAATCCCAACCATGTCACCGAAGAATGACGATATACCACTAAAATTAACGGGACAACTCCATCGTAAAACATGAGTCCTAGATTGTGAGTTAAACAATGGTATACACTCATATTTTATAGGTACATGCATGTCTCCGTTGTCTACACACTTTTAATATGGGACTTCTGAACTAACTTAATGGAATACATACAAGCCTCTTCCTTTCTCATCAATCGCTTCAAACATCTATTGGATAACAAATCATAACTATTGCAGCCACACGGTTCATTTTAGTCTTTTTCTTCAATTCATTGATTAAAATTCATAAATTTTCATAAACAACTAGTCACACAGTTTGTATTTCACTTTGGTACGTGGTACAAATTTGGATACACGGTTCGCAACTCTTGAAGAATTCAATATGTGTGGGGGTATATCTAGGTACGCTAATTGGGTTTGCGGTAGCTCGGTATGCTATGAAAGCTCCTCTTTAACCAAAACTTGGGTTGTGAGGGTTAGTTTTAAGTTGGTTTAATTCATAACTCTATTGCCCTCAAGCCCAAGGGTCAACATATTATGAACTCTGATGCTGCCAGTTCTTCAAGGGTCAACAAATTATGCTTGCAAGAAGCATGAATGATGCCATTTGCCTTTGTGTTGATGGCACAATTTTTTTGTCAGCAAGTGAATAAGTTCAAATATAGTTTCAGTGATTGGTTTTTCAGTTTTTGCTTAAGTGATACTTGCGAATTTTGTGACTCTTTTATTTTCTCAAAACAAACTATGGCTGCAATTGCTTTAATTCCTTCTTGTAACTGAAATGCACAAACTTAGTTCATCTTATGTTATTTTTGTTGTTTGAAGAATTCAACATATAATAAAGATATCAGTTTGTTAGTATTAAGACCTTTTTAGTTTGTTATCCAAAAACAAAAATACCTTGGTTAGTATTAATAATTATTAATATCAGTCCTTCCAATTCAATTTTATAAAAAAGGAAGGTGAAGAGAAGGAATGTGTTTTGATTTTGGGAGAAGAGGAGTGAGTTTTGATTGTTACTGTTTAATTAATGAGAAAAGAGTTTTGATTTTCGGAAGGAAAGAGTTTTGAATTTGAGAAGGAAAGAGTTTTGATTTTGTTATTGTTGTTGTTATTTCTAGGTTATGTTGAATTTATGTGTTTTTGAGAAGAAGAAAAAAAGATGACGATTGTGGAGAAGATGAAGAAGAACATGATGGAAGAAGATGAAGAAAATCAAAAAAATTTGATGTTGGTGGTCCAGTGTAACATAAAATAAACCTACTATCTTAAATATTAGGCATTAAAAAACTAACAAACAGATCAATTTGAGTGACAGAAATATCGATAGAAGACCAAAAGGAAAAATTTTAAAAAAATTGAAGGACCTATTAAAAACAACAAAACAAATAAATTAAGAAACCATTTATATTTATATAATTAAACCTAAAAGTTCTTATTTATAATGATTTATAACTAGTTTTAATAGATATCATCATTACTCGATCACGACAGAGAGGGAAAATCTATGTGATGATGCAGTTAAGGCATTCAAAAATGCTTCCACCTCAAATTTCCATCACTATCGCCCCGAGCAATGACCGGCGATATACTACAAAAATACATGGGACAACTCAACCGTAAAATATGGGTCCTCAAATGTGATTTAAAGCATGTACACAATCCTGTTTTATAGGTACATGTCTGTCTGTGTTATTTACACACTTTCGATGTGGGACAATTTCTGAACTACCACAATAATAATAATGGAATACACACATGCCTCTTCCTTCCTCTTTAATCACTCGGCCATTGGATAACAAATCATAACTGTTGTCGCCAGCCATATGATACTAATGAAGTTAGTCATATATCATTCTCCTATAACATGTTTTTTGGTTGAATTTATAGCGGTATGGTTTGGATAGATATCACAACGTCTACAAGGTTTGTTAGTTTTTGTACTATTTTTAAATATCACAAATGGAGTCAGCACACTTGCAACAGAGAATACCAAAACTACTTTTGGAAGTTTGATATCACATTTTTGCTTCTAATAATGCACCCTCGTGGAAGTTTATTTGCATTCTTAGCCTCACCAAAGTCCAACATGAGGATACATAAGTGTATTGTGCAACAGACAAAAAAATGGATTGATGAATGGCAAGTTGTATTAAATCCGATCTGCATAGTTGTATTAAACTCGTTGTTCCGGGGTGTTCAGAGACTGGTCTAATAAGCTTCATTGACTGCAAATAGATTAAACCAAGGAGACTAATTTTATACATCATGTTGCATTTGATAATTCATCGTTTGACATTGTCTTAAAACGTACTTGCAGGAACATTTTGACATAAGGCTATTAGCTAGACGATCAGAGCATTATTTTAGATAAATAAGGATTATACTGTATACAATGTTGCCTACTACTTAAACAAGTTCCTTCCATCTCAAGAAATTCCGCCGAGAGTATGTATGTTCAGAGCTTAGGGTACTAATCCCGCTCCAATGAAGGCTTGAATTGAACTAAAAGAGAAAAAAAGGTTTTGCAGCGATGGTTGACATGATAGTCCCACTCCATCGGCTCATCGAAGTGTTGATCAATCTTTTCATAAAGTTTCAAGTTATTGTGAATTTTCTAGGTAATGATTCATGCATAGTGTAATCAATATGATCAATATGATGGGTTTGATTTCATTAGTTAACATCCTGGTTTTGATGTGTTATGCTTAAATTTGCAATAATCTTGAAAAAAGACCGTGATCTGCTCAATTGGAAACTCCTTGCTTATTCTGCTTCTGGCCGGGATTCGATATTGGTGGTAACTACCCTCTTTCGGCTACCACAATTGTGCTGTGTTTTTATTATAATGCTAGAGTCACTCCCATGAAATTAAAGGTTTTAGAATTTTGGGAGGAGGTATTTCACAATTTTAACTTCAGATGCATTCAAGGCCTGGTTTGGTCCTCCACCTTACGCAGTTGATTCATTGGGTTCAACTTTTCCGTAGGCAGACTACATTTAAAAAAAAAACAATTTAATACCACAACCAACTTATTTAATTTTCGTGATTTACTCAAAGAGGGTTTTATATTTGAAAACAGAGGTAGTGTAACACTTTTTGTGCAACCGCCTTCATTTAATTCATGTCATTTTTTTTAACAAAACAAAGAATTATATTAAATAAATAACTAATTGCGTTACCTCTAATTAGGTTGTAAAAATATTACTTCATCCGCGATTTACTATAAGATTCTTTAGGATCAATACTTTGTCCCTAAATAAATAACCCTCTATATAGAATTTCAAAAACATTAACTATTTGCTTACAAAAACACCCATATTTAAATTTGGGATATGCTAACAAGTGCCCTCCCTCAAGGCACTTGTTTAGAAGTTTAAAGAAGAAACTTTATCTTGAGAATGATATATTCAATGTATTGAAACTTTAAAAAGTAATTTTTTCTACATAAAACTTATCAATTATTTATATTTTTGAATCCTTAACAAGTGCCCTAAAGACACTTGCTAGCAAGACCCTTTAAATTTAAAACGCAAATGCATTTTCTTTCTACAGAAAAATTGTTGAAAAAAAATACTTATGTAGATGGATAAATATGTAAAACTAACAAAATTATCTTCAATCCAAGGGCTCTTTGCTAAAGAAAAAAGTTACAATTGTTTAGGTCCTATCCATTTGTGTCTCCAAAGATGGAGGAATAATAGAACGCTCTCTTTCTAACCCTTAACAACACTTCACTTCTCACAAAAATGAAAATTAATTAATTGTGAGACAGAGAGTATGTTTAACATTTTTTATGAAAAATTAACGTAAAAGTTTTTATTTATAATGATTTTGGTTTTAATATACACCATCATTACTCGATACCAACAAAGAAGGAGATTCTACGTGATGATGCAATTAAAACATTCACAAAATGCATCCACTTAAAATCCCCAACATTGTCATCCTGCAATGACTAGTATATACTATAAAAATTCATGGGACAACTCAACTATAAAGCATGGGTCCCTGAATGGTGTGGTAAACAATGGTATGCACAATACTCTTTTATAGGTACATGTTTGTCTATGTTGTTTACAAACTTTTGATGTGGGACTTGTGAACTACCGTAATGGAATACAAACATGCCTTTTCCTTCCTCTTTAATTGCTCCAAACAGCCATTGGATAACAAATTATAACTATTGCAACCATATGATATTAACATTAAGTTTTCATGATATTCCTATTCTTATATAAAATTAGATGATTTACAATTAAATTATATCAAAATAGGGAAGAATAGAATGATCACCACAGGAAAAGGCCCAAATTTCTTCATGAGTTTTGAACAGTTGTAGCTTTGGAGGGTCCAAGGCATTGTGAATTGTTTCAAACCATTTTGTGAGGCATTGTGAATAATTTTAGCAGTTTGAGATTTAAAAAATACCTGAATCATTGCACTCTGAGCTGAGTAGTATAATGAATGTTAATATGGATACAAAATTAACTTTAGCTATTTTGCTAGGGCTAAATGAACATACTTTTACTTCTGTTTATCTGGAATCTAAATAATTAAAACGAATTCTTTAATGAAACGTGTTTGAAATAAAATTAGTGTATGATTTAAATCTATATATTCAAATTGCTAGTCGACAACCCAAATACAAGGTTGCTTATAAGCATAACACTGTAGTGATGGTACACAGTAAAATAATTCCACAAAGCTATCCAAATTACCAACTTGTCATTAAAAAACAAAAGTTTTTTACTTCAAAGATATCTGATGCCTGCCATCTGGGATTGCAAATAACACGATTGGTTTCGAAGGCCGGACGAAGGGTACATCACACCTAAAATATCCCTTTTTCTCCAGCTGCAATACTTCTCCACGCTTAAGATTTCGCATATTGGAGTCTCCATATGCTAGAGTCTCCTTTTTGGTGCACGGGTTAAGCACATCAACGATTTACTCTTTTTTCCCATTCTCTCCTTTCTCAAGCTGCAAGCAAAGCAAATAAAAACATAAACAGGGAAGCAAGCAGGTTTGATGTATATTAAGTATGAGTAGATGAAATGAACACTGAACCAAAGTGTCTATGCATAGGGTATGCACTTTTAAGAGAGTTTCAAATAAAAATGAGATAAGGACTAATTGCATAAATTCTATGCCAATACGTAACACGGAAGCAAGCAGGTATATGCATAGGGTATGCACTTTTAAGAGAATGGGATCAGGATGGACAATAATAAGGACAATATGGTGCTATAAAACTAGTTCCATGGAAGGTTCATGAAAGGTCAGATAATAGCCGTTAACAAATTCTAATAACATATATGGTAAGATGCACAATTGCATAAACACCTTGCAGTATAAACAAATATCCACTTAGACCAAAGTGTCATTTCTCTCTCTCAAATTAAAGCCAAGGCTTATTGGTGGGTGATATGATTGATAGAGATAGAGATAGAGAGGTGGGGGCCAAGGGAGTGATGGGAAGGTGGCTGCCTGATGGTAGTGTATAGATTAGTTTCTTATCCTTTGCGGCTATGCTGACCATAATATAAAGCATAAGCTAAATATGATTATGTGTATACACAAAAAATTATACAAGCCAAATGAATAGATAATGCAATGACAAACAGACAGCAACATCAAATAAGAAGTGTCTTTCATAGTACACTTTGCAGAAGAACTAATGTTCCACGCTTCGACCCAATATTAATGAAGTGCAATTCTTTCATGAGCACAATGCCATAGATACAGCCAATCAAAAGAAAGACATTAAAGCTATTTCAGAAATTATTTTTATTTTCAACTTTTGATTGGTTGTGTTAGTAGAAACCGTATGGACACGTGAATTGCTCGTGAAAATGTTCACATATTATATATTTTCCTTTATTAATGACAGAAACAAACAGAAGCCAAGCACATACCTTTTTCTTCGTAATGAGGTAATCAAACTCCATCAATGTCAGGCTAACTAGTTCATCTAACTCAGGTAGCCAAGTGAGCTTCAGTTTTGTGGTCTTCACAGATCCTTCAAGATGTAAAACACCACTTAACCCTGTGACATTCCCATCTTGGTCCTTATCTACTTCCTTTACTATGGCATTTCCCCAATCCATCAAGGTTACTTCCTCACCTGCTGATACGGACTCTGCGTCAGCATAGTCAATCCATATCCTTTTTGTATATGTGGTAGCTTTATTCCCAGCAGCTTCATACTTTTTGTGCCTAGGTATGATGCGGACAAATAATTTCTCAGGACCATCAATGAGGGTTAACAATACACGTCTATCCGCAATGACCGCAGTGTGTCTGGGACATACAGGGTCAATAATTTTTTTATTGATGGTCCATAGCTTGTCCCATTCCATGAGATTGAGATTTTTTGATGCCCCCTGTACAAGAACAGTGATCAACATTTTAAGCATGGATATAAAACAAAAAAGTAAAAAAGAAGAAAATAGTATGACAACTAAACGCCATATTCTACTGTATTTCTTACTCCCTCCGTCCCAAATTGTATGCCGCTTTAGAGAAAAAAATTTGTCCCAAATTATATGTCGCTTTACAATACCAATGCAACATTAATGTTACTTTTCCTATTATAACCTTAACTATTTATTACTCTCTCTTCTTTCAATTCTTTCATTTATCTTTCCCATATTATTTATTATAGACAATTTTGTAAAACAACTCATAATATCTCTTTTCCATACAATATTAATTGCATTTCTTAATATGTGTGAAATGCCCAAAACGTCATACATTTTGGGACGGAGGGAGTATTTGTTAGTAAGAGCATATTTTCTTTTAGATGTATAAAAGAAAGCAAAACCTTGTACATACTTGTTCAAAAACAAATTGGATTAGCGCTTCAATTTTCAAGCCTCTACGCTCAATTCCTTGCACTGTAGGAAATCGTGGATCATCCCATGATTCAACTTTTTTATTTTCAACAAACCATGAAAGGTTTCGTTTGCTGAGAAGAGTGTAGACCATATTCAACCGACTAAATTCGTAGATGAGAACTTTCTTAACTCCCATGTCCTCTTGAATCCTGTAATACTGGGCATTACGATCATGGTATTCACTTGACCGAAGGGCATGAGTGATACCTTCACGAGCATCAACAAATGGACAGGCAAAATCATAAGTTGGATACACTTTATACTTGGATCCAATTTTATGATGAGGCATTGGATTGCAACGATAATAAACAGGATCACGTAGTGATTTGTTTGGATCTTGCATATCCAACTTCCCACGGACACAACACTGCAAGCCCCTCTCTGATCCTGCAATCATTTCCTTCCATAATTTCAAATTCTCCTCTACACTATGGTTTCTGCATTTAGATTCTATGCCACCCCTTCTCTCCTTTTTTATTTGTTCATGTGGAGTGTCATCAACATATGCCTTACCCTGGCTAATTAATTTTTCAGCCAGTTTCATCAACTTAGGGAAGTAATCTGATGTATATGTAATTTTTTCATATTTGACACCCAACATCTCAACATCTTTTATCAAATTGTCCACAAATTCATTACTTTCTTTAGCAGGATTTGTATCATCAAAACGTAAAATAACCTGACCTTTGTATCGCTCAGCAAAATATACTTGTTCAACAGAGCTGCTTTTGAGTGTCCAATATGAAGATAGCCACTGGGTTCAGGTGCAAATCGCAAGCGAACTTGTCCAACTTGAGCATCTGGAAGATCTATCTCTGCCGAAGGCTTACCTCACATTCTTCACTTTATCCTTGACGACTGGCTGGTCTTTTAATGTACGCTTCTCCAAGTAGTCATCAATATACTTGCATCCATTTTCAAGAGCAGCGCCAGATGAGAGTACAGGTGCATACTCTAGCAATTCATCAATCTGAAAAGTCAAAAAACAATTGAATGACGGAGCTAACAACCAGAAGCAAACAACAACTAACAAAAGAAAAGCGAGCAAACCTTCAATTTGATCCCTAAACAATCTGAACTATAGAATTCTAATTAACAAACCCTAAACTATTGTCAATCAATCAGTCAATTTGGGACCTTAAACTATCACTCAGCTCTCCTATTTTGAAAGAAACCAAGGACTAACTATCGAGAATAGTTTCAAAACTGGTTATGATATTTCTGTAGTTCAAGGACCCAACAGGAGAGAAAGTGTTTATCATGATAAGTGCTTGTGCTCTATAAGCTGCAAATAAGTTGTTTAACCAAACAGGGCCTTAGAAGACAATTAAAAACTCCATTATTCAATAATGTGAACAAATAATTTCACTAAAACAAACATGTTATGTTATTATATATCAGAAAAAATAATAACCTGGCTAGTTTGAAAAGCATTTTGGCCACGCAATTTCGACCTGTTACGATCAATTGCAAATTATTAATAGATCATAGACACGAGGAAAAGGGTGAAGATATATGAGAAAGGGAACGTACCCGTCAGGAAGAAGGGAGGTTTCAATGGATGAAGAAAATCCGGCGGGCTTGGATGCGGCGATTACCGCTAACGGTGGCGTGGCGGCGGGGAAAGAAAGGGTTTCGACATCCATTGTGAGTGGGTTCGTGCTATTGCAATGATGGCTTCGCTATGTGCAGTGTTGCTTCTTGGTCAAGATTAGAGTGGGTTTTCGTAGAAAAAGTAGAATCCATCGATAGTGTGTATATATATATATATGGAAAGATATAAAGTTAATGATTTAAATATAGAAATAACTTATTGGAATGTGTGCATTCCATTTAATATTTTATTTTTTAATCAATTAAATGCACATAATTTATAGAATATTTCTTCTTTTATTTTTAGATTTCCTAAGGGTACAAGTTAACACTACCCATATATATAAAGATTTTTTATGGCTTCCACATTTATTCTCAATATTTTTATTATTTTTTAAAACAAATATTTTATCTTCCTTCAAAAAAAAAAAAAACAAATATTTTATCTATACTATATATAAAGAAATTACCCCTTTTGGCACTTTTGCGTTGGATTTTTCTTTTCAAAAATACCCTTAATTTTCAATACAAATTACACATATAACAAATAGTTAAGAATAAATTGAAATATTAAAACAAATATAACAAATACGATATGTATGTATGTGTGTTTTTTTTTTTGAGAAATGATATTCGTACAACCACTTTGTGACAACTTTTAGACAACTTTCTTTCTCATACTCACATTCTATTCTTACTCTCTCTCTTCTTTTTTGTCTCTCCATTATTTTTGACCAATGAAAAGAGAGAAAATGAAGGTTGTCAAATAGGTTGTATCAAATGGTTGTTCAAATATCATTGCGTTTTTTTCCTTATCATTTAAAAAGTATAACAAACTAGAGGAGTATATTTATACTTATTTTTTCATTATCCGAGTTATACTCTTAAACAACTTTTTCTATAATAAAGATGTTTGTTTGTGTCATTAAAAAAAGAATTTAGATTATATATTTTTGTTATATTGTTCGTGTCATTTAAATAGATAATGATGGTTAGTTTTATTTGTTATAGCTTGAAACAACAAACATTTATATTTTTAGTTTTAATTAAAATCAAAATTTCATAAAAAAAAAACATCGTTCATAATTTTTAAACGTTAGCGCAATAAAAAAAGCGGAAAGACGGACTTGTTAGTGCCCGTCTTTTCGCTAGTTAGACATAAATTTTTCAACAAACTTTTGCTCCGAGCACCCCCCTCGCGGAGAAGGGGTGTGTTGCGAGTAATTTGTCAAATGCGGCATTTGGGTTTAGTTTGTTAATGGGCCTAAGCTGTTAAACCCAGGTCTTTGACCGGTCCAGAACAATAGTCCCCCAAGTCATTGCTCTTGCTTAAGAGTGATGACTTAAGTCGTGGCGGGAGAACTGATCGCGGAGGTCTTTAAGATATTTTGGGACGTACTCGTGACAAAACCAGGAGATTCAGTTGGAGGAATGTTGCTTGAAATTTGTCATGGGCGGTCTTGGTACTCGGTGTAGACGAGCGTATCTTAGGATTTAGCACTGGTGGTTATTTTGCTTTCCGGGTCGAGGGCGATGTATGTGTGGGCATATGCTCGCTGACCCTTCTCGTTCGTTCGCCACGCAGTGTCGAGGCTGTCCTGTTTAGAATGTGTACTCGTCATTTCTGAGTTCGTCCATGTCAGTTAGAAGTGGGAAAGATTCCCTCGTCAGAGAGTTGGTCGTTTGACATTCAACAATTAATGCCCATGTCTCGAGGGTGAGACTGATGGGACATGACCTATGGCTACAAAATTTGACCTCATTTGATAGCATAACCATGAATAGTAAATACAAAGTGTGAAGATTCAAGATTTGGATCATTAGAATGTGGAGAATTCCATAGTTCATGGATCAAAACCAAATTGATTTATTCGAAATGATTTTTATGAACGAAAGAGTATGCATCAATTTATATTTCTATATTAACTTTTACAAACTAACAAACTTTTACATTATTTAAAATTATTTTTCTATGATAATTATTCTTTGTGCGTTTATTTGTTTTATTTTATTATTGTTTTTTAGAACTTTCTAATGCATACTTATTCAAATGTCTAAAGCGATAAAGTTGCAAAATATCATTGTATGTGGTTGAGTGAATATGTTACGAGATAACAAATACCTCAATTTCTAATAAGAACCGTGAATACAAACTATTTTTCTTTTTTTAAAAATATGACCGTCGTGAAGTCAGTTGATGATTCAATTGTTCTTTTTTGTGCATTTAAATTCACATCGCATGATTAAATTTTTAAAGCCAAGAATAAAGATTTGTACTTAATTGATAAATTTATAAAGAGCTAATTCGTATATCCATTGTATATTTATTTGTTATAGTTTTTTTTTTTTTACATTGGATATTAACGTAACCTTCCCTATTTTCTTAAAGATATTATTGGAGGATTATCTACAAAGGGAGAACTCACTAAATACAAAGACAGTCTGCAATCAATCAATTATATGACTCTCAAGTTAGACGAGCTTGGATAAATATCATTATCATGTTTTTGTTCTACATTAATAAACTGTGGTGATCATTTGCAGGGGAGGAAAAAAACTCAAGTGCACATTGTGGAAAAAATATGAAATTGTGTACGCAATATACCTATGAATATGATATTGTGAAAGACACATACTCTAAACTATGATGGTCCGATCATAGATGTCCATTTAAGATACTTATTAAAAATAGTGATATCTTCTTTTGAATAATACAATTAAGGTTAAACTTAATATAGATAAGTAGAATTCGTCTTCAACACATTGGTTAGGTTTTAGTTTTAGAAATTCAAACTAACCCATCTAATAATTGGCGTCGGGAAAAATCGAACCTGAGACATTGATAGGAGAACACTCTAAGGTCTTAATCCAACACCATCAGATCAACCAAAGTGAGTTTAGTTGGATTTATTGTTTTATTGACAAAAGTACCATTCCTTTCATTATATTACATTATTTTATTTTATTTATGCATAACATACATATTAATTTCTATTATTGCAATCCATATTTTGATAGATTATTTTGGTGGAAAAATAAAATCAACATTTTTTGGTTAAAAGATGTCAAAGATTAATGTGATATGTTTGTTAATGATTTTTATTTGTAAATTTAAATCATTTTAAATCTATCGTGCTTATATATGTGTTTCAGCACACAACCTTATTTAATGTCTAACCCAGGTAACGTCGGGTCTCTAACCTAGTTTATAATACAGTTAAAGATCAACATACTTCATCCGTCTCAAAATAAGTTGTTTAATTTTGAACGAAAACGTTTAATTGTGTTAATTTTAGTGATAATTAATATTATTTACTAAAATATTTTTATTAATTGTATTTATAAAGTAGTTAAATTGGGTGAAATTCAATAAATAAAGGTATAATAGTAGAATAAAAATAAAAATACTGCATTAGTATTCTAAAGCAACTAGTAACATACCCGTAGTTGGAACTTTATATTTAGAATTTGTATTTAGTATATATTCAAATAATGTTATTATAGTAAGGTTAAAGTTTTAATTTCATATAATGATTAGAAAAATAAATGGAAAGGAATTTTGTAATTTAATTGCATGAGCTAAGTGTTTTGATTATTTTTGTAAACTTTTTATTCATATGTGACTTTTATATTTTTATTCAATTTTATTGTAGAATTAAAATGATGTGATATTTTAAATAGTATAAACGTTTTAGCAAGCACATGTTTTTGTATATAATAACTTGTCCCGTGTATCAAACTTAGTTTAGTCAGGGACAACTTATTTTGTGTATTTGAGTTACTTTTGAAATTTTAGTCAATGACTTTTTCTCCCATAGATTATATTTATTTACGATATTTTACACAGTCTCACTTATCCCGTGAGTTTTAGTTGATGACAGTTCAATATCATTGTAGAATTGAAGTAAGGTATATTCTAAATAGTAGAAACGTTTTATCAGGAACAACTTTTTATAAACAACAGCTTGCCCATGTATCAAAGTTAGTTTAGAGAATTTGAATTTCTAAACTTAATAAATTATGATATGTGCGAACTTTTTATCATATTTATTGATGATTGCGAATTTTGAAAAAATAAAATTGATATGCTTGATATGTTCAATTTCTTTAATGAAATTGAAATTTATGATGGATAGATTACCCAAGTCTATGAACAAAAATTCTAATTAAGAAATTTTTCAAGAAAAGACAATCCAACTTGTCTTATTTTTGAACTTGGGATTGTCTGACATAAGTTCGGATTTCGAACCCATGAGAGTTAAACTCACTAGTAGAGCCTATGAATGTGTATTCATTGGGTATGCTATAATTAGGGAAGCTTATAGGTTTTATGACCTAAATGCTAAAGTGGTCATAAAGTCAAACGATGTTGATTTCTACGAAGTAACTACCCCTGTAAAATAAAGAATAGTGGGGGCAAACTAAATTCCATTTTAAAAATTAAGAACTAGTGGGGGCACTATATCTAATCACATTCCAGTAATCAGAAATAGTTATGAAAACATCGTACGAGATGTTATAGAACCTCGAAGAGGTAAGAAAGTAAGAATTGCTAAAGAGTATGAACCTCATGGTTTATACATTGGAAGGAGATCCATTAAGCTTTAAAGAAGCTATATCCTCATTGGATGCTGAATTATGGCAAGAAGCAATAAACGATGAAATGAATTCTCTAGATTCAAACGAAACATGGCACTTGGTCGACTTGCCTCATAGTTGCAAACTAATCGGTTGTATTTGGATTTTGGAAAAGACTTAAAACCTGACGGTACGATTGATGAATACAAGGCTCTCCTTGTAGTAAAAGGTTTTAGACAAATAAAAAATATAGACTTCTTCAACACTCATTGACCAGTCACAAGAATCATATTCATAAGAGTACTAGTCACTTTTGTCGCTGTTCATAACTCGATAGTACTCCAAATGGATGTGAAAGTTTCTTTTTTTATGGTGAACTAGAAGAAGAAATCTATTTGAAACAACCTGAAATTTTTGCGATACATGGACAAGAAAACAAGGTATGTAAGTTAGATAATTCTTTGTGAGGTTTTGATGAGCAAAACCGCAAGTGTACGGTTTTGCCGAAGTAGTAAAAAGAGAGTATCGTTCCAACAGGGAGTTGTTTAATTTGATTTACTTTTAGAAGATGATTAGAGAGTTTGATTGTAAAGTTTTG
>Ga0315914_1001493_pt1 | contig 34995 bp, 21 predicted proteins | sample MpolenodulesMG_FD_203920 | JGI IMG/M metagenome (GOLD analysis project Ga0315914, IMG submission 203920) | Medicago polymorpha root nodule microbial communities from Los Angeles, California, United States - elongated nodules | ecosystem: Host-associated > Plants > Roots > Nodule | place: USA...
TGTTGAAATTATTATTTAAAAGGAAAATATATGCCATTGTGTGATATCATGTGAAGTTTTGTAACATCCTAATTATTAAATTTATTCCTATTATTTAATAACAATCGTTGGGAAATAGGGTGTTACAGAGGACATGGCTCAAAACCACTATCAATGGACAAGTGCAAGAGCCATCACTGATGTTGCTCCTTCACCCTATAGAAAAGAGACAGGTATGTATGAAGTTTCTGCCCTTGATCATTTGAATGCTTAGGTGGACACACTTTTTCAAAATTTTGATAAATTAAGTGTAAGTGTTGTCACACCTGCTCCTATTTTACCACCATGTGAAGTTTGTGGAATAGTCGGTCATACCAGCGTTGAATGACAACTAGGTAGTGATGTTGAAAGTCCTAAGCAAGCAAACTATGCTCAATATAATCAAGGATTTAAGAACAATCAAAATTCTTATAGAAACCCTCAAAATCCTTTTGGACAACAAACAACATGACCCGATTTTGCAAACAATCAAAGAGGTCCTCAAAAATCCAACTTGGAATTTTTGCTAGAAAATTTTGTATTAAGTCAAACTAAGCAAAACCAAGAATTTAAAAACCAAACTGGATTTTTGAACGACTCTCTCATTAAGCTCACATCAAAGACGGATTCTATTGTTACTCACAACAAAATGCTTGAGACTCAAATCTCTCAAGTAGCCCAACAAGTGGCCTCTTCCTCACAAACCTCCGGAATCTTTCCGGGTCAGCCTAAAACTAATCACAAGAGGACGACGACGGAGAAACAACTCGGGGAATGCTGGCCACCGATAGTAGATCCACCTACATCGACGGGAAGAAACAGTGGAGCGGAGGAGGGAACTCCTCTTCGCACCACCACGCCTGCAATCTACATCTTGAATGGAGAGGATTTGGTACGGTGGGGAGGAGGCGACATGAAGAGTTTTCTATAGAGAAGTCTGAGTGAAATGTTTTTAAAGAAAGAAACTAATAATTATTTTATTGTAATCTTGTTTGAACATAATGTTAAGTAACGCATCAAGTAGCTATAAGAATGGAAAAGCTTCAGAAAAATTACAATTCATCCACCAATCGCATTCAATCAAACCTATAAATAAGCATTCTAGATTCTATCAATCTCCATTCAAATTAACCAAACAAGCAATTCCAAATAATGTCAAATTAGATTTATATTGCAATGAATTAAAAGTGTAAAACAAATTGGATATGATAATCATGAATAACTAAATATTGAAATTGTAGTTCAACCAACTCTAAATCCAAACTAGAAAATAAAAATAAAATTTTACTCACCTTGTATGTGTCACTAGAATCATCATATATGAATCCACGGTGCACTGAGGCCTATAACTTGACATTAGAAGGCAAGATAGTCAACCTTGGTGACTTTTCGGATCTTAATATTAAATTAGGGTTCCATAACTGAATACAAACTTATTTAACTTTGTCTTCTTGTTATTTAGCACAAATCAAACAGAATAAGTTGTTGATTGAGCCTATTGCATACCTTCGTTGTTCAAACGACAACATTCATCTTCGTTGATGATGGAAAATGGGTGTTCGAGTACACAACACATTGAGTATGGACTTACGACCTAAGAAAGTGTGTAGTCTACGATATTGAGAAAGATAAATAGAGCATATATGTGCTTTTAGGTGATCTTTGAAGGTGAAGTTCCGCAACACAAATGAATTCCTTAGCATATTGATGACAAATTTGGCAAGTGTACTAAATCGCACAATTAATAAAGTAGTAAGTAAGATCATCTTCACAGTGATTGTTTTTCTTACTTAATAAATGAACCCCTAAAGTCTTTCCCTCTCAATGTCGTATATTTCTTCTAACAGCTCCTTCCTTCTTTTTTTAAACTCCTCCCCTCCCTTCTCTTCCAAGCCCGCAAACAAAGGGTAAAATACCTAAGTGATAAGAAAAGAAATAAATGGTTAAACATGTTTTTTGTCCCTATAAATATGACAACTTTTCGTTTTAGTACCTCTAAAAATTTTCTTCAACTTTTAGTCCTCCAAAAGTTTTTAAGCTTCACATTTGCCTCCTCCTTTAAAGTAAACTCATATGTAGATTTCATATTTTTGATTAAAATTTTGCAAAAAAAAATTATAATATTAAAAGAATGTCTCCTATTTTTTTTTTTATCATAACATGAATTAAATATGAATTTTTATATTTTTGGAGGTTAAAATTCATATTTAATTTATGTTTTGTAAAAAATTCTAATTTTTTAAGGAGTGATTAAACACATTTCTTCACAATTTCATTAAAAAAATACAAAAATTAACTTAAAAATAGAGATCAAAAGTAGTGACAGAAAATTTTATATGGACTAAAAGTTGAAGAAATTTTTTAGAGGGATTAAAACGAAAAGTTGATATATTTATAGGGAGAAAAAACGTATTTAACCCAAAAATAAAAAACCAACTGATTTTTTTGACATAATAAAAGACCAAATGTTACAATTAAATATCTGAAAACGATATTTGATGCAATTTAACAAAAAATATTGACATAATAAAAGACCAATTGATACAATTAAATATCTTAAAACGATATTTGATGTAATTGTTTTTTGTGGTGTCCGGGATTTGATACCTTACATCTATTATGCATTATCCCTACCGACTGAACTAAACTCATATAAACACATTTGATGTAATTCAACAAAAAAGATGCTCTTTTTTTGGTTGTGCCCAAGATTCTTGGTGGTGCCGAAATTCGAACTACAGAATTATGCATTATCTCTATCAACCAAGCTAAACTCAAGTTCAAAGCTCCTTCAGGTATCATCTCCTATATTGAATCTATTTAAAAAAAAAAAAATTTGGGGGGGAGTGACTACCACATGAAAATATCATGGGTTGACTGGAACTCTATTTGTAGGAGTAAGGAGGTTGGTGGTCTGGGGGTAAGGAGAATTAGGGAGTTCAATGTGGCGTTACTTGAGAAGTGGTGTTGACGGATGTTAGTGGAGGGGATAGTTTGTGGTTTAAGGTGTTGTCGGCTAGGTATGGTTTGGTAGATGAGAGATTGAGGGGTGGGGGCCACCAAGCATCCAATTGGTGGCGTGACTTAGAGGTCTTGAGTAGGGAGGATTGGTTTACGGACAACGTAGACCGTGTTGTTGGGAATGGGGCCAATACGTTGTTTTGGTCGGATGTTTGGGTTGGTGACGTGTCGTTTCGTGTCAGGTTTCCTAGACTATTTGACCTGTCGATGTTTAAGGAGGCATCAGTGGTAGAAATGTGTCAGTTAGGTTGGGGGGAAGGAGGCCAGGTGCGGAGGTGGAGGAGGAGTCTGTTTGTGTGGGAGGAGGAGTTGGTGGGGGAACTTAAATTATTACTTCACAGTGAGGCTTTGCAGGTTGACAAAGAGGACATGTGGCTTTGGAAACTAGAAACATCTCATGTTTATTCAGTTTGTAGCGCATACAAATTGCTTATTGTTCAACCTCCGGCTGTTAATGTGATGTCTGTTTCCTCTCTTTGGAATAAAGACGTCCCACTGAAGGTTGTGTTGTTTGCTTGGCGTCTGTTTCGTGACAGATTACCAACGAAGAATAATCTTCTTTGCCATGGGGTGATTTCTGTTGATGCCATATCATGTGCTGCTGGCTGTGGTCTTGAGAAGTCCTCTGAACACTTATTTTTACATTGTAATATATTCGGTGCGATTTGGCACAATATTTATAAGTGGCTGAATGTGTCGTCAGTCTTTCCCTTTGCTGTGGGGGATCATTTTATTCAGTTTACAGCTCTTGGTGGTCTTGCAAAGGCACGTCAATCCATTTTACAGGTTCTTTGGTTTGCAACATTGTGGGAGATATGGAAAGAACGAAACAATAGGCTCTTCAACGGTAAACAATGCTCAACTTTGCAGGTGGTTGATAAAATTAAGGCGCAATTTTTTTGTGGTTGAAGGCGAAGTTTCCTTCACTTCACCTCAACTATCATGGCTGGTGGCTTTCACCCTTCACTATTTTGGGCATTGGATGATTTTTTGTCTATTTGTTTCTATTGCCGTTTCAGTTTGGTGACCTTTGTAAATATTGTATAAACTCTGTTTCTAGTAGCATGTCTTATGATAGAAATGACTTTTTGTCGTGGTAATATATTTCATTTTAGCCTCTTAAAAAAAACTCAAAGAAACACACTTATGTAATTAAAAAAAAGAAAAGTACTAACCCACACATCCACCATTTCATTGACAATTTCCAAACATGGAAATCATCGGGCCAGAGAATAAACAAGAGTTTTATGACCTAAATTACCCTTATTCAAGTGGAAACTAATCTAATCCATTTATCAATTTAATTAATTAATATTACCATATATAATATAATAATGATGTAATGTAATACGATGAATGATTATTTAAAAAGTTTAGCGCATGCCAGCTAAGTTCATCACACCATATAAAACTACTGCGTTACATTACGTACGGTACAGCTATTACAACACTCTCGAAACAAAAAATAACATTCAACTTTTAATAATTATTTTCTCCTTTTTTTTCATTCACTCTCAAATCTCAAATTAACGCACGCAAACGCAAAATCACAATTCATTCACACAATTTTCAAATGTAGAAGAACGAAAACACTTTCGAAACTTCGTTATTTATATGCGATTTCTCATTTTTCAGATTCATTTCTTGTTGTTATAACTGTTTTTGACCCGACCCGAATGGAATCGAATCCAATGTCTTTTACTCCGCCGCAGTTAATCGGCGCCGTTTCTAGGTTGAGATCTTCGTCGGTCAAGAAGTTGCCGGAGCCCTTACGTCGCGCCGTCGCTGATTGCCTCTCCTCTCCTTCCTCCTCCGCCGCCGCTAATGAACCTTCCAGAATTCTTCGGGTATTACGCTTCTTCTTCCTCCTCTTCGCTTTCGATTTGATTATTTTTCATTAGTGTTAGTAGAAATTGAAATTGAAATTCGTAATTCGATATCATATAGTTGAAGAAAAATCACTGAATCATGTCCAATTTTTATTTTTTGTTATTATTATGATTATGATTTATTTATGACAATGCAATTGCGACTTAGCTTATTTTCAGTAGTGTTAGTAGAAATTGAAAATTCATCATAATTTCGAAGAAAATTCTGGTCCTATTTATCTTTCATAGTTTGTTTTCAGTAGTATTAGTGGAAATTGAAATTCATAATTTCGTATCATATAGATGAAGAAAAATCACTGAATCAGGTCCTATTTATTTATTTATTTTTTAATTTTGGTTATTATTATGATTATGATTTATTTTTTATTTTTTAAGGGAATACGATTATGATCTTGTTTGTTTGGTAGAAAAATATGAAGTTTTGTTTATCTATTTTTAATTTGGTGAAATAATAGCTTTATGGTTGAGAATGGAATCTGGATTTTTTGAAGTGAAATGTGAGAGGGGTAGTTTGCTCAATGTAATGTGATATGGTTTGTTTTAATGAACTTGTTTGAAAGAGGTATTGCTCAATGATACTACTTAGTCTATGTAACGTGATTATGAAGCATTCAAGGGTTCTAGATTTTATATTTAATAGTGTTCTTAATTTTAAGCATTCATTATAAAATTAGTATATTCAATAAATGCTTCGCAACTGAAATTAGTTTAATGGCATATATTCATGAGAGCGAGCTTTAAAGTTCTGGTAACGGCCACCGTTGCGGTTTTCGGTATTGTGGGGTGCCGACAAATGTGGCCTCAATCCCGGTCACACATCATCATGTAAGACGCATCATCATTTAAGAAGTTGATGAGTGATAAGGTTGGCCTCAATCACGGTTTTCGGTATTGCGGGGAGCCGACAAATGTGGCCTCAATCCTGATCACACATCATAATTTAAGATGTTGGCGAGTGACAAGGTTGGCTTGGTGGTTGGGGTGAGAAGTTAAAGTGTGGAGTGATAAGGATGTCGAGAGTTCTGTTCCCACCCACAACATAATATTAACAATACTAACATTTTCCGTTTAAAAAAAAAAAACTATGATTTTGCAGACCACTCTTTGAAACCTTGCGTGTGGGTACACCATAGCGACTCCCTGTTGGAAGTCTGAAACTTAATTTTCTGCTAGTCTCTTCTTAATGTGACATGGTTTGTTTTAATGAACTTGGTTGGAAGAGGCGTTACTCAATGGTACTACTTACTCATGTATGTACAAGCATTTAAGGATTTTTGTCAAGAAGGATGGTTTTATATTTAATAGTGTTTTTATAACATTCGTTGGAAAATTAGTGTATTCAATAAATGCTTCATGACTTAAACTAGTTTAATGTCATATATTTGTACGCGCAGGCTTTTAAGTTGTGATAACAGTTTCTGTCGGGGTTTTTGATTTTGCCTCAATCGCAGTTGCACATCATAAACTATGATGTTGCGGAGTGATAAGGTTTGCTTGGTGATTGGGAGTGAGGAGTTAAGAAGTGGAGTGATAAGGAGGTTGAGAGTTCGATCCCCACCCACAACATAATATTAACAATACTGACATTTTCCGTTTAAAAAAAGACTTGTGAACCGTTCTTTAAAGCCTTGCACAGGTGTTAACCATAGCGACTCTGTTGGAAGTTCTGAAACTTAAGTTTGCGATAGTCTTGTCTTAATGTGATATGGTTTTTTAGATGAACTTGTTTGGAATAGGCGTTACTCAATGATACTACGCAGTCCTGTGTGTACTTGTCAGGCATTTATGGATTATAAGGTCTTATATTTAATAGTGTTTTTAAACATTCATTGTAAAATTAGTGTATTCAGTAAATGCTTCGCAACCGAATCTGGTTTAATGTCGTATATTTGTACGGTCAGGCATTTAAGTTGCGGTAACGGCCGCTGTTGTGGTCTATGATGTTGCGGAGAGCTGACAAATGTGGCTGATGTGGCCTCAATTGCGATGCACATTGTAAACTATAATGTTGCCGAGTGATAAGGTTGGCTTGGTGGTTGGGATGAGGAGTTAAGGAGTGGAGTGATGAGGAGGTTGAGAGGTTGATTGAACCACAACATAATACTCCCTCCTGTCTCAATTATTAACAAAAAATCACTTTTTAGGTTCATTGAATAAATATTGTATCTGGTCTGTAATATAGATCGAACCGAATACATCAGTTATTCAATGAACCTAAAAAGGGAAATGTTGCTAATAATTGAGACCATGGGGAGTATTAAGAATAATAACATTTGCGGCTTAAATAAAGACCGATGTGGCGAACATTTCTTTGCAACATTTAAGGATTCTAGGTTTTATATATTCAGTTATGTTTTTAAACATTCGTCGTAAAGTTAGTGTATTCAATAAATGCTTCACTACTCAAGCTGGCTTAATGCCGTATATTCGTGAGGGCAGGCTTTTAAATTGCAATAACGGCCGTGGTCACAGTTATTATATTGTAGAGTGCCGACAAATGTGGCCTCAATTGCACGCATAGTAAACTATGATGCTGCAGATTTTTCTTTATAAAATCCTGCGCGATGGTACACAATAGCAACCCCTTGTTGGAAGTTCTGAAACTTAATATGCTGCTAGTCTCATCTTTTAATTTTTAAGTTTAGTCTGAGATGGACTCTCGGTGTGGTTTCTTAATTAATGTAATAGTTTCTTCTTTACTTTGTGTGATTAAGAATTTTTCCGACCCGTAAGTACAGCTACAACTAAGCTGGTAGCTGCAGGGACATTTGCTGTGCTGGGCACGGGTTCAAACCCATGATTCCCCACTTATCAACACTTGGTGTGTGTGAGTTTTGTTCCTAGGCTCTTTCGAAACAGAGTTTTTCCTTTGGTTTGTTTTTGTTTATAAATTATAAGTTACTAATATTAAATGGAATGATGCATATGGTTTCTAGAAGTTTTAGAAGTTCTCTCTAAATTAAACGAGTATTTCTTATTTTTGTTTATAAATCATCGCATAACTTTTAGAGTAAATGTAGCTTTGCTTATTTTCTCACAATTATTAATATGTCATCTGTATACAGTGATTCCTAACTAGCATGTCTTGTAGGGGAAAAATATGTTAGTTGTCCATAGTTAGTCCGGTATTTCTACACAGAATATACAAGCACTAGCTTCATCTTTTAGGGATTCCTTACTATCTGCAATATAACTAGTGTATCTTATAACACAGCCCCATTTTAATGCCGTCATAACCTGTAATTATCTATGGTTTATCATGACCAAAGTTTGAATTGGTTGCAAATTATGATGCCATGATATTTGATTTTGATGCTCAGTGACCAAAGTCTCAGCTTTACCAATTTTATTTTATGGCTTAAATATGTGATTGCAGGACTATTTGAAAGGCCCTACAACCACAGACATGGCTTATAGTGCAATTCTGGAACATACTATTGCGGAGAGGGAGCGCAGGTAATTGTCAATTATAGGTTTAGGGCACTTGTTAAGGATTCAAAAGAGGAAATGATTTATAAATCTTATGTAGAAAAAGTTCATTTTCGAAGTTTCAATGTGTTGAAGACACAATTCCCCAAAAAAAGTTTTTTTTTTGCACTTCTAAACACACTTGTTAGCATTTCCCAATTAATTTCTTGACATGGTGTAGTTGGTGATACCATCCAGATGGCTTTAAGACCATTGCTGTAATATCAATTTGCAGTATACTTCAGTCAATGTCATGCACTTAGTGAACTAATAATGTTGGATGAAGCGTGCGGAGTGCATCCTTATAATTTAGATCTGTAGTGTACTAATCAATCTCTGAGAACCTATTATGTGTCTGGGTTTGGAATCTAGTGCATCTGTTTGTCTGTGGGATTAGAATCTAGTGTATCTATTTGTGTCTGTGGAATTGGATGCTGTCGTATTTTGAAATTTGAGGTGCTGTTGTGATTTTAAGACCTTTTTTTTTGAACAAGATGATTTTAAGACCTTGATAGAAAGTATGCAATAATAAGATGCTAATACATAGTTTGTATTATGACCTCTGTTACTAATATCAGTAACGGCAACAAAAATTACATAGAAGACAAACTGAAAAATTAAAATCAACCATAGATAACCCAAGGCTTTCAAAAAGCCTTGATTCCTCACTCCAATCTCCCTTAATTCAGTCTTAGCTTGTCTCCTTATTTCTTCCTTTTAATCTCGTATCCTCTCCTATAACCAACTGAACCTTACTGTGTGCATCCATTCCTCCTGCTACCTGCACAGGCAGTTTTAACACCTTTCTATGTATAATGCACTCATTTACTTGTTTTTTTTTAAATAGCATTACCAGTCCCATCAAGCAATTTCCAGTCTCACGTTGTCCTATAGATGGAAGTTAGGAAATTGCTCTTGGATTGCTGTGAAGGATATTCCCATAGTTTGGGCGGTACTTTCATCAGCTAATGACTCCATTGGTCTTCTCTAGGTTAGACCTGGGGTTTAAGACCTCAGGAGGCTGAACTTGAACCATTAGTTCCCATTCTTTGAAAGCATTCTAGCTAGAAGCAGATTTAGAGCAGAGGCGGAAACTTTCTTTTACACCAAAAAAACACGTAAAGTTTCTGCCTTTATACCACTCCTCGTACTTTTTTCCACATCCAGCCAAGGACCAGAGGTACCAGGCTTTTCATTCGCTCTATTTTATTAGTGACCAAAGTCTGGAGGATTGGAGCTTCGAGCACAAGTCTGTTATGTTTTCCAGAGTGGAACTGGAAGGAGCTTTGGTTCCTTTGAGTAGGACTTGTGGATGTTTGCCATATACACGGCTACATATGCAGAGAGTTTAGTTTAGTTAGATACCTCAATTATTGTGTCCTCTTTTTATTGCTTTAGCTTGTTAGTATTATGTTAACCATTTCAAAGTTCTGCTTTTTCTGACATTGACACTATTTTGACCAGTCCTGCAGTAGTTGCAAGGTGTGTGGCACTACTAAAGCGGTATCTTCTAAGGTATGTTACCAGTTATTTGAATATGCAGATGTTCAGTATTTTCTCAAATTTTTATCTGAGCATTATCCATCTCTTTTCCATCCTTATTTCATAGATTTGCATGTTACTATAATATTGGAATCTAAATGTCCATGGTCTCTCTGATGGATAAACCTTCAGTTGGAATAGTTGGTTAGTTTAATAGTTAGTTAAAGAGTGAACTCACAGGCTATAAATAATGTGAAGGAGAGACTATAGAGGGTTATCTTTGGTTTTAGAAATGAATTTATGGTAGGGGAGAGCTAGGTATCACAAATACCTTAAATATAATAAGTTTTGTAGCAATAGAAACTATTTTCTTCTGTATTTTGAACCAGCACCAACAACTTTTATTGCTCAACATGTGTGGGAATTATTGAAATTTATTTAGTAGCATCACTTTCGTTTTTTTGGGATAAAATATAGAATAGAAAGAACTACAAAAGTGAACCATAAAATGTCATATTCTGAAAAGAAATCCAAAAAAATTCAAACTGAGAAAAAAGAAGATAGTCGGGTCATGTTTCCAAAAGTATATTTTAATATATACTGACGAGTTTGCCTTGTAGTGGCAAACCTCTTTATATTCTCATGGGTAAAAAGAGAATAGGTCGGTGAGTCCTTATAGAATTGTGCTAATTTGTTTTTTTATTAAAGGTTCTTCTATCTATTGATTTGTTAATTGATTGCATTTTACTTAGATTCATTAAATGTATGGAATATGCAGCTGGTTATCTTTCCTTGTATGATGTCATATTGTACATCTTGTTGTGTTGCTATTTTGCCATTACCAAATGGTCTGAGCTTGTTGATTAATACAGATACAAACCGAGCGAGGAGACATTACTTCAGATAGATCGTTTTTGTTCAGCAGTAATTGCTGAATGTGTTATTAACCCAAATCAGCCATGGTCGCAATCTCTGAATCGTCAATCTGGTGCATCCACAACCCCATCTCCTTTACTTGTATCTAGCGTTGCTTCTGAGGCACATGTGAAGTCATTGAGTTATGTGCGTTCCCTAGTGGCTCGACACATTCCGAAACGGCTTTTTCAACCAGCTTCATTTACTGGACCATCATCTTCATCGGGAAAATCACTGCCAACATTGTCATCTTTGCTGAGTAAATCTTTCAATTCCCAACTTAGTCCTGCTAGTGTTCCAGAAATGCCAAGTCCTGCAAGTGTTCCAGAAACATTAAAGAAAGATTCAACTGTCTTATCTGTCTCAAAGTCCTTAAAACATGAAAAAGGTGATGAAAATGATGAACTAAGGTTCATTGCCCATGATGTTCTGAAATGGCGCTGGCTTGAGCAAACACAGTCGTCATCTGTCGGGACTGAAAGGTAAATATTCTTTCAGCATTTTATTCACAGCTTATTTTGAGAAAATAATTGTTTTTTTTTTAAAGCCGACTATGGAAGCTATTGTGGTCTCAACATGAGCTCATCCAAACTTGCATTCCATACTTGGTTTTGGTTTTGGTTTTGGTTTGGGTCTCTTGGGTTATCTCTTATAGTGCTTAAAAAATTGACTCTATTATTTAACTTGATTTATGCAGTGATCGTGGTCAGTATATGACATCACATAGTAGTTTCTTAGAAGTAGGTGCAGCAGCTTTACTTGTAGGAGATATCGAATCTAAGATGAAGGGGAAACCATGGAAATTTTTTGGAACTGATGATATGCCTTACCTGGATCAGCTGTTGCAGTCTTCTCCTGTAACACCAATTACAAATTCCGTCTCTGCTCGTTGCCACTTGAGAGCAATAACAGCATCTAAACGCAAAAAAGCAGGCTCTCGTCAGATATGGCATGTTCTCGTATAACTTGAGTCCCTATTATTTTTTTTCCTCACAAGGCCGACTAAAAGTCTGATAATTTTTTTTACAACTTTTGCTTGTTGAAGGCTTTTCATAATTTGATTTGCTGTTCTGAACATTGCTATTTCTCCAGGGAGGATTATCCCGTGATTACATTTCGTCCCCGAGCTCGACAGCTTTTCCAGTATCGCCATTACAGGTATTGATCATGTTCACTTGAGATACTGCAAAGGAATTTGATAGCAAATTTTTGCAACCATAACACAGGCTTTGTCGTCAATCTTATATTACAGAATTTCAATTGCCATAATTGCCTTGCTTTTTGGATTCCAAATTGTTCTCATCATTCGATTAGAGAAACTATAATACATGTAAAATATGTGAACTCTGTAAATTCTATGTGTCTATAATGAGATCACACACCTTGTATTTATAATGATTTTACAATAAACTAATTGAATACTTAATGAGTAAGCACTGGCCTAGGAAGTTGTATACTCTAGGAGTAGTGACAATCAATCTAGGAAGTTGTACAATTAAAGGAATATCTAATAGTTCTTAATTTTAACGATAAAAATACATTAATGTAATGATGGGCAATGCTTTTCAAACAAATGATCTCATGATTCTAAAGCTTACAAGTTTCCTTAAAGTGATTCCCAGGATAAAATACCTATCAACATACCTGTTTATTATGCTCTGGTTTTTATTGCATCCTTTGTTGATTATAAAATACCTTGCAACTTTTATTTATCGTACTATAGTTTTTAATTATTGATATATTTGTGTTTATCATTTTACACCTCACAAAATGATTTCTTTTGCTGACCAGTGAGCAACAACCTCTACGATTAAACCCTGCCGAGGTACAAGAAGTTATTGCTGCAGTTTGCTCCGAGGCTTCTTCCCCAAGCACCAATGTTATGACAGTGTCAACTAGACTAGGCAATAGCAGTGGAAAACCATCGACAGATGTGGCTGTTAGCGTCCTTATTAAATTAGTTATTGACATGTATGTTTCAATTAATTATTGTCGTCTATGTTTTTATCATCTCTTGTTATCCTTTGATTACCCCAAGTCATCTCATTCTCTCAGTTTTACTATATATTCATGATTCCCATGATTAAAATTTTAATTTTTTTAGTTACAGACAACTTTAAAAATAGGATGAGTTAAATTAATTTTTCATAGAGGAAAGAGGAGAGGTTGATGATACTGGACATTGATGAAAAAATGGTGACGGACCACTGCTTATTTCAAAAAGAAATAGTTGAGCAAAAATTTGGGATTAGTAAATATTTTTATTGAAGCTTGCATCCCTGTTCCAAATTAATATAAACATATATTCGAATAGTCGGCCAGAAGTTCTTGGCATCTGGCACCAATTTAAGGAAGGCCAGTTTAGAAGCTGTTGCAATGAGGTGTGTGAACTGCAAATGTTTTGACCTATAGTGAACTATAGATTCACGGGCTAAACAGATAAAATTCACTGTGTTATGCACCAAAGTGATTGCATTGGTCACACTATATACATAGTTCATACATATATACATGTGCGTGTGTGTATAATTTGTTTACTGGTATTTTGATAATGTCTGTTTAATTATATCTTGGGTCTCCAGATTATTTATTGTTAACATAGTGTTATATGAAAGCAATACCGAGATATCATTACATAGTGTTTTAAAACGGAGAAGATAATATTGAACTTTTTAATGTCAGGAGTTATATTAGGTTGAGTGCTGGATCCCTCCACAACAGATTAACCTTCTGTCCATCTACTTGATTGAACTTTTCTGATTATTTCACCTATCTATAGTTGTTGCGTAGTTCTGTGAGTTTATTGTGTATGATGGTCATAAAAATATTGTTCTGTAGGTATGTTTTAGATTCTCAGACAGCTGCTCCTCTCATTCTTTCTATGCTTGAGGTGATACTTTAAAAAGTACATTTTTCATTTTTTTTATAACTATACATATCTGTTTTATTTTTACGAATTTGTATTTCAAATGTATCTTTCAGGATATTCTTAGTTCTTCTGAAACAGCTTGCAGGATCCGCGCTTTCGATTTGATTCTAAATCTAGGGGTTCATTCTCATCTCCTAGAACCGATGATTGTTGACGATGCTTCCACTATTGAAGAAGAATACTCTCAAGAATCCTACTATGACAGCAACACTCAAGTTATGATGGAAGATAGCAGAAAAGGAAATTCTCATAACAAATCAGACACAGTCTCTGCAATTGATAGTTTTGAGCCATGGATTATAAATATTCTGTATGAGATACTGCTTCTACTTGTTCAGGTATTACTGATCAGAAAAATAAATTGTCAAACAAGATAGATTATTGCTTGTGTTATGTAATGATTTTCTTGGGTGGGATCATCTGATTGACAGGTGTCAATATTTTGTTTTCCATTCCACAATATATTGATACCTGTTATACATGATATGATGTAGATTCTTTGTCATTTCAAATGCGGCAGGTGTGTGTGTGTGTGTGTGTGTGTATTAATTTTTGTTAATGACAATTGATTGATAACAAGGATACAAGACATGATTGCAATCTCGTATCTTATACGGAATTCTCATATCAAGATGAACTCTGCTTAGTTGGACTAAGAAAAACTTTTATCATCTACTCCGTCCGTCTCAAAATAGGTGTCCCTTTTGGGTTTTACACGGTTATTAAGGAAATGATTAGTAGTGTTGATTTCAATGGAAAAATATGGTTCATTTACTAAAACAACCTTATTAATTATAGTTAGTGAAATAGTTAGATGATTTAAATGCAAGAAATAGGGGTATATTGGTGAAAAATAATAATAAATGTTGTATTAGTATTGTAAAAGGGACAAATAAATTGAGACAAAGAAAAATAGTAAAGAGGACACCTATTTTGAGACGGAGGGAGTATATCATAAGATTCTCAAGAAAATTATGTTGTCATTCTTTCAACATTTTCTTAGAAATGGTTCGTTCACACTGTTCTCTTAACTTCTTACACTTCTACGGTGATCAATTACATTTTACAGACTGAAGAAAAGGAAGAATCTGTTTGGGCATCTGCACTCAGCTGTTTGCTTTATTTTGTCTGTGATAGAGGAAAGATCAGGAGAAATCGTTTACAGGGACTCGACATAAGGGTGAGAAATAATATTCCTCTCCTACTTTTCACTCTACTAGTGTTCGTGGAAATCTTATTATTTGTTTCGTACTGCAATCTGCAGGGTAAGTTTTTTGCTTCACTTTTTGTAATATTGGACAGGGTGTCTGGAAAGAGAGGATGCTTAATGATTAGTGAATATGGGGAGCTTCCTTGTTTGCTCTTGCTAAAAAGTTTACATTTAAGAACGTGAAAGCACGGGGATGTGAGATAATTTGTTGAACAAAATAATTAAAAGAATCAGAATTAACATTGTTCCTCTTACTTCTAGAAAAAAATATGGAAGGAAAAAAGAAAAAGTATGAGCCTATTTATTCTGTTCTGAATACAAAACAAAGTAAAACCTTTTCAAGGGGAGAGTTGTACTTTTGCTCCCTCGGGTACCACGTTTGTGCAATTTTGGTTCTCCAGTTTCAATTGTGCAAAATCAGGTCTCAAGGTATCCGTCAACCAGTCATTGCAATTTGTATACTACTTGTTTAATTTGTAATCCGGAAGCCTGCGTAACCAACATGGACCTATGTTGGAACTAAATTAAGCCAACTTGGCAAGTTGATGTTGCCAAAAAAGTATCGTTGTGACAAGATGAAGAGGCTTTTTGGGAAAGCTTATAATCTAACTATTACCATGACTGAGGGGCCTTTTTGGGTACATCAGCTTGCCAGGATGGCCTAGGTTAGTACCAATACAAACCTAAATGGACCACGTAGGCTCATGACATTAAAAATTAGAGTGTTGATGGACAGAGGGACTTGATTGTAACAGTTGGGATACCCAGGGGATATAATTCGCGCAAATCAAACCCGAAGAACTAAAATTGCACACTCGTGATACTTGGGGAACCAGAAGTGTAAAGAAGCCTTAAAATCAAGAGGACGTGAGCTCTTTTGAAAGCTGAAATACTAGAGCAAGTGTATAATTATTTTGCGAAAAATGTTTCCATAGACAGTATTGCAAGTAGGGCATTTCATTAAATCTCATTATGGATGGCGGTTGAGTCCCAACCTTTTTTCTATCAAGAAATGGAGAAGGTCATACATGGAGAGGATCCTAACTCTTTCAGTTTCTCTATAATTCACCGTTCTCTTAAACTTTGACGTTCTCTTAACTAACAAATTGTTCCAGCTAACTATTGATACTCTACTGTAACTTTAATGTCTATTAACTAACGAATTGATCCATTTCCCTTCAGTTTCATTACTATCAATCTCTGTATGGATGGCAGTCAAGTCCTAACCTTTTTTAAAACCCCTCTAAAGGCTTCCGGATAATACAGTGTAACTATTAACCATTAGGCTGCTGTACTGATAGTTATCTGTTCAGTTACAACTACCACCAACTATTCCCGATACCTACCGTGTAACAGACTTGAGTGATTTCTGATTTTATTTTAATACAGACAGTTGTGCACACTTTTAGTTAGTGATATCGTATTCTCTCTCTTCTCTATCTCTTCTAATCTTGTCAATCATTTTCCACCACTTTCTCTGGTTGACTGGTTCACAAATTCTTTTGGTTTAGAAGCACACACTTCACGTCTTCACCGGTACTCACTCTGTTTGGTTGGAATTATTGAGTATCTCGCAACTAATTAAGGAAGAGTGATAAAGGAGGTGTTCATCATGGAATACTTATTTTCTTGCTTATAAATCCTATATATAAAATTAAGTTACATAACTGTTGCCTTTATTTTACTTAGTACTGTTATTGGGTTATGTTTTAGAATTTCTCAGAAGACCAAAAATCACACATGCAAAGAGGTTCTAAAATTGTAGATCCATACTATAAACATTCTTTGTTTCCATCTGTGTTTTCATTTATTTATAAATACTGCCAGTCTTCAATAGAAGGCTGGATAGTTTAAGTTGTGTGGTTTTATGCATTTCAGTTATGAACAATTCTTACTACAGTAGTTTGTGATTCCTGCTCTTTTTTATCTTGGGTTTTTATGCAGTCATTCGTTCACTGTTTTATTTTCTATTGGCAGTGTGCCTCATGTGATTAATTATGATATCTGTGTATAATTTAGTTACTCCCAATTTGCTTTAGGTTCTGAAGCAACTTATAAGAACCAGCAGGGAGAACTCCTGGGCAGAATTAGTTCATTGCAAGCTGATTTCCATGTTAACCAACATGTTTTATGAAGTTCCTGATGAAGTTACAGAGCCTGTCTCTAGAAAACCAAAGTTTCTTGTGGATCAACTTGATCTGATTGGAGGAGTTCAATTTATTTTCCTTGAGGTATGCCTATATTTTAACTCTCTAACATACTTCCAAATTCCAACAGAGTTCATTTTACAGTATCATTGTTGTCCCTTTAAGAGTGAATACTGATAATATTGTTTTGTATTATATAGTACTGCTATATATGAACTTATGTTTATCATACATTACATTATATCTTTAGACTTTGTATTGCTCCTTAATCTCAAGATTTTGAAGCTCTCCATCAAATTTTAATGACTTTTGCGCTTGCTTAATGTGGCCAACATAAATTTTCCATATCATCTAATTGATAAGATTCTAGCTTCTTTTTTTTCCTTCCATTATTCAGAATAGTATAATTGTAGATAAAATTCTGAACCAGCATCCTACTCTTAGTGTTGCTTAGTTTCAAATTGCATGACTTCCCCCATATTTATCTATGTTGGTGCAGTATTCCCTTGCAAACTCAAGAGAAGAAAGGAAAAATCTATATTCGGTGCTTTTTGAGTACATTCTCCATCAAATAAATGAAAAATGTATAGCTACAGGAGTAAATGAATACAGTGATGATGAGATCCAACCTATTGCTTCTCTACTTGCTCAAGCAAATGCGGCTGAGGCATTTTATATTTCTGTCAAACTTGGAGTAGAATGCATTGGGGAGATTTTGAGAAGATCAATTGCATCTACTTTGTCCAGATATCCTAACAGTGAACGGCTAAATGCGGTATGTCGACAATATCCTTCTCTTGTGTATTGATACCCCCACTACTTTGATGAATGTTTATTATCTTAGTTGTCGTGGCCATAAGAGAACCCTCAAATTGTTTCGTAAATATCAAAAACACAATAGGTTTCTTTGTAAAATATAGAAAAAAGAATCCCAACATGGATTTTGGTTTGTAAAGGACATTTTACCATTTATACCCTGGAGAAGATGTGCAAAGGAGTTCATCTAGTATTCTTTTGATGGTTATGTTATGTTTATGTAGTTCCTTCAGAAAAATGCGAGAGTTCATCTAGTATTTATTTAATGTTTTGAATGCTGCTTTTGCTTTGTCCAAATATAGGCTTATTTTCCATTTATATTGCCTCCAATGTTTAAAAATCAGGAAGTTGTTGTGACTTATTTGAGTTGTATTTTTTTGCATTTGTGGCTTAAATTAAGCCTGTTTTGGACTTTACATTCAATTATATCTTGCTTGTTTCTTTTAAACCTTTGCAGCTACTGGAAATTGTAGCAGAGAAGTTTGACACCGTAATAAGTTCATTCACTCATCTGGACAAAGAATTCTCTCATATGATTCTGATAACCAAATCTCACAAGTTTTCTGAAAATATGGATGGTGCGGCTCTGCAAAATGGCATTGATTTGCAAGCAAAGCATTCATGGGTGACTTTACATTCCCTTCTTCACTCTGAAAGAATTTCGTACCGTCAAAATGGGTATATCTGGTTAGGTGATCTGCTGATTGCTGAAATTAGTGAGGAAAGAGATGGAGATATATGGTCAAGTATCAAATACTTCCAGCATAAAATTACTCAAGCAGGAACTCAAGATTCTTTGGATACATCAAATATTCCTTTGTCCATTTTACTTATGTGTGGCCTTTTAAAGTCCAAAATCAACTACATTAGATGGGGATTTTTGTTTGTTCTTGAAAGGCTTCTTATGAGATTCAAATTTTTGCTAGATGAGCATGAAATGCAGCTATCAAACAGCAAAGATCTGCAGCATGGGAAGAAAGGTTGGCACCTTGAAAAAGCCAATGCAGTAATCGACACAATGAGCAGTGCTTTGTCTCTGGCGTTTCAGATAAATGAAACAGACCGTATCAATATTCTGAAGGTAATCGATTCTGAATCCAAAATACCCTTTTGCTAAATATCCTCATATCATAACATTAAATGCGTATAAAAGAATGGCAAGCAACAATAGTTGTAACAAAATGCAGCATTTAATTATGCATGTTCTTTATCTTATCATCAAGAGAAAAAGACCACAGTTTTCCAATTGAGTTTGTTAGGGGAACTGTTGGAAATTTTTGGTCTTCATGATAGAGCATGGTCTTTTATGAGATGTAATAAAATGAGTTCAATTGTCAAGTGCAGATGGTATGTTATCATAAATGAAATTACTTTATACAAAATCTGAAATCACATAGACCTTTAAGTAGCTGAAGTTTTTTGTTTTGTTATAGATGAAATCTTATTTCAGAATCATCAATGTAAACACAAATCCTTGGAGGACTGTTTAGAGAATGTTCTATTTGTGATGACAGTTAGGATGCTGCTGGTTTAAATGTTTGTCATATCTGTTACCTATTTTGCTCAACACTCTATCTATTTCTAAACAGATGTGTGACATACTATTCTCTCAATTGTGCCTAAGAGTTCCTCCGGCTACAGCTCTACCATTTGGTGATGACGTGCAACATGACAGAAATTTAAATCTCACTAGTGTAAACAAAAAAACTGACATTGATAATCATGTCCTCAAACAAGATAGTTTCCGCTGGGATGAACGCAAGGAAGAATCTAATAGAAGACCTAGATACCCTAATAACTACCATCCAGATCATGAGACTGCATCAATGGCAGCTCTTCTCCAAGGACGAGCTATTGTCCCCATGCAATTAATTGCACGTATTCCTGCTGCCTTACTATATTGGCCACTCATTCAATTGGCAGGAGCAGCAACAGATGATATTGCTTTGGGAGTTTCTGTTGGAAGTAAAGGAAGAGGAAACCTTCCTGGTGCCACATCAGATATTCGGGCCATACTTATCCTCCTTCTTATTGGTAAATGCTCAGCAGATCCCGTTGCTTTCAAGGAAGTAGGCCAGGAACAATTTTTCAGGTGATCCAAAATTTCTGTATTTGTAAAATTGTCGCCCTTCTTCTTTGTAACTTTTACGTATTGAAATATAAAACATGAGTTTTCTTGTATCTGGCAGGGAACTTTTGGATGACACAGATTCAAGAGTGGCATATTATTCTTCCGCTTTTCTTCTGAAGGCATGGATTTTAATTGATTTGTAGTGTTGAATGTGTTGTGGCAATAGATATCATTTTTTTTTTTTTTTAATTTTGTTGTAATTTGGCATTGCTGCAGCGAATGATGACAGAGAAGCCAGAGAAATATCAACACATGCTTCAGAATCTTGTTGTTAAAGCTCAACAGGTACTGTTGTTCTTAAATGAAACCCCATATTAACATTTTAATCTTGCATTTAGATAAGTGTTGGAAATTCCGCTTTAATTGCGGTCCGCCCCTAGTCGCCTAAATTGCGACCTTTGGTTAGCCTTCATTGCAGCCTCCAACACCTTCATTGTGTTGGCTTTGAGGGGGTGGTTTAGTCCGACATCGGATAGATAGCACTCTTGAGAAGAGTTTATAAAGAGGAGGCACTCCTCACCTTACAAGCCGGTTTTGTAAGGATGAGTTAGGCCCCAAATTTCAACATGGTACCAGAGCCTCTTCAAGATCCATTGGGCCACCTGCTATCAGGTTTCCGTTATCGGGCCACCCACCATTTATGTCCACGAACCAAGCCCAATAGTGCTGGTCGTGAGGGGGTGTGTTAAGAGCCCCACATCGGATAGGAGATGGCCTGACAATGTGTTTATAAGTGGGGGAAATCCTCACCTCACAAGCCGGTTTTGTGGGGTTGTGTTAGGCCCAACCACGATTTCTAAGATGGTATCAGGGCATATTCAAATTTCAACAATAAGATTCATATTCAAATTCTGTCTTTTATATTAGTTAGATGTAACTTCTCAATTTGACGTTCCCATGTTAGAGAGTGCAAATCTTTCATTCCCATGGATAAAGAACACGACTAACAATAACTTTCCACTGGCCTCTATTTATTTGTTCTTAATTTTCAAACTACTAAATTTTTAATAGTTTATAGTAATATCAAGCACTTACCAAACATAGTGTGGTAAATGGTAATACTGTTCTTGGTGATAGGATTCTTAGGATCATCATTCCTGGATATATAATACAAGAGTACGCTATTTATGACGAAATCTACATCACGAAACTGTTGCAGAATTGTTTTTGACCAGTAACCGTCATTTATAATCATACATGGTCGTTATAAATGTAATATGTGAGAAAGAAAATAATCTGCAAAAATGTATTCTTGCACTTTGCACTGCTCTTTATTTTTAACAATTAGTATTTCTCATAGTTCTATACCTTGAAACAAGCCCCCTTAAAGATTAATTAATAGTGTGCTAGGAAAGTCTACATATGTGGGAAAGTTCTGACACCTGAAGATATGGTTTGATGAGCTGTACAAATTAATTCTGACTTCATGGATGTTATATCTTAGTATTAATATCTCTATGGAGTTCTGTCAAGAAAAAACTCTTATGGAGTTTATGATGTTCGTTTCGTTGTGTTTAAAAAATGCAACCTGGTGTATAAAACTCTTGATAAGGTTGGGTTCAGGGAAGGGCTGAACCCATTGTGTTGTTGAAATCAAAATAATCTTCCTTTCAAATCTCTAGATTTTTGTTCCCTTTGCAATTTTCTTAATATTTTTGTTTTAGTTTTGGTGATATAATATTAACTCTTCACTTATATGATTATGCCTTACATTTATGCAGAGTAACAATGAAAAACTATTGGAAAATCCATACCTTCAAATGCGTGGCATAATTCAACTGGCAAATGATCTTGGAATTGACTTGTGATGTTCATGGTATGGTTTTCTGGAGGGATATATTTGTTTGGAGTTGGAGATGTGTGTTGGTTTGACATCATTCAATTGGCTTAGATTTCGAAACGCGTATATCCAGGACATGTTTCCTTCCATAAACAAAATTGTGATTTATTTTTTAACATGGCCAAGGAGGGTACACGTGGGGCCTGAGAATGAGAGCTAATGGAGTCGGGCTGCTCAAAATATTGATTGATTATTCCGAAATAATTAACAGAACTCAACACACTGCTTGCTCTAAATGCCTGTTGGTTTCTTCAGTGATATTACTCTTTTGGAGAGCCATGTTTTATCTGCCATCATGACTTCATCTTTCCTGTGTATTTATTGTCAACAATAACCGAGAGAAGGAAGAGTTCTGTTGAGGAATAATTTTGAATGCACCTGATTTTGACCTAGCTACTGATTATTGCTGGTATGCACATCTCTCTCCCTTACTATCTTGCTTTGGTTGGGACACATTTGAAATCCAATAAGGCTCTTGCAACTTCCAAGCAAGCCTATCCATGAATATTTACAAGTTAGAACTAAAAAAGACATGCATTTTCTTGAAGGACTGAACTTAGATGTACTGCCATAAGTATTGTTCTTATTGTTCCTCTCAGTCTTTTCTTTCCAAAAGGCAGTTTTTGTACACCCTTTTGTATATTTATTAGGGATAGTTGTACTAAATTTTCCATTGAGTACAATAGGAACAGTGACAATAACACTATACCTAAGTTTTATCCTTTCTTGGAAACCTAGTCTTGAGCTGAATTGAGATGATTAACACTGGCCTTAGTAGGCGTTAGTGGACAAGCTAACTTTGTGATAGTCAAGACATTTTTGTATCCAACAAACTCATGTCTTTAAAAAGAAAAAGAAAGAAAGCTTTACACAATCCATCACTTATTTGAGTTTTACTAGGTAGGAATAGCTTGTTATGACATTTATTAACTTGATCAGTTTGTGTCCCTGCAGTTGCTGGCTGGTGTGCATTATATTCCGTGGAAAATATGTGCAGAACTCCACAAGATTCTTTTGTACAGGATTTAGATTTAGATTCCCACCGGGCCTTCATTTTTTCCGCTCATGAAGGCTGCCTCTATGCTTGCTTATTTTTACTTGGCATACAGGACCTTTCATGGGAAAAGATAGAACTCAGTTTTGCAAGTTGTTAATATATATTTATCACAGGTCACAAGGAGATCCTTTGATAAGGGGTAATCCTGGGATGTCTACTTTTAGATGCATCCCTAGCTGCTCTCCTTGTTTTCTGTAAAATGTGTGGTTTAATATTTTTCTTTTCCTTTATGATCCATTCCATTTTTGCGAAAATTGTAACATGTAGTGAGAAATTAGTGTGTACATTATCTATTCATGATTTTATTATGGGAATCATTTTGTTTAACAATATCATCACAACAACCCTATATTTATTCCTTGCATTAAGATATAAAAACGACGCACACTTGGCTAAGCAACTGATATTTTTAGCTCAAGACAATGACTACTGCTGAGTAGTTTGTGCAGACACTGACGTGGTTTAAAATACCATAAAATTACCTTTTTCAATGAAATACTTCCTAGGGGTTGTTATTGTACACCCAAATAGTTTATCGAGAGCAATTTTTGTAATGAGGAGTAATTTGTAAATGGTTTTAATAGCTTTACAATGAGGAGTAATTGAACTTACAAAAATGATTATAATAGCCTTATAACTTTATTTGAAAGTTTTATTTAGACCAACAATACTTTTCTTTTACGAAAGAAAATTAACTCATCTTTTAATCAAATATTACTCAATACAAGGACATAATTTCAAAATAATGGTTACTAGTCCAAGGAATGACCGCAGGTATGAACAACCATATTCATTTGTTAGTCACTACGAGTGTGAACAAAATTTTACCTCGGTTAAAATTAAGCCACTAAATTTGGAAACCTTGACTCAACTACTAATGGGAATCACCCTCACATCATGTGCCCTAATACCATGTTGATAGTCATCTTTATTTATTGGAGTAGAGCAGTAGCCTCACCTTCAATAGTAACATTTTAGCATATCTCCAATTTTCATGTGCCATTTAAAACCTTTGTTGTTGTTCCTAACACAATAACCTTCAGATCTAATGCCTTGTTTCTCAGAAGAGCTTGTGTCCACGTTGCACTTAAGATATCCATTCAGGGTGTTTTAACCTCAGAAGTGGTTGATTTCGGACTGGATTGTTGTTGTGTTCAGCTGCTTCTGTTGGAGGTCGAACTAATCCTTCTGCAGTATAAAAGGATGGACTCGTATAAAAGCTTGAATCCAAATCTTCTCAGTGCTTGTTTGGTTCAGCTTCTTCTTAGTCCATAAGCACTTTTGCAGCCTCAGAATTGAAAAAAGCAATTTCTCACATGTTTGGTTCAGCTTTACAAAAACAATTCTCTTCTCCAAAAACAATTATGGTTGAAGTTACAATTCCTAACTTTTGAGTTAACTAGAATCAATTCTCCATTAAATTTTATATTTTGATCATTATTTTCCTTTATTGTCCTTTATTAATTCTCCTTCTTTTTGGTTTGTACTTAATTTTTTTTTAAGAAGCTAAATTAGCCCATCTAAATTGACACCGGAGAGAATCAAATCTGAGATCTCGAGGAGAAGGACACTCCCAGATCTCAAGTCAATACCACTAGGCCAACCCAAGTGGGTTTGATTTGTCATTCATACTTTGTTGTTTTGTTTAATGCCTGCCATATGATCCACGTCATAACTTCTACCCGACCTGCCACATTCCTATCCTCCAACTACATTATAAATTTTATTTTTGTTTTACAAAATGAACCGAAAACCATACTATAAGTTACAAAATATGGATAAATAATAGCATAAGCCAGGCTTCCAAGCTAATTTTATCCAAAAACAGTAACAGATAGTGCGGTCCTTGTCACTAAAACCTTCACTGCCCAACTCATGAAAAATACAGTATGTCATATGTTGCTTTTATAACTCACTGACTTTCAACATTTCACAACGTTTCCGAGGGCCTTTTTCTTTTCTTTGAAATTGTCATTACGCTTTTAGCTATATAAGTATAGAATATCCTTTCATGTGGGAAGTTTTCTATCTATCTATTAACCAGGTAATGCAAGTGTTTTTTGAAATGAGATGTTACAAAGTTAATCATATAGAAAAACATATATGTGATTGTTTTAGAGGTACTTTTATCATCTAAATATGATATATATTACATCATGTAAGGATGAGAGTATAATAGAATAAATAATATTATTTGACCGGTTATTATATGGGCATCAAACACACGATATGATTATATCTTTATCTTGTTCTATATCTTATCATCACCACCAAACAGGTTAGAAATATCTTTTAGGGTCCGTCATGTCGCCATGATGAAATATTTTTATCATATTTTGTCTCAATTCAATGTTTGATGAGACAATGCCGATATTGAGTTTCTTTTATTTTATAATAATAATTCAAATTTTATTGTTCATTTGACAATGCCGATATTGCTAGACCAAACATCCTTACTCATATTCAAACTCAAAACCCTGTAAATGTGGGATTAAGTTTTGGCTTATATTTATCAATTTGTCTAAAAAAAAAAAACAATTAATTTAATATCAGAAATTCCATCATGTTGATAATGACAATTCACAAAGAACTTATTCTTAGAGCAGTAACAAGATTACCATTCAACAATGTCAAGCTTCTTCTATAATAACAAGTTCTATTAGACTTATGAGGAAACCAACAAGCTTGGCTGGATAGGCCCTTCAACTTCTGTCTCAAATGACCTGAAAACTGTGTCTCTAAAAACCTTGATTCAAGACAGAATGGACAACTATCTGTCATTGTTGAATATCATAACTTTCTTCATTTATAAAAAACAAATTACAAGAAGATCAAAAATTAGAAGTTGCATAATTTTTTGTCCTAGCAAAAAACTAAATTAATAAAAAATGTAACTTACAAATAATTTTTTGGTACCAACAGCTTAACTCAGCTTGAGTTTAACTAAAACCAAGAACTTATGAAACTTTGAGTTCCATGATACATGCTATCAAACTAACCATGATACATGTGTTCAAACCTTAATTGTAAATTAAGGATCATAATTCAAGTTTAAATTGAATTATGATCCTTAATTTATTATACCATGTTTTGCACTTGGAAGTTGTCAAACTGTATTCACTTTACAATTCAACCATGTTATTTCAAAAATCCCATTAAACTTATAGAATGCCCCAAAACAACTTTAATGTGATAAGTAGAAATTCCACTTTTTAAATTTATTCTTAACCTTCTTTAAAAAAAAAAAAAAAAAATTATTCTTAACCTCTATCAAGTGTATTCTTTCAAGTTTCAATTGTCTTGAATTGTAGAGTGCCGAACATGCTAAATTTCAAAATCTCAAGACCAACTCATACCTTCCAAGTTTTCATTCTCACTCCATTAGTTGTTCCTGTTAAGGTAACCATGTTTAATTTACTACCATATTGGAAACATCAGCTTCTATGTTATCAGCCTCCAAGCTTCCAATGCTGCTAAATTTAGCATCGATATAGCCGGTATTTGGCATGATTTTGTACTAAACAAATACATTGATCAATTATAATTAAGTAAACCTTACAAAGCTTATAAGTGAACATGCTAATGCATTAAATACTAAAGCTAGTTACTAACATTCAACAAGTATATATTGATCTACAAACTGGCATACATTACAGAGAAATAGCAAGAGTTGCCTAGATTACAATGATAGAACAGGTTTATTACAGATAAATAACAATTTGCTTTCTCTATGCAGAGCTATAGCTCCAAAATCAGCAACTTTAAAAGCCAATGCAGAGCTATAGATCCGCCAAGATGACTGTTCCGATAGGCATCAAGAGGCATCTACTAATAATTTAGTCTGTTGAGAAAATAACACTAACCAATTCCAATTCTTTCACCCAGTTAGTAACAGTTAATGACGTCGTTGCCTCGCCGACCGACATTGTAACTAGTGGTTCCGACCACAAGGTTTTTGCTCCAACGAAGAGCCCCATCTCATTTCTTAAACCGATTCCATTCCAACTCTATTAGTCTGTTTGAAAAAAGAAACATCAACATTACACTTAGATAGCCTTGAAGAGGTCTCTTCCACTTCATTTGCATTGCATATTCAATCCTCTCTCCCCTACTCTGCTTGGAAAGTCTAGAAGCCTTCCATTCATAAAGGATCATCTTTCCTCTCTAAATTATTTCTGATGGCCTTCCCACAAACTTCACATGGCAACGACAAAAATTCTGTGATATTATCATTACTTAAAAACGTGTTTTCATATTTATTTTCTGGTAAGTAAGCTATTTATTTCATCTAATCTTTTGGGACATCGTTGACCTTTCTATACTTTTAACGGTAATATTAGTTTTGATTTATATTCAGATTAAAACTAACGACTTCACTTGTTTTTAGTGCAATTGACGAATCTTTGGCTTCATATGATTCCTCATTTTACATTAATTGCATTTTGCAGCTCCAGAGACTCAACTCACACTGAATACGCATTTGAATAATCCAAATCCTTGTGATGGAAACAAAAAATTGGTTAGTTAGCAGTAAAAAAGAAGCAACTCCCAGAACAAAAGCGTGTTTCTTTAATTGGTTAGTTGAACAGTAAAAAAGACAGGAACATCTTATTTACAAAAATAATCTGGCATCTCAAAAGTATTTACACATTCACATGACTTAACTGGTTTCCCTCAAATCACTTGGTTGACAGTGAAATGGGTTCGAATTTGGGCACCACCGATATTCATATAACAGAGAACTAAAGAAAATGAATGTATTGATGTAGGCAGGAGGAAGTAATGGGTTGGAAAGAGTTATATTTTTCTGCTGTTCCTAACTCTAAATATCAAGTCATTCTCTTAATTCCAACCCATTCTTAGAACCAAACAAATCCAATACTCTCCGAGTCTGTTTAAGTGGGGAAGTTAATACAGATGATAACAACGGTTTTAAGCTAAGGGTTAAGAAGTTCGGTCCGAGTTCAAACTCGAGCAAGAGAGTAAATATTAATATAATAACTAACTATTAACATTTGTCATTAAAAAAAAATAAAATTCAATTATGATTAGAAGTTAAAATTGAAAGGTTAACATTTTTAGTATTTTACAATGTATTCAAATTCCACATATAACTCATTACTAACACAATAGAGCTAAAAATTAGGGACATAGGCAAGGAAGGGACGGGTTATACCCATACTACTACATTGACCTACAAATTATTATTCAGCACCAAGCAGATATGTCCTGGCAATTTTGATTTTCTAGTAAATGAAAATAATCTACACTGAACCATCTGAAACAAGCAAAGAGCATGGAAGATATTGGCTTTGGTTGGCCAAACTTGACAGGGGCTTGAACCAAATTTGGTAACCAAGTCTGATCAAAGTTTCGAAATGACAAGTGCACACCAGTATTAACATAAGTAAAGTCATGCAAATCAGAACTCAGACATATGATCATTATCCTGTATTCAATACTTTTCGAACCTATTTACTCAAATAATAGAAAACTTGGGTATTTTTGTAGGAGCAGGGGTAACCAAACTTGCTCCAACAAGCTCAATTTGCAATGTCTTTCCATAAAGCTTCATATTGTTGTGCCTCCAGAGGGCTGCTAGAGCATCAGACTCCCTAGTAAAGAAAACGTCTGCTGTTCCTTTTGCTTCCCCAAACTGATCATAATGAATGGAATACCCTTCCAACTCATCTTTTTTCGAAAACAGCTGTAAAAGGAAGACAAGATATTTCAGTTTCTCATATTATCTGAATGACAAAAAAACATAGCATATTTTACCCAAAAAAAAAGGTTCTAAAAAAAGACAGGGTGAGGCAAATATATCTTCGATGAAGATCATTATATGGGCGTAGCATTGGTGTTAGGGGTGAGTTTGGTGTTTGGGTACATGTCATACCTTAAAATTGCAATAACGACTCTTTGATTTAACTCAAGAGAACATAAAAGGAAAAAAATAAAAATAAAAAACACTTCCAAAATAAGATTCAGAAATCAGATTGATATGGGGTTGTCATCATCAGAAATAGTATTTACTATCGATGCTAATTGAATATACTTACCAAACAGCTACGAGCAGCAAGATTCTCATAACCAATATCTCCAAAGTAAACTATATGTTCTGGACAACATAACATAGACATGAACATCCAATAATGGTGAGAAACTTAAAAGTAAAGCTAGCATGTACATGAAGGGGAAAAGCTTAACGGCAAGAGAAATGTCACAAATTATACTATAGTAAGTGCGTGTTATTAAGAAAGAAAATCTTAAGTGTGTGTTATTAAGAAAGAAAATCTTAAGTGTGTGTTATTAAGAAAGAAAATCTAGTAGCATATGAAATGCACAATTAAAAATTATGCAGGAAATGGCCATGCCATGATGTACTACTACTTAATTCTCAAATTTCAACTGTGTCCGTCTACTTCATTTTTTCTCAAATTTCAACTGTGTCCGTCTACTTCATTCGTCAAGATTTATGTCCACATGATGATATATATAAGCCAGAGCTATTAACAATTAACATCATAAATTCAAAGACCGATATTAGAAACTTGAACCAAAGGCTCAACTGAAGGGATCAAGTTACTCTAAGAGTCACTTTAAGCAAAGTTACTTCGCTCAAAACTCATTATAAACAATAAATTGTAACAATCCAAACTCGTTATAAACAATAAATTGTAACAATCCAAACAATAAATTGTAACAATCCAAACATCAAAAGATCAGCTGGCCTAGTTTAACGGTAAATTACCAAATGTCTTGTGGCATAATGATAACAGTCTCCCTTTGAATGACAGTTACCGCGATTAAACCACCGGACTAATGTATCAGAATCAGAGTGTCATTTTTTTGTTAGCTCAACATATTTCTAATTTTTCAATGCACGCCCCAAAGTTCAGCACATCAACTTCTATGTAATCAACGCACCAATCGAGCTTGACGGATTTTCAACTTAACTTTTCTGGCTTCATAGACAAGACCAGAGGTAGTGAGACCATCAATAACAGCTCTTTGAGTAGCCCTTAAGATCTGAAAGCCATCTTCAATAGAAGCAACCAAAAGCTTGGAAGCAATTCGGAACTTCTTAGCCCTGCAAAGGTTGTGCAGCAAGATAGTATGAGTGAACGAATCTTTAACCTCCATAGAATCAAAAAGGTTCACTGCTTTATCAATATCACCAGCTTTACCCAAACAATCAAGAATAGAGTTAAATGCCACCAAATTAAAACCAAAACCCAACGTGTTCATGTAATCCAAATGCTTCTTGGCACCTGCAAAATTGCCAACCTTGCATAATCCATGGATTATAATCGTGTGTGTATACTGATCACATTTCATTCCTTGTTTCTCTATCTCATCCACCAACCTCAACGCCTCATCAAACCTCTCTTGCCTGCAGAACAAATTTATCATTGTATTATAAGAAGCAAGATCCGGCACCAAACCATTACTCATCATCTTCTCAGCAATCTCATCCGCTTCTTCAATCCTCCCTGTCTTCACCAACGCAGCAACCACCGTACAATACGCAAATCCATCAAACGTAAAACCTTTCCTCCTCATCTCCGACAAAATCTCCAACCCTTGCTCCAAACTCCCACACCTAAAACAACACTTCATAACCGTGGTATAGGTAATCGCATTCGGCTCAAAACCAAGATCACAAAACTCCTTCAGCACCCTCCTTGCATCCGCTAACCTCCTCGCCTTACACAACCCATTCATCATCGCATTATAAGTCAAAACCTCTGGAACAAATCCACGACGCTGCAAACTCCTAAACAACATCAACGCGTTATTCACATAACCATTCTTACACAAACCATTAATCATAACATTATAACTCGCCATACTCGGATAAATCTCCCCTCTCTCAACAATATCCCGAAAAACACTGTTAGCTTCCTCCGGTTTCCCTAACCTAAAATAACAATGCATTAAAATATTATAACTCCACACATCAGGCCTTATTCCTGATTGAAGCATTTCATCAAACAGATGGCGTGACTTTTGTAACAAACATTTTCGAACCGCGCCAGACATTAATGAATTGTAGGAAACAACATCAGGATTAATTCCAGCTTCTTTCATTCTGGTGAGAATGTTGTAAGCGGCGTCGATGCCGACGAAACGACAATAGCCATCGATTAATGTGTTGTAAGTGATGATGTCAGGGTTTAGTCCTAATTTGATTCCATCTATTAAAACGGTTTCGGCTTTTGCGATTTGGTTTGATTTGCACATTGTGGATATGGTTATGTTCATGAATTTCGTTGATAATCGAGTGATCATGGTTTTTTCTTTTTTCTTTTTATCATTTGGGTTGAATCATGAATGAAATGAGTTTTGAAGTGAAGTGTAACGTGGAGTGGGTTAGTGTTGTTGAATCCGGTTGGGTCGGACCGGGCGGTCCAACCGTTGAACCGGGATTTGTGAAGCAATGTGGGAGGAGGAAGAAAGAAGGTGAATGTGAAGGACTAGGATAGCGACCCGTGCGATGCACTGTTAGAAAGGAATCCTCTATCAGAAGTTACCCCAGAAACTCGGATAAAGAATTTCCTCCTCTTAACAATAGTGTTGTGGTGAGATCTGTCGGAACAGTTATACGTAAACTTGTTATGGTAAAGAGATACTTGAAGATCTGCAAATTCAATATTACTTTAAGTTAAAAAAAACACACAATCAAACTCAGAGACATAGTATGCATTTGGTACCACACTTAAAAGACCAAACTCAGAGTTTCTGTAGCTGAATTCAAAGAATGAAAGACGAACCCTATAAAATTGGATGCTCGGCTCTCAAATATAAATTAGTAGTAAAATGTCTAGAATTTAAGGCCCTTTTGTAGCTAATAACTCAATCATTGAATCCCAATTTGTTGGATGAAATACATGTACACCAATGTGAAGGTCATTAACATTATCATCTAACCATTTATTCAATTGAATGGCAGGCAAGGATTAAAAACATATCATATCATATCATGTGTATTCTCATCCACTCTATCATGTTTCGTTTGGGTGAAATTTCACAATTTTGCTCATATCATATCAACTGAATAGAAATGAAATTAGGAAATTAGATAAGAAGAAAGAAGGAGCAATTTTCAAACCAACCTGAACATTTTTGAGAGTTTGCTACGGTGGTTGGAGACTGGAGTGGCTGTGTGTTGAGAGATAGAGAGAGAGACTCACGAGGGACGAGAGAGAAGAAGAGTTGTTCATGTTCAGATTCTTCACATATTGTGTTTTATTTTATTTTTGTTCCATACAAACAATTAACTTTTCATTTTAGTCCCACTTAAAAATTGATTATACATCAAAAAATACACTTAACTGTAACTGAGGTATAAATGTATTTTTAGGAAAAAACATATGTGAGAAAAGCAATTTTCCTCACATTAAATTTAAACACATCAGATTTAAACAATAAAATTGAGACTTTTGTATAGAATCTTTTAAGGATGTAACTCTTTCGAATTCTTTCAGATTTTATATAGAATAAAATTGAGTTCTTTAGAAGTTATATAATAGGTCTCTATAATTATCAATCTTTATGTAACACTCTAGAGATGCATATATGGTATAATAACAAGCTAATAGAATATGATTCACATGTTCCTGTGAGCATAGATCAGTTGGTAGGGACATTGCATAATTTATGTAGGGGATAGGGTTCAAACCCCAAACACCCCACTTCTCCACAATTAAATGTATCTATAATCATTATTTTCAATTGATGAAATTGTAACTGTATAGTAGGAAAAATTTCATATCTCAATTAGGAAGATTGTGTTGATACGTATTATGAAAATCTTTGAATAGAAAAAAGAGAGAATGAGACGAAAAGAGAAGAAAGAAAGAGAGGAGAGTATTCTGTTATTTCTATTAAGTTTACTCCATCTGTTTTAAAATAAGTGTTGTTTATAGTTTCTACACATATATTAAGAAGAGTTAAATAAGTTTTTGATCCCTATAAATATAGTCGATTTTGTTTTTCGTCCTCATAAAAAAAAGTAACTTGTTTTGGTCCATATAAAAAATTTCAGCACATACTTTTAGTCTTTGTAAAATTAAAATTTGTTTAATTCTGGTTAAACTTTTATATTTTTGAATGATTTATTACATACTTATTTAGAACATTATACAAACTTCCTCCACAAAAACTTAGCTCAAAATTTAATTTTTAGATTCAAATTTTCATTACTTTAATTTTTAAAAATTTGCGTTTAGAAAAATTCATATTTTATTCATTACATGTTAACAAAATATATATATTTTTTTATAAGTTTAAGCATAATTAAACAAATTTTAATTTATTAAAGACTAAAACTGAAATTTTTTATAGGGATGAAAATGTCACTTTTTTTATGAGAACTAAAAACAAAATTCACTTTACTTATAGGTACCAAAAACATATTTAACCCCATTAAAAAATACAATGATTAGATGAACCTTTAAAGTAGAATATTTCTCCTAGTCAGTTTATCACCTACTTAAATTTCATGTTTCTGTGAAATATATATGAATCGTTTCTGAATTATAGCTAGAAACTTTTTTTTTTTGGATTCATCTCACATCAATAACTCGGCCCCTACCACCTATAGGTAGTTTTAGACAAGTTTTCTTTAAGGTCGATACCTGAATCCCAAGTATAGCTCGTAATAATTTATCTTCGGGAGCATATGTGAATTATTTCGCCATTTGAGGGGTTAGATACATAGATATACAATAGAATAAAATTCGGATACTGATTGAATCTTTCCAATTCTTTTTTGTAGTATAATATTTGTAGTACAATATTTTTAGTAGATTTCATTTCATTTATCATATTTCTTATTTAGTTTAGTTTTAATTTAACTTTATGAGATTTTCCATTTTAAATTAAAGAGTGTTTATGTCACCTTAGGCCTCGTTTCAAAGTTACTTAATAACTTAACGAAATTTGATTTTTTTTTCTCCCCTCAAATGTTAGGTGGTTTAATCTAATGTTTGTGGAGATTGATGATCGCTGGATTTTAAACGCATTCCTCAAATATTAGGTGGTTTAATCTAATGTTTGTGAAGATTGTTGATCTTTGAATTTTAAACCCTAATTTTCTTAGGAAAAAATATCTCTGATGAAGATCATTATTTGGGCGTAGCATTGGTGTTAGGGGTGAGTTTGGTGTTTGGGTACACGCCATGCCTTCAAATTACAATAATGGCTCATTGATTTACCTCAAAACAGGACATAAAAGAAAGAAAAAAATCACTGAGACCCAAATTAAGATTCATGCACCAGATTGATATGGGGTTGTCATTATCAGAAATAGTATTTACTAATGACACTAATTGAATATACTTCCCAAACAGTAGCAAGCATCAACTTCTCAGAACCAATATCTTCAAAACAAACTATATGTTCTAGACAACATAACATAGACATGAACTTCCAATAATGCAGAGAAGCTAAAAAGTAAAGATAGTGTACACTCACAAAAGCTTGACAGCAGGAGCAAATTGTTGCATTAACAAGGGGTGAAAACGAGACACACACTACACACTCTTCAGGATCAAAATGACACAAATTATACTAGAGTATGTGCATTGTCCTTATGAAAGAAAATCTATTAGCATATGAAATGCACAGTTAAAATTTATGCAGAAAATGACCATACCCTGATGTACTACTACTTAATTGTCAAATTTCAACTGTCCGTGTACTTCATTCATCAAGGTTTATTTCTACGTTTCACATGATGAGCTAGTAACACCATAAAACCAAAGACTGATATGACTTATGAGAAATTTGGCCTGAATAACATAGATATATGAAAATAATAAAAATAGAGGAGACATGAAGCTACTCTAAGTGTACCTTTAAGCCAAGTTATTTGGCTTAATGACTCTTTATATTCCGGTAAGTAAGCTATTTTATCGGTAATATTAGTTTTTGGACTGATACATGTCAACTTTATGAAGAACAAACGTCTACGCCTTCACAGACTTGACGTTTGGTGGACTGTGGACTGGTATAAAGGACTATACCACATGGAATTTACTATACATTGACTATTCAACATATCCAGCT
>Ga0315914_1001495_pt1 | contig 34952 bp, 14 predicted proteins | sample MpolenodulesMG_FD_203920 | JGI IMG/M metagenome (GOLD analysis project Ga0315914, IMG submission 203920) | Medicago polymorpha root nodule microbial communities from Los Angeles, California, United States - elongated nodules | ecosystem: Host-associated > Plants > Roots > Nodule | place: USA...
TTTATTTTAAGTGCATAAATAAATTAGAATAAAGTGAACAAATAATTTAGAAAATAAATAAATTAGAATAAAGTGAACAAATAAATCATAAAATAAATAAATTACAATAAAGTGAATAAATAAATTAGAACAACGTAAATAAAATAATTTGAATATAGTAAATAAATTAAATATAGTAAATAAATAAACTAATTTAAATTAGAATAAAGTAAATAAATAAATTAGAATAACGTAAATAAAATAATTTGACTATAGTAAATAAATTAAAGAAAAGTGAGTTCAAATAAAGTAAATAAATAACAAGTAGCGTGAGTTAACTAACGCAACGTTAGTTAAGTAGCGCAGAATTTAACACTTGCGTTACTTAACTAACGCAGAGGTATTTTCGGCAAGGCTGCTGGGCGCGAGCAAAAAATGCTGGGAGAAGAGCATAATTCTTACGTAAAATGTGGACCAATTGGGCCAATCCATTATACCCAACCCATTTCAATAATTTTATTTTTAGATTCCTGAGAATAAAATGATAAAAATACACGTGCCTATGTTTGTTACAAGTTTACTAAATTTTATTCTCGGGTACAAAACGTTTCAGGAAATAGAAAAAATTTCCGAAAAAAAATGGTGTGAATAAAGTTCTCATGAAGATGAGAATAAATTCATGTGTAATTACCTATTATAATCCCTATTTTCATAGTTCTCGGTAATATCATAATGTTAAGCAAACATCTTTTTTTCTAAATACCTTAGAATAAAATTCCTATTTTATGTTCCAAAAAATGTTATTCTAAAAATAAACTTGATAAACTTAAAACAAACATACTCTTGGCTTTTAAAATAACTGTGTCTTATGCTAGAACTTATTTTTTTATTTTCACTTTTGACTTTGGACTCTTTAGAAAAAAAATAATTGTGCTCGTTATTTTTATAATGAGATTTTTCTTGACTAAGGTCTTCAAATTTTATTTTACCCTTACCCAACCTTTCTCTTGGCCTTATCCAAAAAAAAACTATTTTACCCCCAAAATTAAGGGGGTTTCACATTAAAATTTGGTATGTCTCCTTTTGGGGACAAAATTAATGTTTTGTAAGGTTTTGGAACCTTTGAAGAATTTAACTACAAATCAATGCAATAAAAGTAACCAATTTGGAACGAAGGGATCTCAATATTACTCTCAATACAAATAGTACTTTTAAAGGAAGGAGTTCAAGAGAATGGAAGAAGTACAGAGGAAAGGAAGAGAAGATGCTCAAAGAAAAAGTACAAAAGTTGACATAATTCCACATCCTATTTTCTTCATAAGCTTTCTTTATATATTCCAATCAATTAAATGTTTTCCATCAGCAATTCCAGATATTTTATAACTATTATATGAGAAAAGATATTTTATAACTATTACTTGCAATTATTTCATTATATTAAATAAAAAAAACACACTTATTTTTTTGATAAAATAAGTTTCAAATGAGTTTTTTTTTTTTATAAAAATAAAATGATATTCATTCATTCAAATCGAGAGATTACATCATTAACACCGCTAAAAACTTAAAGGATGAAACTATGAACAAACTCACAGCATCCAAGTTAATAGTATACAACGACATAATGCCTACAAAAATATATGATAAAATTAAAGTGACCGGAATATCCATGACCTCCGGATCTGCAACGTTGACGCCCAAATCTTTGATTGAATAATCGATCTTTCAATATGAATCAAATGAACACCGCACAAAGACGGGAAATCAAACAACGCCGCACAAGACGACTAACAACAAACCACCACACTTAGATGATGAAATCACAAAGAAAAAACCTAGATCTATGTGAAAATCACTTATTTAGATTGAATTAGAAAGGAAAAGATGAAGATGGGTGATCTCAAGTCAAGAATTGACCCAAAACCACCTCTCAATAAAGAAACTGTAAGAGAAAACCTAGAGAGAGAATTAGGCAACTAAAAATGGAGATAACATGTCAAAAATGAGTTGAAGTGTTGGATTACAAAGATCGGGAGAATGACTTAGCAAATTCTAACAAAGATACACTTATTTATAAACTATACATAAAAAATACTAATAGACAGTGTATCATTGAATATCAAAATTTTAATGTCAAAATATCTTTTCTCATATAGTATAATTTGCTCATATAGTACAATTTAATGCCCTTATCAAAACTTGGGTTAATAGTGTTTTCACCCCTGTTATATAGGTCATTTTCGGTTTTCGCCCTTATAAAATTTTTCGGTTTGATTTACATCCTTGTAAAACTTTTTTTTTCTTCTGGAAAATACCCTTCACCCTTATGACGGTGCATATTTGCTGACGTGCTACACTGTGTGGCATGTTGGCTGTGCATATATGCTTATGTGGCTTGCTGACTGTATAATTATTTTTATTTTTTAAGGGTACATGTGGCATTTGTGCCTATTTTTTTAAAAAATTATAATATAAATTAATTTATATTAATTTAAAAATGAAAAATAATTTAAATATTTTGAAAATAAAAAAAACAGGAAAATTTTTATTTATGGATTTTTTTTTAAAATTCAGGAATTATTTTTTTATTACGAAATTATTTTTCCAAATTTTATACTTATTGATATAAACATTATGATTTTTTTTTGAAAATTTTAAAAATTAGAAAAATATTTAGATTTTTTTCCAAAAAATTTAAAAATCGAAAAAAATTAAGATTTTTTTTTCTAAATTTAAAAATATCAAAAATTATATTCAGGTTTTTTTTTTCAACATTTTTTAAAATCGAAAAAAAATATTTTTTTCTTTCTAAAATTCAGAAAAAATATTCAGATTTTTTTCTAGAAAAATTTAAAATAAAAAATTCAGTTTTTTTGTTTAGAAAATTTTAAATTTTTTCTAAAATCAGAAAAAACATTCCATTTATTTCAAAATTAAATTTTTTTGGATCTTTTTCGAAATTAAGAAGATTATTAAAAATTCAGGAATTTAATTTTCAAAATAAAAAACAGGTCAGATTTTTTCCCAAAAAAACAGTTTTTTTAAAGATTTCCTACCAATAAAGAATTCTAGAAAAAATTCTATGAAAATAAAAAAAATAAAATTTATATCATATTTTGTTAGAATTGAAAATTCTGAAAAATTAAAAATATTTTTCCTGAATTTCTTTTAAAATAAAAAATGATTTTTTTTCTAATTTTTATTTTCGAAAATTCTTTTTCAGATTTTTTATTCTTAAATTAATATAAATGAATATATTTTGAAAAATAAAAAATTAACTTTTTTATTTCGAAAATTTCGTAAAAAAAATGAATTTTTTTCTAAAATTTTAATTTCAGTTTTTCCAGAATTTTTTTTTTGTGATGAATATAAATGAGTTCATTGTCGTGTGTATTAAACTTAGTATCCTTAAAAAAAAACGTATAACACACCACTAACATTATCTAATCAACTATCTAAATTTGATCGTGTGAACAATAATTATTCGCATTCAATTCAAAGAATGCAATAATTTTTTTTAACAAGCCAAAATGGAATTTGATAACCACAACCAGAGCAATCCCGGAAGCACAAGGTGTGCCTAAGGAACTACTGCAAATAATCAAGTTTTACATTGAAACAACAGAACACAAGCAGAACAACATTAGCCAATACCCAAACAAACAAAGGGGTTTGACTACCACTCCTGAGTGTCATTAGCTTTAAAACCAACCTAAAGACTACATTTTAACCTTGTCTAATATACGGGGTATGGGAGTGACAACTTTATTAAACAGGCGATTATTTTGTTCATTCCATACAACTCAGGCACACAAAAGTCATATGAGTTGCATAAAAGAGCATCTAGCTTTACCACCACCTGTCAAAAATGTAAACTGCAATAAATGCTCAGAAATATTATCAGTGTCGACACCAGAGCATCGAATCCAATCCCGCACCAAATGCCAAAGCGAACCAAAGGTATTGCACAATAAAAAGAGGTGTTGTGCCGATTCAGAATGTCTGCAGCCATCAACACACAAGGTAATGTCATGCGACCCCCTAGCCAATAGGTTAGACTTTGTTGGTAAAAAATCATTGATGAGCCTCCACACGAAAATTGACACCTTTAGGGGAACCTAATGGTGTCATACCAAGTCCACAGCCGAATCCGCACCATAAGGTGCCTGAGAAATTAATAAATTATATGCACCACGAACTGTGTAACCATCTGACGGATCCCGGAGTCACACCCATCTATCTGAAACATTAGGATACAAGGAAACATCAAGAAGTAGAGCCCTACACTCCGCTAACATCTCATCCTCCCACTGCCACAACCTACGCCCCCACCTCCACAAGTCCCTCCACTGCTCCGGATCAACAGAGAACAAGTCTGCCACTGACATGGACTTATTCTCCGATAAATTAAACAGCCGACGAAAACGCTCACAGAAGGGGACCTCACCTAACCATCTATCAAACCAAAATGATCAATAATTGATCAATACTACTCCCTTTTGTCACATTTATAAGCAAAAAAATTACTTTTTAAATTCATTAAACATCTAATATATCTGGTCTATAATATATATATCAAATACATTAGGTGTTCAATAAATCTAAAAAGTATTTTTTTTGCTTATAAATGTGATAGAAGGTAATACATAAGTTAATACAATCACATTGTCGTGTCTATTAAGTATATGGATTTAATTTATTTACACCGATATTGTAAAACTTTCGTACGCATGAATAAAATTTTTATGTAACAAAAAAAACATATCATTTTTAAGTTTTTTCTTAAGAAGCCAATAATCTTTATGTTAGTTTAAAAAATATCTTTACAAATACATATTTAACATTATTTGATTGAATACACGTGTAAAAATGTCATATATTGTCGATGTACGAAAATTATCTCTAAATTTATTTAGTAAAAAATTTGAAAGTAAATATTTTTTTATTAAGTTGTCAAAAATAAATAAATGTGTTGTCTTTTCCATGTTGCCATTTAAAATAGTTGAAAGAACAATTAATTCAAAGATAACTCAATATTCTTTCAGCTTAACTAAATGTTATACATTTAGTTTTTTTGAAGAACACCGTGGCAGATTCAAGAATTGGCGAGAAAGACTCGGGTGTTGCATGATGAGTTTATTACTTTTTGCCAACTTTCGCGCTATGATACATCTATAAATCGTTTCTTATCGCGTTGGAAACCACATTGTGAGGGTCTCATCAAAATTAATGTGGATGACAACTTTCTTGAAGACAACTCTCGTCTAGGAGTAGGTGGAGTTGTTTGTGACCATGATGGTAGTTAAATAGCAGGGTTCACTCACTTTGAAAATGGCGGTGATGCACTCTTGGCGGAACTTCGACTATTCAACTTGGGATTGCTACTTGATATGGTCTTGGTTATACAAGTATCATTTGTAAGAGTGATTGTTTAGAAGCGGTAACTCATACCCACAACTTGGAAAATGCAAGTTTGTATGTACATGCATCATGAGACAGTAAATTTAGTCCATATTCTGAAGGAGCAGAACATTTGTGTTGACTTTATGTTAAAGAGGCTTCCTACTCCGTCTGCTCAGCTCATTGAAATCGTCCTCCAGTTAGCTTAAAGTCTCATTCCAAGAGACAAATAGTATTTGTAACACCACACACAAAAAATGTTATACATTGATTTAGTATAAAAATATAACAGTGTTAAACGGTTGATAATTAATTTACCATTTATTACAATCCTGTCCGACCAGTATTTACAGTTGTGTGTGCAAACACTATGGTTCACACCAAAAGATAGTAACAGTAACACACTAGTATTTCCTCTCTAAACAAGACAAGATTAAGACAAGAACACGATAATCACTCACTCCTAAATAGGGGTGTTCATGGTTACAAAACCAAACCAAACTGAATCCATTTTTGTGGTTTGGTTCAGATCCAAAACCTGTTTAAGCTAAAACCGGTTATTTTTTCAAAATCAGTTTGGGTTCGGTTCATAACCGGTTAAGATCCGGTTTATAATGAAAACCAGTTCATGATATTTTAGCTAATTTTTTCTTCTATTCTTCCAAAAGTTTGATTCACTGTTACATGATTCCTCCATTTTGATTCAGATTCACCTTTCGGTTTAACTTCTACGTCATTCTTTCCATCAAATTGCTCATAATTTTCTTCTATGTTCCCAGCAACTCCATGCTTCCATTTCTTCATCAGACTCCTTTCAATTCTGATTCACTGTTAAGATCCGGTTGAACTACGATTGTGATGTGCGCGGCGATTGTATGAGTCGTATCTAGGGATACACGACGGTAGAAAGTGTGGTCGCCGGAGACATCAGAGTTGGAGGTACGACGACAATGGTTGTGTCTGCGTGTTGCTGCAATTTTCAGATTTGGGATTGAGTTACAATGGTCAAACCGGTGCTAAACCAATTCCAAACCGGTTTACCCATTTTTGAATAATATGGGTCGGTTTGGTTATTTTATTAAATAGGCTGTACTTTTGAAATATGGAATGGATTGATTTGGTTACGGTTAACCAAATTTTTTGCACACCCCTACTCGTAAATAAACTAAATCCTCAATGTCAAAAGCAAAGGAACATGATCACCACGTGTCACCATCTAAGAGCTAGGTTGCATCATAGATCGAAGCACTAGATTCTCTCCAGCAATAAATTAAGGTTTCGCTTTCTGTAACGTTATTTATTTACTAAATTAAGATTCTTTTTTTACTCATAACATAAACATAGGTTGGATCCGATTCATGCCACACCATTCCGGTTGCGGAATCCATTTTTCACGGCGGTGTTGGTGGCGGACCCTCTTCGGGTTTTCGCCGGAATTTTCAACGCCTCCTTCATCTCCTTAACCGCTTTAAAAACCTCCGTGTTTTTCTGCCTCTGTTTCTCCGATTTGGTTCTTGTTTTTTATGGATCCGGGTTTTAGAAGCTTCATTATCAAGGTTTTGCTTCTCAAGTTGTGATTTTTTTAGCTGATTTGTTCGTTTGAGGATTTTTCAGGTGTTGGGTCATTTTTCATTGTGATTATTTTTTTTGTGTTTTAATGCATTTTTGTAAATTATTATCACAATTTGTAGATCTTTGTGACCATAGTGTTTGTAAATAGTTGGAATTCTTGATATATTTAATATGAAGTTTTTGTTGCTGTTGATGTTGTTGATGATGATGTTTTTAGGTTATTGTCTTGTTATGTTGTTGTTGGATTGAAAAATGTGTTCTTTTGTGATACTAAAATGAAGTATTTGCAAAAAGCTAGGTTTTTGTGATGTGCGTAAACATTTTTATAATGATTTATGAATGTGAGCAAATAGGGTTTTTGATGTGAATGTGGGTTTTTGTGTTTTTAGTTTTTGTAAAATTGTGTTAGTTAGGGTTTCAATGCATTGAATCTAGAGCTATGTCTGCATCCCGTGTATCTGTTTGTAATTTGTAGTTGTTATATTATTTGCATGTGTATAGGTATTAGCATACGAAAACTTGGTTTAGTTCACATTATCATAACTTAAGCATGTTTTTCTCAACTTCAGAGTGGAGAATGATTTTGGATCTGTTTTGATGTTTGCAGTTATTGCAGGGGAAGTAAGATTGATATGCTGAGCAAAAATGTCGTTGAGAAGCATAGTACGGGAACTTAAGGAGATGAGGGATGGGATTGGTAATACGTCGAGGAGAGGTGTGGCAAGTAGGCATTCACAGCGTCGGACAAAGTCGCATATTGTTCCTGATATCACTCTAACATCACTTGAACCTATTCAGCAGGGACAATGGGCGAATATACCATCTGAATTGCTACTTGATATAATTCGAAGGGTAGAAGAGACTGAGACCTCTTGGCCTGCACGTGCTGTTGTCGTTTCTTGTGCTTCTGTGTGTAAATCATGGAGGGCCGTTACACAAGAGATTGTTCAGACTCCCGAAGAGTGTGGAAGGTTGACGTTTCCTATTTCGTTAAAGCAGGTAATTAATTCTTCACCCCTTTTTTGGCGCAATCGTTTTTTGCTTCTTTTCCATTTTGGTTTTTCCGTATCTTATGTTCTCTACTTTTTGTTTATGAATAGCCGGGTCCTCGTGATTCTCCGATACAGTGCTTCATCAGGAGGGACAGAGAAACTTCTGCGTATCTATTGTACTATGGACTGGTGCCATGTAAGTTTGCTTCATTCTTGGAGTTTTGTTCATTCTTTTTTCTCAAAGGGTGTCATCTTGCATTTGAATTTTGAGTCACTTGAAAACTTGGAGTTTACGAATTTAGATCTTGAACGGCTATTTTATTGCACTAAATATGTAGGGTTTTTCATATATAAATCAAATCACCACACCTCACAATTACGTCATCATCTTGAGAACTTTCTCAAATTAATTACTTGGTGTTCGAACGCGTGCGTTACTTGGTTCCGAACACTTGCGTTACTTGGTTTCGAACACGTGCATTACTTGGTTTTGAACACGTGCACATGTGTGAGATATTCTAAATAATAAATATACAAAATCGATTTTCTAAATCAAATTCACTACACATCACAATTACGTCATCATCTTGAGAACTTTCTTAAACTAATTACTTGGTGTCCGTGCACGTGCATTACTTGGTACTCAAACACGTGCACATGTGTGAGATATTCTAAATAATAAATAGACAAAATCATTTTTTTTTTATTGTAATGCTAAATTTTTGGGCTAATTCTACAACATAGACCGCATCAGACCAATACTTGAAAATTGCTTAAAACTGTGATGCGATCGACATTGCCTCATAGTTGAGATTTTACTTGTTTGATGTTGATTCGACAAAAAAAAGGAAGGGAGACGGGACACGGGAGTATGGGTGCCTCAAAACTGAACTCATTTGTTTCCCTTTATTTGGGTGATTTTGAAGTGCCGGTCCACCCTAGAGCCTATCAGATTTTAGATTTATATAAATGAACTTTTCTTTCATTGAAAAACTGGAAGTGCATTTCTTTGGAGTCATAGTATGAAATGAGATAACGAAAAAATGAGTCGTAAAAAACTGCAAATAGATGTTCTTTTTCATTGTTGGATTGAAGTTGAAGTTGTTTAGTTCCAGTTTCAACTGACACATTGACAACAATTTTTTTTTTTGTTTTGAACTTCTTACTTGAATGGGACAGAAATTGGCTGAACCTATCGATACACCTCAACCGATTTGTGCTTTATTTTCCTCTGTTCAATTCACCTTAATGATTTTGAAATTGGTATTTGAGAAGCTTGTTTTCTTCTGTTTTTTCTTATACAGCGGAAAATGAGACTGATAAGCTGTTATTGGCTGCCAAGAAGATAAGGAGGGCAACCGGCACAGACTTCATCATATCTTTGGTTGCTGATGATTTTTCTCGTTCCAGCAATGCGTATGTTGGAAAACTCAGGTAAGTTTTGGCTGATAGAAATTTTACTTGCCCACTTTTCAAATTTCCATCACACTCTTTATTCTATCTGCTAACTGATGATAAATTTTGACAGGTCTAACTTTTTGGGAACCAAGTTCACCATATATGACAGCCAACCTCCACACGGAGCTGGAATTAAACAAAATAGTCGGTCCAGCAGGAGATTTCATTCTAGGCAGGTGTCTCCAAGAGTTCCAGCCGGTAACTATATTGTTAGCACCGTTGCCTATGAGCTGAATGTTCTCCGCACTAGAGGGCCGAGAAGAATGAATTGCATCATGAATTCTATACCTGTCTCAGCTGTTCAGGAAGGGGGCAATGCTCCAACTCCTACATCTTTTCCTCAAATTACTGATGAACATTTTTGTTCAGCGTCAGCACCAGAGCCAAAAGGTAAAGATCCAATTGGAGATTTAAGCAATTCAACCCTCGCAGAGTTGTCGGTACAGAGCCAAGGGCCATCTGAGTCTCTGGTACTCAAAAACAAGTCTCCCAGATGGCATGAACAGCTGCAATGCTGGTGTCTAAATTTCAAGGGCCGTGTTACAGTGGCTTCAGTTAAGAACTTTCAACTTGTGGCTGCTGTCGAGCCATCTCATAATGTTTCTCCTGCAGAGCAAGAGAAGGTTATCTTGCAGTTTGGAAAGATTGGAAAAGATATATTTACTATGGATTACCGTTATCCACTCTCTGCCTTCCAAGCCTTTGCGATATGCTTGAGCAGCTTTGATACAAAACCAGCATGTGAATGAGATCCATGGTCATAGTCCGCTGGTTTTTTTCATCTATATATATGTATAATATAATTTGTTATGCACAATTCTTCAGCATGGTGAGATGCAGCCTGACTATCGGTCGTTAGTATTCTCTTTTATGTTAGTTGTTGTATCTGGAATTTTAACCTGTATGTCGTTCTATAGCCCTGCAACTAAATTTAATTTTAGTGAATTTTCAATCTTATAATATATAGTGATGTAAGAGGGTTTTATTAGTAATTTAGTAGTATTTATTATTTAGCCAAATCTTAGTAATTTTCTAGAACTTTATTATTATTTCGTTTTATTTTATTTCGGCCCACGGGTTTGTTATTTCTTTCACTATATAAGCAGAACTTATGTTGCCTAAGAGGGACACTTTTATTCATTAATAATATTCGAGACTTTTCTCTCAATTCTGGTAGATTCCGGAAACCCTTATTTGATAGGTTTGTCGCTTACAACCCTATTTTCACAAGTTTGTCGCTTGCAAACTTGTTCTTTTCTATCTAGGTTTAGCGCTTGCTAACCCTATGCTTCCCTACTGCGTCATATAGTTGCATTGTATTTCTCACCACACATGTGTGTTGCTGTTGTCGTCGATTGTCATTAGTTATCATCCAAATATGCAGGTGACTCATACATAGTATTTGGCACGAGCTAGATATAATTTATACCACGAGTTCAACCGGTAACTCTAATTTCGATTACAGTAAGAAATGGTTGCAGATGCCGCGGTTACATATTTTTTGGTCATTTGAGATTGAATGATACCAAGGCTGAATTTTTGAATCAGTGACACAATAGAGTTTGCAAATAGGATGATAAATTGATAAGAGAAATAACAGATGTTGTTGCCAGTCAATAGGTTTCAATAAGAAACACCGTTCTCAGTCTTATTGGTGCTGCTGATGCTGTAAACAGCCTTCTTAGTTCTTACTCATCTTGTTTTTCTAGTGAAGTTTCCACTACATAATCTATTCTACAACACTGCCAAATATTTATGCTTGATTTGTTTATGCTTGCTCCTGAGTCATCAAATATTTAATAGTTATTGCAATTAAAAATAATTAAAAACTTCTGTCAAACAATAACAATAATAACAAGCACAAATTACACTGATATCTGTTTTTTTCAATTAAGGCTTAAAATCTAGAAGTGTTTAATATATATACAATAAGAATAAACAGAATAAAATAGGAAGCTGGTCACTAGTATGTTGACAGGAAGAGGGAAAAATGGAAAACAATAAACTATTCTAACAATTAACAAGCCCTACTGTTACAGTGCCTACTGTAAACATAGAATTCTGCTCTTCACCCAACTGCCTTTGCTCGTTCCCAACTGAAATTCCTATAATGCCCATGTGTGAGTTAATTCACGCAGACTCGTGCAGAGATTAACACTAGCGTGAGTTAAGTCACAAAATTAACGCTAACGTGAGTTAACTCACGCAGGGGCATTTTTGGAAGTTTAGTTGGGAATGAGCAAAACGAGTTGGCAGAAGAGCAGAATTCGTAAACATAAGCACCACTATACATTACAATTACAATACCTGCTGTTACAGTCCAAAATTAAGCAGCAGATGTATTGTGAATGAATATTTAGAGCTAAGAATGCTACAAGATGAGATTTAGTAATAATCTCAAGAAAGGTAAAAATCAATATATCACACATTCACAAAGATTGAGGCACACCATATATAAATCATATCTGCTATCCATCAATCCAAACTGGCTATTATCAAGCATGTGATATGTATTCCCCCCCACAATGGTATCACAAGGATAATTATGACTTGAGAATGCTGAGGAAATTCATTTTCACCTTCTGGGTTTTGATGCATGTGGAGTAGATTTCGAGAACAATCCTAGTTTCTTCAGAAATGGTGATTTCTTTGATGATCTATTTTTTTCAGGATGACTGTTGGAATCTGTAGAACTGTTGTTGGTAATTGGCTGAGAGGACCTATCTTCATTCTCAACATATTTTGCATCTCCCAAAATATGAAGCAATTCCACGGCACTTTCCTTTCCTTTATCATTTCCATTCTGTGAGATATAGAAAAGACGAGTGATAATCTCTTCATCCGAAATCAACTTACAATAATCCACATTTTGAGAACATGTACATAAAGATAGTAGAACATCAAGTGCATGTTCTTGCTCTTCATTACTTCCACTCTCGAGTATTTCAGCAACAGAACTTATGCATCCCTTTGTTTCAGCAATAGAATTTCTACCTTCTTCAGTATCACAGATGTTTTTCAAGATATATATGCAGTATCTCAAAACAGCTCTGTCTTTGAAAAAAGGTAACAATTTTGGGATGCAATTGACAGATACCATGTGTGGACAAACTTCACTGTTGAAGGACAAATTGTAGATTATTCTTATAGCATGTTGTTGGAACCCTTTGTTATCAGAATCAAGTAACTTTAAGACAGAAGTGAGTGCACTGGATGCTGCAATTTTGGCTTTACTATTTCCATCTCCAGAAAGTTCTTCCATTATGGCAAGTACATCTCCTATCACTTCTGAGTCAAGAAGATTTGCCAACTTTATGAATGTATCTTCACTTAGGTCAGCCATACCACTTCTGCATTAAAATTTCACAGAAAAGGTTATTCTAAAATTTCAGGTCTGCAAGAAACTAAAAACTTGCATCGATCAACTTGGTCACTGAAATTATTAATATTTCAAAATAGTTTCTAAAATTCGAAATCCTCAATCATATTAGTCCACGTCGGACAACCTTAGGAACTAAATTAAATGAATTATTTATAGTTTTATTGACTAAATTAACTACTTTCTACAATTTCAGAAACTTTTGGGTGATTCACTTTAGGACAATGCATCGGATAAAGAGAATGATTTTTGAACCATGAACAAGACTGCATTTACAATATTGAAAATAGTTTATATGGATAAATATTAAATGATTTTTACAGAATACCATACAAAGACCAAAATTGGGTAAGGGAAGAAGAAATCATACCTGCAATTGTTCACAAATTCCGACAGAAGTTGAGTTCCGGCTCTCAGCGCTTTTAAGTCCTGCCGATCATTTGCATTGCTTAAAAATCTGACAACTGGTTCGACTAAATTTTCAGCTGACACTGACAAAATAGCTTGGCTATTGCTTTTCATATGATCTTTCAAATCTTCAATGATCTTACATTGAGAATCCCATTGAAGATCATGAAGTTGAGGCAAGAGCATCAAATCTGTATCATGTATCTCTGCATGAACTGTATGATTGTGAGGCTGAGAATTTTCATTACTCTTGGTCATCATCAAATTCAAGGCATGATTGGTCTTAACTCGCGACACATCGGAACTAAAACTATTATCCAATGATCCAAGTGACATGTTAGTAAGATCCATTGGCAAGTTCAGATCATTGAAATAACTTCCCAAACTCTTAATGGAGGTGATTGAAGCATCCAACAACATAAAATCTTCTGTATGTCTACTTGGATCAGGAATGGAGACACCATTATTTTTGCACCACTTTGATATCAAGTCCTTCATGACAACATTTGGAGTCAATGTCATATGAGGTAGTTCCTTTTTTGTTTTTGGACATATAGTTTTACCCTCATTAATCCACTTTCTTATCCACATTCTTTCATATGTTACTCCAGAAGCAATGATAACAGGATCATACATCAACCTTGAGGATATTGGACACTTGTATTCTTCAGGTGGTGCCACTCTATCTGACTGATTCATCTCAGTTTTATGCTGATCATAGTTCATGCTATGATCTGGCTCAACACGATTTCTTCGTCTGGAATCACGGCTAGAGTTATCCCTTGCAATTGGTTCTTCACTACGAGAATAAAAATTCTCCATGTGTTCTCCCACCACCATTAAGTTTTTTCCATGCTTTTTCATTAGATACATAAGATATCTCAAGATCGTCTTCTTTTTCGCGTCATTTGGTCCAACTTTATCTAGAAACTTCTTGATAGATCGTTTCTCGATTAAAATGGCCTTTTGAGATGTTATTTTCAGTCTCGGTGCTGCAAACTGAAGAGCTTTAACTTCAAAGTCGTCCACGGAATCTGAGGTTGAACCTTGATGAAGCAATTCTCTTACAACTCTCCCAGCCTCTTCTTCAGCAGAATCCAGAACAAATGTAACACACTCAAGATCATCAATTATTCTAGAAACCTGCAACAGAAAATATAAAACTCAGTTTGGATCAACTTGCTTATAGAAGTTTTTTCAACTACAATAAATACTTAACAGAAGTTAGATGATGAAGAAAAAATTGACTAACCTCTACAGCCAACATGACTGGAACCATACCCTGGATGGGAATTAAGCTTTGTTCTAATGACTTTTTCACTTTTTGGCATCTCGAAAGTACCGTTTCTCCTGTCACAGCCTGAAAGTAATATTAAAACCAACAAAACTATTATGCAACCTGTTAGTATAAATAAACCATTATATATATTATGTATCGTTAATATTATTATTAGCTCGTATTTTTCTTATCCTCATAAGCTTGATTATGAAACAGTGTTCATATTTCATTGACTTGTTCAGAAATCTATGCAAGTTAATTTCTGTATGTTTTTAGAAAGAAAAAAAATACACACCAGGTAGAGTTTGCTGCATTCGGAGCAATGTTGCAAAAGTAATTTAGATTTCTCAATTGAGTTGTTCAGAAAACATAGAGACTCTATTCCTGATGAACATCTTGGTCGTGCTTCCTCTATGTCTGGAAATATCCTCATGATGCTGTCCACTATTTTCATCAATTCTATGCATATTTTACTATGTACCTGTTAATTAACATAAATTCTGTCAATAGAATCCTTAGTCCTAACATCCAAGTTATAAGAGTCTATGTGAATGAACGACAAATCGGTTACAAATCAGATATCGTTTGTTAGTTAGATTGGTTAGTTCTGTTAAGAGTTTGTTATTCAAAAACACCTATGATATGATGAACAAAATAGTGAAATGCAATGGTATTTATTTATGTGTACCTGAAAGGATAGGCTATTTGGAAAAGTCTCCACTATTTCACCACTATTGGTTCTCATTAAGAGGAGTATCCTACAGCTACATATCAGACATGGAAATAATATACATTAAGCAACATAACAGATTCATGAATCCTTAACTGTAATGAAAGAACAAAATCTACTAGAGAAAGACAAATTTATTTTGGAATACTCTGGTCAATAGAGTAAAACAAAAGTAATTTTCATCACCTAAATTGAGAAGTGAGAAGAGGTCAACTTTCAACAAACATCATTGGAAATAGAAATATTATATGATATTCTGCAATATATTTTTATATTATTACTCAACATAAAAAAAAACTATTATATTTATATGATAATTTTCCATATATCTTAGTACATGTTTGGATTGACGGTGAGTTTAACAGAATCACAGTGAATCACTGTAATTTTGACAAAAGTTACACTTTGTAGCTTCAACAAAATTATGGTGTCGCCGTAATTTTGTCAAACTCACTGAAATCCAAACATGCACTTATAAGTCTATCCAATCAAATTGCAAGCTATCCAAGGTTGATAAATCCAATAGTTAACAATTTGATTGGAGAGGAGTATAGACTTTTCTTGTACTATATGTGTCATCATGCTACCAAACACAGTTTGAACTTTGAGCCTAAGGATAAAATAATAGAAACTGAGAGTATGGAGAATGAATTACCTATATTACACGGTAATAATTCAGAAGAAAGTAAGTAACCTCTTTTTCAGCTTAATATTGAAGAACCACCAAATATGCAAGTAACTTCCAAACCAATAAAGTGCTAATGGATTTCAGTTCTTAAAAGAAGCAAAATAGCCATTGATTTTACTACTAAGAAGCAAGGTGAACAAAAAACAACGATTCAATGAAATTTGTATGAACATAAGAAATACAAAGAGGATAAGCTAAATGATGATGTTTGAGTGAAAATAAAGCAAGCATGGCCATGAAAATTGAAAAGGATAATGAATAATGATGTGTAGTCATGAAAAATTAAGAGGTATTATTGGCTAAAGTATGTTATGGAAGGGTTTCAAGGAAAGAGGGTCTAGTCAACGTGATATTCTATTGATTTAGGCTTTATTTGAATGTAGGGTTTTTGCATGACCAAGTCGACCAAACATGAAAGAAAACAAACAACCTCATCATATTGCGGCTTTCTATATCAGCTTATGTCACCCAACAGTGAAATATAATTCGGCTTTTTTTTGTGATCATAAATAGAACTTTTTTCCTTAGAAAAATAAATAGAACTGTTTTAATTTTTTCGTCTTGTTATGGTATTCAGTTCACATTGAAGAATAGAATAATTTCAAAGTTTTTTTCACGTTTGAAAATAAAGATAAAGAAAATAAATAGTAAAATGATAGATAATTTCAAAAAAAAATTCACCAGAATCAATGTTTTTTACTATTAATTTTCACGTCATCAAAAGATAATGAATAGAATAAAATAAAACAAATATTTTTAAGTTATCATAATTGATAAATAGTCCCACTATTTATTTTCATATTCCTCATTGTATGATTGATATTATTATTAATGAAATGTTATAACCATCTTTCCTTAAAAAAAAACTTTGAAATTTAAATATAACCAATAAATTATCATTACCTTCTTAAAAAATAAATAATACGTGCTAGTAATTGTAAAAAAAAAAAGTTACTATACTAGTACTAGTACAACATTTAAGCATATTGCTGATGATGACCATAAATTGTTATTGTTGTGACATGTGTAGGGGCGTAGAAGGTTGGGTAATTAGGTGAGTATGACTTTAAAAAACTACGGGTTTCGGGTAAAATCAATCACACTTACTTGATAATGGCGATATTTTCATTTTTATTTTTATTTTCATTGGGAAGAAGAAGTTTACAAAAGGTTTTAGTTATAAATCAAGTCTAATTTTTAAAATTGACAAAAGACATTCGCTATATTGAAAATCAAAACATACTAGAGTTACAAATTCGGATGTTGCAATTTTTGGTTGTTTTGATGCTAATGTAATTTCATGTCATGCAACTTTAATTTCTTGCAAGTATTTTATGATGAAATTCATTATTTAATATTATCATTTATTATTTTTTATGCTAAAATATAGTGAAAATAGGTTAGAAAATAAAAAAGTTGAGTATTTTTTATGAAAAATATATGATGACTCATCATTTAGTCATTTAATATTAACAAAAAAACTGAAAAATAATTTGGATAACCCACTATCCATCCTAACCCGAACCGGAAATTAGTGGGTTTGTCCAAACCGGTCCAATTATTTAACGGGCGATTACTTTACCTCACTCAAATCGAAATACCCTATATGGTTTGGGTCTTGAGTTTGACCAAACCCAACTGAAACTGACCCGCATACAACCCTACATGCTCTGGCTGTGACATATCTCGACCGTCCATCATGAGAAATGTGGTAGGTCCCAACTTAAGGTGGTTGTGACATTGTTTGATGAGAAAATCCACTATAGTCACAACCTCAAATCAAAAAAATTTAGGCACACTCACATAAACTCAAAGAAATTAAAACAAAACTAATTTAATCACATCAATTAATATTATTGAATTTCAGACACTTTTAATTTTTTCTATTTTATGTGAGTGTACTCAAATCTTTTTGATTTGAGGTTGTGACCATAAAAAACTTTCTCTTGTTTGATTTGTCATTGATTGTGAAAAATCCAGCTTACTTACTATGAATGAGACAAATTCAAGTTATTTACTAGAGGCAGAAGCAATTCTTGTGTGGTCACAACCACAAATATAATTGGCTTAGGCACACGTACAAATGAAAATATGTCAAAAGAGAAAAAAAAATCAATTTATTGTTGTTAATATTCAAAATATTGGTTAATGTGTATTGTTGTGTGTGTGCCTAAATATATTTTTTTTTATATGAAAGTGTGTGCCTGAATGATTTGAATTTATGTTTGTGACTATCTTAGAATTATCCCTAGAGGCAGTCTTGTTTAGACACACCGTACATGTCTTTTGACACATCATTTAAACACACATAAAATCTATTTTGTTGTGAAATAAAAAATATTTTATTTAATCCTTTAAAAATAAATATTATTTAATTACTTTCTCTTTTCACTTTTTCTCATTATTGTATGGGGCCTAAAATTCAGGGGCGAATGGATGTATAGTAATGGGGTAACATTGGCTGCCTAAAATTCAGGGGCGAATGGATGTATAGTAATGGGGTAACATTGGCTACCCCAAAAGGAAGAAAAAAAAACTTAAATAATTAACATAGTTTAATATATACCTATCTCATTAATATATTATTTCGCTACTCCAAACAATTTTGTTGGTTCAAAGAGAGATGATATTGAAATAATATTGATAATCTATTTAGTTTAGTGTCCATTATGGATAAATTTGACTTCTTAAAACTCTATATAGCTCAAATTTTATAAATAACTATCGTTAGCCTTTATTTTCTTTGTTGCAGTTTCATTAAATATAAGTAAAAATTAGGGTTAAATATGTTTTTAGTCCATATAAATATGTCAACTTTTCGTTTTAGTCCCTCTAAAATTTTCCTTCAACTTTTAGTCCCTATAAAATTTTCAATCTTCACTTTTGGTCCCTCTTTTAAAGTAAACTCATATCTAGAATTCATATTATTTTAATAAGAAAAATTCAAAATATTATAAGAATCACTCCAATTTTTTTTAGAATTTTTTTAAAAAAACATGATTTAATATGAATTTTTATATTTTTTACGGTTAAAAATTTATATTTGATTTGTGTTTTGTTAAAAAATTCTAATTTTTTTAAGAATATTTTACACAGTTCTGCATAATTTCATTAAAAAATACAAAAATTAAAAATAGGGACCAAAAGTAGTAATTGAAAATTTTATAGGGACTAAAAGTTGAAGGAAAATTTTAGAGGGACTAAAACGAAAAGTTGACATATTTATAGGGACTAAAAACATATTTAACTCTAAAAATTGTTATGAATTTATTTTACTTATTGATTAAGTTTAATATATTAATATTTTAATGTTTTTTTTTTTTATGTTTGACCCCCTCATAAAAATTGTCCAAGTATATATTTTCTTACTAGTGTTTCCTACTTACTATACGTAACAGCCGGCAGACTCCATTGAATAGTATGCTGCGACGAGCACTGCATAAATATAATAAGTTGCTGTCTATCTAATACTAGGTCTTGTAATGCTAGTACTTTTTTTGTAAAGTCAAAAGCCTTATATTAAGGTAAGGTGTGGAAAATTATACAAGTACTACTGGTAGGTTAGGTTGACGACAAAATCATTTTCACGCGTTATTTTTATGAATGGTACTTCTTTTTTGGACAAATTCAGCATGTTTTTTTATACTATTTAGCAAACAATATCAAATCAAAATATTAGTTTGTATTTAACACCACTCATTGGTTTTGGAAAAATATCGAACTTGACTAGAAGCACTTCTTATTTTGATCGGGACGTGAGCAATTATATTTAGGATATGCACAAATAATCTTTCGCTATCCAATTCAATTTCCAGATGTATTTGAGCCTTTAATTTGGATCCACATAGTTTTAATCCTCTTCCACTAGAAGAATCGTTCCATCATCTACCCAAAATCTTTCCAAGAAAAAAAATCGTTCCATCGCAGTAAATTTAAGATTAGTTAGAGTACAATTTTGTCAAAAAAAATGGTGATTAAATATACAATTTAGTCCTTTAAATAATCCGAAAATTAAATCTCTTATATTTGCAAAATGGTATTTTAAATTTTTAAATGAAAAATATTAATCAATTTACTCTTTTCCTCAAATTCTATAACACAATTTTTAAAATTTTATGTTTGTGTTTGATGCAGCACAAGGTTATTTAAACTAAAATGTTTTTTTTTTTTTTTTTTTTATTGATTTTGATGGATGATTGCTAAAAAAATATTTTTAATGCGCGGTCTAAATTGGTTGATATGTTTAAGTTCAAAGGAATAAATTGATATTTTGCAATTTGAAAGACTAAATTGACCAAAATCACACCCTTCATGTATTTCTGAAATTGAAAATAAATGAAAAGTTTTCTAAAAATGTTCCCATGGAAAGCTTAAAGAAAGTCTCTATCAACTTAGGTTGAGGGTTTGAGGCAGTAAATCAACGGTTCTCTTTGCATGCTCATTGATTCCAGTTTTTTCATTCTTTCACCATCATGACTATAATCATCATAATCATCTTTGGATTAATCATATTTTTTGTCTCTTTTGAGAAGAAGTAAAAGTTCGATTGTTGTTTTTGGTGTTAGAAGAAGGAAGAATGTTGTGATATAATTGAAGGATTGGTTGATAGGTCATTTGATTATAGATTAGTGCTAATTATTGTATTTTAGTTTCTCTATGATTTCTGGGTTAGTTTCGGAAAACTTTCACTAAGATTTTCGATATTGGGATCGATTCTGAAAAAATCTCATGTATGTTCAATTCTGAAAATATTTGATGAGGTGGATGAGTGTGATTTTAAAAGGGTTAAAATTAGTATTTTTAATAATTTATAGGGTATGGGTTTAATAGGTGTATGGTAAATTTTTCTAATTTTTTTTTTTTGACATGGAAAAAATAAAATAAAAAGTGGTCCAATAAAAATGGGAAAGAAGCAATACTCACTCACTCCTTCTCTTGGCGAGGCCATTCTTTGCAAAAGAGTGAGTTACGATATTTGCATGAATTCACAACTGATCTCACCTATAATAATTAAGTGGGCATTGAAATGAGTTTACGTGATGGCAAAGAACATTTTTTTCATGCAAAAACGACGACTTTTAACCCATATTTGACAATTAAGAAGGGGGAAGCTTTCGATCTTTGTCGAGCTATTCATTGGATCGGTAGGTTCCATTTTGACAACATAATCTTTGAGTTGGCTACAAGATGGTGTTTGATAGTTTTCATCTGAATAAAAAAGACAAATTTTATTTTCATTTTATTATTCGAGACTGTATTCGTTCTTTGTTTATTTTTACTCCAAATTCTTTTGTAGAGTTCATTATGAGACAATCTAATATAGTAGTTCATCAGCGAGCTCGAGCAGCTACATATATGACTGCTGCTAACCCAGATTACATTGAACAAGCTATTGCTAATGAGACACAAATTTGTTTTCCTAAAAAAAAAAAAGGTATCGAGGGAGTATGCAAGAAGAAGACGGGTAGCACATAGGTGGCATAGCATTTAGTGACATTATCTATCTCTCTTTTAATTAATCAATCTCTTTCATCTAAATAATTTATTTTAATAATTCATCCATCATTTTTTTCCTATATAAAATGCACTAATGTTACCGATGTCATCTAAAAATCATGTCATCAAGTGAAATCCGAAGAAGACCACCAAATGCAGATTCTTCACACATCTTGCTTGTCACTCTCATCAATGATATCTACTTCCACCGTCCTCTAACCCACGATACTGGAAAAGCAATATGTCTACTTGCAAAATCAAGTTGCATCAGTCCAAATGCTTTTCCCGGTATCTACCATCATAATATCCCCAATAATCCAACATATATAAACTTCTTTTTTGTTGATGAGTATAACATATATAAACTTTACCATAAATGTATTGGTGGTGTTACGATTCTACTAGATTTATTGCTGTTTTAGTGAAAAACACAGGGACTAAAAGGTATGGTTTATTCACAGCATGAAAGTAAAAGTAATATTCAACAAATCATAGATTCATTTGATTGAAGATACGAATATGGATACCCCACTCGTTGTTCCTTTGAAATATAGAACATTATGCATAAGCATATAGGCCCAAGCATATATAGTGCAAGTGTAGCATAGCATTTTATTAAATAATCATTCTGCACAAATAAGCTCTTCTCAGCATACACTTTCCAAAATTCAAACGGATCTCATCAAAGTTATGTGGATCCTAGGTGATTTAGTGAAATTTACAGCAGGTGTTGCGGATTCCACGAATAATCAAGACATGAAACAAATAAATTATCAATAAGTTAATATATTTTATGATATGAGTATTGTTGGTTCTTAGAGCGATACAGACCGCATGTATTCCAGAATATAAGAATGAAATTCTTATGTAATATGAGGAGAATTTTTTTCTCATCTTTTTTCTTCTACTAGGTTAGATTTGTGTCACCCATTTTTTTCTTCCATAAACTAATTTCTAGCTTATTTATATTAGTGTGTCTGAGACAGTGAGAGTATATTGAAAGTTACTCATCTTTTATTTAAATGATTAGACATCTATTTATAAGAAAAAGAATAACAAAATTAATCAACTATTAAGAATTCGGGATTAGTTTGTCATAGGATTTCAATCTTCTCATGTGTTGGTGATATCACCATTAAAATTCATTAAATTTTCTTCAATTTTAAACATATACATATAGGACTTTGTTTATTTGTTTTTGGTTTCTCGTATATAGGTTAGGAGTTACCCCTTAAAGGTAGTCTTTTTTGCAGCAATGTGAGACATTAAAAGTGGACACCTCTTATAACCTATTCGAAGATTAATTCATCATGAGATTATAGTCATTGTCTTAGACCCAACCTCATTGGTACATAACTTGTAGTTTTAATGATAAGATTTTTTTTTTTTGAAGAAGTTAAATTAGTCCATCCAAATTGGCATCGAGAGAATCGAACTTGAGATCTTGAAAATGAACATACTCTCAAATATCCCAAGCCAACATCATCAAACCAAGCCAAATGAATTTTAATGATAAGATTATCAACACATCTTCACATTTGATTCCAAGTCCAAAAATGTTAACCTTTTGGGACGGATAAAGGCATCCTATGAGCATATCTAGTAAAGAAATCATTCATCCATATTCTATAATTGACTTGTCATCATAATGACTTTTAGAAAACTAACTTCAACAACTTTGTAATTTCATTTCTCCATTTCTATTGGTCGCATCTAAAAGCCAAAATATCATGTTGAGAATCAAATCAATTTTTCAACTATTAATTCAAATGAGAAATTACATTATATTGAAATATACTTTTAAACTTTTGTATTTTATTCAAGTGAAATGTTAAGCTTGTCAATCGTAGTATTCTTAATGTTGTGAGAGAAAGAAAGTGTGATGTAATGTGATTGTAAGCGAGAGAAGGATGTAAAAAATGAGAAATGATATTTGAACAACCATTTTTGACAACTTTTGTCTAAACTCTAAATATCATTTTTGAGGAAAATATCATTCTTGATTTAAAAAGTTGAGTTCAACTTGCCACTGGCAAAATGAAGGAACATGTTGGCTTAAAATATCAAGATTAATTCTCTTAAAAGCATGAGCAGGTGGAAGGGTGTCCTAATTTGATTAAAATTCTGCCCTTCCACTTCTTTTTTTTGACAAAATTCTGCCCTTCCACTTGTTGTCCATTGTCCTGATTCGTGTCGTGGAAAGGAGAACAAATCACTCCATTTTCGACCCTTTTTTATGATATATTCATCCTATAAGATTAACCAATAACCCCACCAACATTATTGTTCTTCCTAATTATATGGAGCTAGCTTCATATATTAGCTTGCCGTTACTGATTCTTCAAATATTAGCTTGTTCCCGCAGAATAATTAATTTAGTGTCAAAGTATTTGAAGGGATTTAATTAACACCATAATCTTTAGAAAAAACAATTGGCTAATGCTATCTAGTGCCCCGGAGGCACTGGTTAAGGAGCAATAAATGAATAGATCTCCATTGTTTTACCTAAGTGATAAATAAGTCAAATAGTTAAAATAAGATAAATGTGCATTCAATACTCTATTAAATTTCTTATTTTGTGATACAAGCATGAAATTTCTACACATTTGATGATTTTGTATTGAGTAAATTACACTCTCCTCCCCTCAAAGATGCTTGAATTACACTCCCCTCATCTCTTATGTTAAAATATACACTCCCCTTCCCTCTTATTCAAAACATATTAAAAAACTTTTCACTCCCCTCCCCCAAGAGAAGCTTGAATTACATTCCCCTCCCCTCTTATGTTAAAATCTACACTTTACTCCCTCAATATATATTTTTTATTTTTAATAATCTAGCAAAAAGATAATAATCTAACACAATTCGAAAAAAATAGTATTTTGAATCTATTTAAATATAATAAAAAATTGAATACATATTTTTTCGCTATTTTTTATTCACAATTTCATTAACATATGGTTTTAAACCCTATTATAAAATATGAAACAACCTAAAATAAAATTAAAATATGTGAAAAATTATTAAATACAATAAAGCATGGTTATTTAAAAGTTAATTTTATACTCTAAATGATAAAATTAATAGCAAAATATTTAAATTTAATTATCATTCACATTTGAATTATCAAGAAATGAATTAATTTTTCTTAAATGGTGGTTCAAAATTAATATATATCATAAAAATATTTGTTTATGTCAAAATAGATCAAAGTGTAGTGCATATTTAATTATTAAGGGAGGGAGTTGTAATTCAAGCATCTTATAAGGGAGGGAAGTATAAATTTTACTTTTCAAGGGAGTGTAGTGTATATTTTAACATAAGAGGAGAGGGGAGTGTAATTCAAGCATTTTTGAGGGGAGGGGAGTGTAATTTACTCTAAAACTTATTTTGTCTGACTCGATCATGCATTTATTTTTAGTTGGATTCTAGGGTGAGGGTCCAATTAAGTCTCTCACCGGTGGACCATGAAAAAAACACTGTTAGATTAAATACATGGTTCAGATTTATTCAAATTAAAAATGGAAACATATATAACTACTCACATTCAATCATATCATGTAATGGTTACACCCTATGTTATTATATTTTTTCGACTTACACCCTGAAACTATCTGGTTACACCCAAAATATATTAAAATTTAATTATAATACCAAAATTACCCTTGCTCATAAAGGAAACAATGTATATACATAATGTTTAATGCCCAAAAATTCAATTCACGTACACAATCATATACGTGATCTTTGTTGCAAATAAGTGACATACACTTGAATTGCATTTTAATTCACGTAATAGCAAGATAAAGATCAGGGCCATTACACACTTGAATTGTTTATTTTATGGAATTAATTTAGCTCATCAAATGTTGAATTGGATTAACATAACTGATTAATTGCAACAAATTATGATTTGGACTAACATAATTCAATTTATACATTTCTCGTTTTGTCAAATCGTGGACTAAAATGCAAATAAATAGGTAAAGAAAATGGTTTCAGTTTGAAAGTGAGAGGAAGAGGGAGACAAAGGAAGAGAAAAATGGACAAATAGGAGAGAAAGACAAAGGATAGTAGTTGAAAATTTAAAAAGGAATTAAGGGTGTTTATGTAAATTTGGGGTGTAACTACAAATACTAAGGGTGTAACATAGACTGATGATAGGATTGAATGTGAGTAGTTGTATAAGTTTCCACTTTTAATTTAAATAAATCTGAACCATCTATTTTATCTAGTTGTATTTTTTTGTGGTCCACTAGTGAGGGACTTAATTGGACCATCACCCTAGTATCCACCTTATTTTTATCAAACAAAGTAACTGTTCTTTAAATTGACAAGTAAAACTTTCAGGATTTTTGGTGTTTTTATTTTATCTTTTTGGTGTAATACTTGAGATTTAATCCTCTTTTATATATATATATATATATATAATATATTTTGCCATTAAAAAAAATTGACAAGTAAAAGAAATGAATTTTTATAACTCTTTCTAAAAACCTCAACATTTAAGAGTTGTTTTTATCCTCTCAACCCTTTCTAAAAAAACTGTTTTTATCCTTCCAACCCTTAACAATCCACTTGCACCGCTTGGCAAAAATTTAGATTTCCTGCCAATGTTTTAGAAATCATTTAATTAAAAAAATAAAAAAAGAAAATAAATGTAAGTGGTAGTGAGAATTTATAGCAAGTTGAATTTTATTCCCATGAAAATGTTAGATTCTCATCCTTTAAGCATGAGAATAACAAATAGAAGAAATCATGTAATTAACATTTCTAAGAATATAACATCACAGAGAACAAATTTTCAAAACTCAAAACAAACATGAGAATATTGAATTTTCAATCTCATATTCTGAGGAATCATGTTACGAACCATGAAACAAACACACCCCTAAAATTTGGAAAATCTTTTGCTTGCAATTGCAATTAATATCATTGATTATCGATTTAGAATTGGATTTAAGGAGACCCTTAGCAATATTGATCTCACGAATGCACAATTGATATATTTTTAGTTTGTCTCAACAGATAATGAATGATGGTTAATGATTTTTTTAGTAAATATATTTTTCGACATTTCATATTCTTTTTTCATTGAAGTTGTATAGCATTTCTTTTTTGTATTTTTCAAACTGAAAGCGTCGTAAACACGTTAAGGGAAGACATTATATATCTAGACCGACAGTTATATATAATATATTCCGATTTTGTGTTTATGATGTTTTCAACTTGAAAAATAAACAAAAAAAAGCTAAAAAACTTCAACGAAAAATAGAATATGAAATACTAGAAAAACATCGATGGAAAAGACCCAAAATCTTTTATTTGAGACCTCTTATGGAAGAAGTTCTTTGCTTCATGGATCAAACTTGTTGAAAATGTAAATTGAAGCATATTTTTCATGAGGGTTCAATGCGCTGATTTTCTAATAAATATCTATCATAGCTGGAAGACCTGCTTGTTACATTTTTTTAGTTTCCCCTCCTTTAAATTTGCTTATTGGTACGTAAGGATCGTAGAGAGACCTCTTTCCCTCGGTTCGTTCCTTAGCCTGGTTGTAATTTCCTTTCTTCATATAAAAAAAATGGTGTAATGGGATCATTGTTTCTCTTATATATTATCATTTCTTTCTGCTAGCCGTTGGTGTACAGATCATCAACAAAACCTATTATTGCCAATAGAAAAAATCCCGAGTCGGTGCCTCTGCCATCTGTGCACGGCTCGTGTATATAATTGTCATTATTCTAGATGATGTGATTAGTATTCAACAACAAAAATATATGACGTGATTAGTGTTTAAAAAGGTGTAATTTAGTAGTTGAGTTAAAAATTAAGGATGTTTGTTTTAAGTTTATCAAATTTATTTTTAAGAATAATATTATTGGAATATACATATGTAAATTTTATTCCAACTAGCGGAAAGACGAGCACGTGAGTGTCCGTCTTTCCGCTTTTTTAATTGTGTTAACGTTTGAAAAGTATGAACGATGTTTTTATTTATGAAATTTTGATTTTGATTAAAACTAAAAACATAAATGTTTGTTGCTTTCAAGTTATAACAAACCAAACTAACCATGATTATCTATATCAACTAGCGAAAAGACAGGCACGTGAGTGCCCGTCTTTCCGCTCTTTTTATTACGCTAAATGTTTGAAAATTATTAACGGTGTTTATTTTATGAAATTTTGATTTGGATTAAAATTAAAAATACAAATGTTTGTTGCTTTCCGGTTATAACAAACCATTCCTAAAAAAAAGGTTATAACAAACCAATCTAATCTTGATTATTTATTTCAATGACACCAACAATATAAAAAAATATATAATCTAAATTCTTTTTTTTTAAATAACACCAACAACGATCTTTATTATAGAAAAAATTGTTTAAAGCATAATTGAGATAATGAAAAAGTAAGTATAAATATACTCATCTAGTTTGTTACACTTTTCAAATGATTAAGGAAAAAAACCAAACATATATATATATATATATATATATATATATATATATATATATATATATTGTGTTTGTTAGATTTTTTTTTTATTTATATTTATTCTTATATATTTGTTACATGTGTTATTTGTATTCAAAATTGAGAGGATTTTTGAAAAGAAAAAGTCAGCTCAAAAGACTTGAAAGAGGTTGTTTTCTTTATATATAGTATAGATGTATTAAAAAAAATGTTTGGTTAATATTATAATATCCTAAGGGTCGTTAAAAATAGGGATGATAATAAGAAATTACACATGAATTTATTCTCATAACTTTATTCCTACCCTTTTTCTTATAGAAAATTTTTCTATTCTCATGATCATTTTATACTCGGAAATAAAATTTAGTAAACTTGAAACAAACATAGACATGTATATTTTTATGATTTTATTCCCAAAAATTTACAAATATAACTCGAAACAAACACATTATAAAAGAATTGGTAGAAGACAAAGCAAAGTCATTTATATGAGATATTATAGGAGCTAAATATGTACGGGAAATATTCAAGGAGTTAAATATGATATGTAATCACATGCTAATATGTAGCTAATTATCCCAATAAAAATATTTGAAGGATTTGAAAAACAGGTTCATTATAACTAATATACAAATAAATATTTACAATAATAAAAAATAGAGTTTGTCAACAAATTGTTGAATTGGTCATTTTAAAGGTCATTTATAGTTGAATTGAGCAAACATCATCAATAATTTTTTTTTGATGATAGATGCAATTTAAGATGATGGATCTTTTATTATTCTTGACTATTAATCACATGTGAAAGTATTTAATTTGGTTGTTAGGATTAATATTTTGGTTTGTTAATGAACTTTTAGCTTTTAAAATTTCAATGTATATTGATAGCATGTAGTACTTGGTTTTTAAAATGTGGACGAGGAATATTCAACTTATAACTAATTTAATTGTACTCTTGTTATTTCAACATTTGAATGAAACTAATTTTATCTTTGTCAAAAAAAAAAACTTATTTTATCATAAAAAAAATAAATCTTTTTTTTTTAAGGATGCCTCGTCATAGAAAGAAAAATAAAATTAGGATCACCCTTCTAAGAAACTGCTAATAATATTCTGTTCATTACGTTTAGACTTTAGATAGATATTTGCACATGGTGTTCAGCCACCAAGGGGACACATATATAGTGCTGTACAGTACCTAACACAGCCAGCTTAGAGAACCATATATGTTGCTGTTACCCTTTTTTTCTTCTTATAAACAACGTGTATGTATTTCATTTTTATTTTTATTTATGTGCAAGCATCAGCAAAGTTGAGTCATTAAAATCAATCTTCCTTATGGGATACTTAACTATGGAATTAGAATAATGCATGGTTGTTTATTCTATTGGTTTGATCCCAACATTCTTACGATTTACAAAATACACTTACGTAAGTTTTAAATTTTCGATGATGACGAGGCTTTGATATTGAACTCTTACCCTTAATTAATTCAAAGTAATCCACAGATTTTACCAAAACAGTTATCCACTAACTGTAACAATCAATGCGTCATATTTATGCCGTTGTTTCTTACTTGAACCATGAACTAATCTTCAAAGTTATCCGTAGATGATTTCACCCAAACAATCATCCATTTGCTAGCTATAACAATCAATGCGTCATATTCTTGCATTTGTTTCTTACTTGACTACTTTTGTGCTATTTTCATTTCTAAACATTAGTTTCATTAAAGAAGAAGTTTAGTATTGAGTCTATGGTTTATTTTATAGACTCACTAACAAAATATTAATCATTTTTCACTTTTCCTATTTCTACTATGCGAAAAAGATTATTAACAAAATGAAATGATAATTTATTCAAATACCATCAGTTTTATTTTTGTTTAGAGAAAACCAATCACTTATTCACTTTTAAATAATAAATAAGTTTGATCCTTTCATAAAATTCATTATTTAAGTGAACATAATTAGTTGATTTATTTTGTATATTGAATAATTGATTTGAATAACGTTAATTAATATTGATTTCTGAAGTCATCCATTTGAGAGGTAGTCCGGCCCTTATAAAAGAAAAATCAAATATCCATCTATCAACTCAATAATTTGTTTGACAGCGAACTCAGATGACTTTTTTTTAGAAGTCAATGTTACTATGTTAATTTGTTAGTAATTTGTCATCAATCAAACCAACCTTATATCCTTACGAGCGATCTAATGACCTAAGTTGTACGTGAAGAAATCTTAAGACACAAGAACTTTTTATGAAAAAAGAAGAGTTGGATCCCCTACTACCAAGGATGTTTTCACGTCAAAATAACATTCGCATTACAATACAAAATTTAACATGTTAATTAATGAATGTAAGAGTGTACTCCCTCTGGTCTCAAATATAAGCAACTTTTCACTTTTTAGATTCATTTAATAAATGATGTATGTGGTTTATATTATAGACCAAATACATTATTTATTGAATGAACCTAAAAAGTGAAAAATTGCTTACATTTAAAACCGGAGAGGATAAAAGGTATGGTTGTGTGCAACTAACAAACAAATCATCTATGTATATAGTCTTAGACTCTAGATGAATAAAAGGTTACGTAAAGTAATGTTTTTATGATGAAAAGAGCCAAGTCACACAAGATTACGCAAAGTAAATATACCAAGCCCACACGTGAAGGTAAATAAATGGAATTAGCAAGCTAAATATATATACCCCGATCAAGTCCAAGATTCCAATGACAAAATCATGTTCACACTCACTTGTGCTTAGCATTTCCAAAGATGCTATTCCATCTCACATTTCACACACTAACAAATAATGGAAAAGGGATCAATTCAAGCACCATGTTTATCATGGGTCCTACACGTCATATATGGAATAACCCAATCAATTAAAACTATATAAATTAATTTGGTCAATAAAATTAAGCCAACCCTTATCTTACACATATACAATTATACTAGTGACCAGATCTAGCTGCCACATGGGTTACTATTTAATGCAATTGTTAAATTCAATATTCCAAAAGTCAATTTTCTCTATTATCCTAATCACATTACATCACCCTTATAAATATCAAAAACTTCCCACCCCTATAATTCTCTCTCGTCATTCCATTTGTATAAACACTTCAACATAAACATATGTATCTTCATCTTCTTATACACATAGAATTTTTTGATATTGTTCCTACTTTTTTGTTTGTTCCTCCTGATGATTGATTCTGCAGCCATTAGTTTTCTTCGACGACTATAGTTTTTTTTTTTTTTTTGCCTCGTTAATTTGTTAAAAAAATTAGCTAGTGCGTAAATTGGCTAGACCATTGTTGGAGAAAATCCGCACACACCAAAAGGCAAATATATATGGGAAATTGTTGCACGTCATCTTCGATGGAGTGGGCCGGAGAAGATTGGGGATCACTGACATCAAACCATAAGAGTAGGATGAATTCAAGCAAAGTTTTTGATGAAGTTCATGGTTTGAGTTTGGGGAACATGGAGAAAGAGAAGCTTTTAGGTGCACTAAGAGCTTCTTCTGATGCTAATGGGAAGGTGAAAATAAAGATATCAAAGAAAGAGCTTGCAGTATTGTTGGGAGAATCAGAGAAACAAGGTGTTGGAAGCACAAAACATGCTTCTGCTGAACATGTTTTGGTTGGTTTGTTAAATGCTAGAGATCATGTCAACCATGATGTCCATCATAGGCTATGGAAGCCTGTTTTACAAAGTATTCCTGAGCTTGATTAATTAGGTTCAAAATTGGTGGTGGTGGAGTGTGTATAGTAGAAGTTGGTTGAGAAAAGTTTAGAAAGTTTGTACTTGTTCAAAATCAGAACTAAGCTATACTCAGCAATTTTTTAATTTATTTTTTTCCCATGTTTTCAGCTTGTATTTTTTTTTTTTGTTGTAAGATATATATAGAGGTTGAGAATGTGTTATTTCTATATTTTTATGATTGTATATAGGTTAAAATTTAGGTTAAGTTACCAACAATATTTTGTCAAAGTGGTAAGGGGTGTAAATCTTTTAAGCATGTGGTAATAGGTTTGAACTCTGCCACCTTCGTATGGAGAAAATTCGATAGGGAGCGGATAAGACACGTTGTGTGCTTCATAGGTTCTCTTACTTAGATTAATAATTACGGCTAAACGGCGGTGTAAACTTTGTATCTATAACTTGTCAATTTTTTTGAACAGCTAAATGAATTTATTAATGAGGGACGTATGTCCGAGCAATAAATAAAATATTCAAGGATAAAGAAAAGCTGGGAACAACTTGAATGCAACGAAAATAAATAGTCTAATAACCAATAGGATCACTTAAAGCATCCCGTGTTCGTAAAATTTGTGCCTCCTGTTGAGTGATGCTCTGCAAATCAGCTTCAGAGGAAGCCAATTGATGCTTAAGATCCTTCACACCTTGTGTCAAGATGTGTTTTGAGTCCAACAATTTTTGCAATGCATCTTGAGAGACTTGTGAACCAAGAAACAAAGCACGCTTTTCGATATCATCCAACCATTCGTTATCAAAAGGAAAACTGCGTACATCTTGTAATAACTCAACAAATTCAGCGTGGCTTGAACCTAACACATCCAACACACTATGAGTTTGAAGGAATTTCAATAGCTCAGCTAGGCAGTTGTAGGCATAACCCTTGTATCGGCTACTCAATGAAGTGTCCAGTAGAAGAAATGATGGATGCTTAACAAGGAAATCAGTCAACAAAGACAATTTCTCAATAGCCAAATGATTCTTGGAGACTAGATTCTCAAGCTCCCTTGTGACAATGCAGGAAGAACTTAAATCTTCTTCTCTTTGAGAAGGGTCCCCTGAGAGTACATGAAAGAATGTTTATGCATATTTGAGCACTAGAAAATTAATTAAAAAAATGATGCAATAAAATACCTTGAGTAGGCTTTGAAGGACACTGAGATTCAATAGAAGAGGGTCTTGATTTGGAAACTAATATTTCATCATCCTTAGGAAACTGTTGCTCAATATTTGATCTTACTTTCATGACATCGTCATTGTTTAGAGAAACTGGCAAAAGGTGGGAAAGAAGAGTTAAACTTCAAAATGAAAAGGGCGATGAGGTAACTTAAGAAAATAAAACCGATCCAAAGATTCTTCACCTCGATCATCATTAGTGTTACTAGTTTTCTGCCAGATTTCAACGTCAACATCTTGAGTGGTTAGAGGCTTTGTTATGGCGATTGAAGTAGAAGCTATTGCTCTTTGATTGTCACCTTCTTCAACACTTATTTCGCTAACCTGTCAATATTGTAGTATAATTCAATTCCTGTATTGACAAAGTGTAAAAAAGAATACAAGAAATATGTATATATTTGGATGATTTTCACATGGCCTTCAAATTACTTTTGAATTTGTTTGTAATATTGTTGCTACTGATGGCATCTCTTGCTGAGGAACAATTTCAACAAATTCATGCTCTTTCTCTAGTGTTTGTTCCATTTCTTTCTGCATCATAAATAAAATGCTAGTTTCAAATACATTGCATTGGTGATTGTATTCATATGTGGTTAACTTGCATAAATAGAATAGTATTGACCCGTGAAGAAGTAAACTCGTGTCCGGATGCTTGAACTTCAGTGATTTCTGAACTTGGATATTCATTACAAGTATCAAGGCCTTTGGACTCATCATGTAATTGCTTGAATAGCTTCGTCACATTCTGGAAGAATTCATATTCTATAGCAAAATATTATAGCGATTAATAACATCAATATACAGAGGCTTGGAACCATTAGAATTCATATCTTCATCCTTATTCACACTGACAATTAGAATCTCAAGCTTGGAACCATAAAGCTTAAAGGAAAACACATCCTTAAGCTTGCCTTCACATAACAAATATTTAATATTTGCCTCCCTTTCAACCATTGCCTTTTTATTCTTATCATACAACTTCATTGTTTTAATCTCTTTGTTCGCTATCCATTGGGCTGCATCACGAACCGAGTCATGCATTTTCACTCTGCTTTGATCGGCCTCCAACAACAAACAAGAATCCAGGAGTTTATTTTTGGATATAACAACTTGACTTCGAGCATCTTCGTAGTTGACATAATCTTCCCCAAAAAGGCCTCCTCCGATGCCATGTCTGGTTAACCTTTCGGTAGGAACTTTTTCATCATCTCGAAATACAGAACACAAGAGCAATAGTCTTTTGGCATTCTCATTCTTCATATTCTCATAGCTAAACTTCAAGCATTTATATATTTTAACCAAATCATCATCAACATCATGCATGGGCATATGTTTCTGCAAGGATTTTAAGGCCCACTCCCATTCTTCCAGACGTTGTATGCCCTTCAAACTACTGGCGATAGCAGCAATTACAATTGGTAACTAATGTAGTATCAAAAGTAAGTATTTATGTTATCGTCTCCACAGGGACTGGTGCGATATTCTATGCCGTTCAACAATCGATATCGTTCTGAGTTAGGGTGGTCAAGTATTTTGTTGTTTCATAAACTATCAAACTAAGAATTTATAAATGGGACGAGATTTAACAGGGAAATAAGTATGTTGGGATTAAACTTCATCAACCTACTTGTACGTATTCTCGGATTTGGGTTGCGGATTCTAATTATCAATCGATATTATCACGTATTGCTCAACAACATCATTCGTGTCCAAATGATATTGTGATTTCCATTAGATCGTTTAATTGTTGATGTCTTACACTATTAAACGGTCCAATAGTCGATTGTATCGTCGTATCGTCGATTTCCTGCACTATACAATGATACAAAAACTTTAAGTTCCAATATTCAAGTGATTACCAACCTAAGTTCCATGTCTAGAACAAAAGTATTGATAAAAGATTATTCTAACCTAGATTAAAAGGTATTTTCTAATCACGATTTAAATCCGTAAGATCAAAACATAGAAAGCAAGAATAATATCAATATCATACGATAAATTAGAATCACATAACATCTCAATCAAAGGGAATACATACTAATAGAGTTAACTACATTTAATCCCAACAAAAAGAGTTTAGTTACTCATTGTCATGGTAACCTTACAAGGAGAAAAGAAGAGATGGAATGGAACCAAGCCATGATG
>Ga0315914_1001496_pt1 | contig 34950 bp, 18 predicted proteins | sample MpolenodulesMG_FD_203920 | JGI IMG/M metagenome (GOLD analysis project Ga0315914, IMG submission 203920) | Medicago polymorpha root nodule microbial communities from Los Angeles, California, United States - elongated nodules | ecosystem: Host-associated > Plants > Roots > Nodule | place: USA...
CCCATTACCCTGGTGGAGACGTGACTTTTGTCACCTGTTGGACCATCCCTTGCCAGCCCAAAATCAGAAAGCTTTGCATTATAATCCTGCAACCAAATCCAGAAATACGTATCAGACGTGTTATCCAAATAATCTCTTAGATTTATCAATCCTATTTCTTTCTTTATTTATCAAAAGCAAAAGACTAAAAATCTACAATTCTACATACAGAATCCAACAAGATATTTGAAGTCTTAAAATCTCTATGTATCACTTTGGCTTCAGTGCTGTGCAGAAACGCAAGCCCTTTGGCAGCAGCAAGAGCAACCTTCAGACGGATGCTCCAAGAGAGAGGTTGAAAATGCGAGCCTCCTGTTTCAATAATATTGTCAATGTTAAACAAACTTCTTCCAAAATTAAACACTAAGGGAAAAGATGGGAGATGAAGAATAACTCACTCCTAAACAAGTGATTTTCCAAGTTTCCACGGGGCATAAATTCATAGACGAGAAGGCGGTGTCCAGCTTCGAGGCAATAACCAATCAATCTCACTAAATGAGGATGAGAAAACCTACCAAGGTAGTTGACTTCAGCCTAGAAGTGAAAACAGAAACAGAGTAAGCCAGACTTGTTTTGTCTGCACACCCTAAAATAGCCCTTCTCAGTTTTCCAATCTAAACTAATTACTAACATAGTAACATAATATTATTGAAACTGTGGTTTTAAATGTAGGGATGTATACTAATTCAGTGAGATAAGAAGAACAAGGATGAGACTAAACAAATTGAGATTTTCTTTTTTGAATTATTTAACCATGCCATGCTAGCTGACCAAACAATGTAAAGAGAAACTATTTGCTTCTTAATTATGATGAGCAAATGATTTAATCAAGTAGATTAAACTCACCAACCACTCCCTGTGACCTTGTAAGCCATCTTGATGAAGTCTTTTGATAGCAATAGCAATGCCAGTGTCAGGTTTGGCAGCAGCCAATGAATTCTCATCAATCCAACCCTTATAAACTGCTCCAAAACTACCTTGTCCTAACACACTATCCGGTCGAAAATTTCTAGTGGCTGTCGAGAGTTCTGCATAGGTATATCTCTTTAAATTGGATGACTGCAAAATCTCACCCTCAGTTTGGGTGGTCTGAGGTACTGATACAGCGGAAACCTTATTGTTTGAATTTAACCCTGCCAGTTAAAACTTTCATGAATATCACTTGAAAAGTAAACATACATTGAGCTATCAAACTAGATCTTCAAGTGTGTTCATACAATAAAATACATCAAATTTGGCGTCTTTAGTGAGAAAAGATTCAAGGTTAAGCCTCATGAATACCACGTTGTGAAAGTACTATTACTATTGGAGCCAATATTTAGACAGATCAAATTAGCATCAAAATTAACAAGGTAAAGAAATTTAGGAACTTTTTTATGATTGAAACTTAGAAACAAGAGTTACATAAACTCATCTCATATTTGTGTACCAAAAACATAAATAGAAGCAAAAGAATGCCATTAACTATTGAAATTGGGGGCCTAACTCAACCTTACAAAACCGGCTTGTGAACTGAGGATTGCCTCCTCTTTATAAACTCTCATCAAGAGTCTTCTATCCTATGTGGGACTTGGATTTTTCCCAATACAGGCACTCCTCACCTCACAAGCCGGTTTAGTGATGATGAGTTAGGCCCCAATTTCAACATTAACAAATCAAAGGAGTTAAACAACTCAAAGAGGAAGGAAACCAAACATAAATCAATTTTACCAAAAGTATATTCTCCATGCAGTCTTTTTAAAAACACATAAGGTAAATGAGGAATGATCAAACAACTTGGAGAAAATAAAAGGAAATGAGTGGTGATACTTTGACTCTAGGAATAACTATTAGAGGAATTACTCAACTTAACATGTCATTATAAACCACTATGAAGCACGGACTCTGACACAACCTGGACACGTCGATACCCCTAATGTAAAAAACACAAGACAGCGACATTGCTACATATATATTAATCAAAATAAGATATATATCTATTACAAACATGTTGATTTTTCTGTTTTTTATTTATCTACACCTCAAGGGATGCAGCGACAACAATTGATTTTATTATATTATATTTTTCTTCAACAACTGTGATTTCCTTGATTAATCGGTCGAACACTTCCTTCACCGAAGACAGTATGTTCTTGTTCAAGGATGTTTCCCATTGAACTTGAAGGAATAGAATTTGATGATGCAAGGGAAGGATCAATATGCAATACTGCAGATTTCTCCATGACATTGTCCCAGGATGCTATGTTGTGTGCTCTCTGGTTCTTGATGACTATGTAGTATCACTTGGATTGGATTTACCCTAGAATAAGTAAAAAAACAGAAAAATATAATAACATAGTATTTGACTTTTATTTATCCATCTACTATTACAAAGGCTAAAGTTATTGTACTCAACTTTTATTGCTTCAACATGTTGTGTCCAAGGAGAGTGTAAGGTTTGTCAAAATAATTTTTTTGGATACTTGTTTTAGTTTGACCAACACGTGCCGTATGTGTGTCATACATTCAGACACTGATTGATGGAAAGTGCGAAAACAAAGAAAAAACAAATTTTGCTGGGACACTTGACTCAAATTTTTAACACATGTCATACATATATCATACAACTATCGGACACTGACGCGTGTCGGACAATACGACACGTCTTATCCTTAAGGTGTCTGTGCTTCATAGATAATCAATGAATTTCATTGATCCAACCATTTATTGTTGTCATAACATATTAATGATCAAATGTATTGTTGTGAATTCAGGCTCAAAACTCACAGCAATATACTTAAATGTGTGGAGCAAAAGGAAGTAGTAACTAGTAGCCTGAAGCAACGACAACAATAACAGACTTAGATATAATCTAGTAACCAAGTGTAAAACACAAACAACAAGCAAAAGATAAAGAAAGAAGAGAAACAAACACCAAAATTTGATCACGTAGTTCGGCCCAATAATGACATACGTTTGGAGGAGAGATATCTCTCCACTTCACTATCAATGAGTTCTTTATAAAGAGATACAAAAGGTTACTTAAAATTTTATATAAATAAATATGAAATTGGATTGAAACACAATTGAATGGTACACAAAAAATGAGAAGGGACGGGAAGGAAGCACACAAGAGGAAAGAAATGGAAGAACATACATACCAGTGTTACAAGGAAGTTCAGTTTTAACTGGAGCGCTCAAACAAACTCCCATGTTTAACTGCAAAAACCATGAAAGTTGAATTGAATAAATGAAAATAAGAAGCAAAATTATAAGGTGAAATATGCATGCATGAAGGAAAAGGGTAAGAACATTTTTAGTGCAGTCTGTGGAGAAGCAACTAAGAGAGTGGGTGATATTGGTTTTAGGGTAAATATATAAATAAACATAAAGATGGGATTATTAGGTAACGGATTGTCTTGCCTTCACGTGGGAATGACACTAATTTTGTCTTGCCTCACCACCTTTTCTTTTTATAATACTAGAATCCTCGTCAACTTTTCTATAATATAGTACTTTAACTCTATCATTTCATGAAGCAACTAAGAAAGAGAAAGAGAGAGGGTGAGGCTTCAACAAAAAGAGAGTGAGAGCCAGGGTCGTCTTTTTGGGGTTAAATTAATAAAAAGTTAAGATTAGAAAAAGAGTTGGAAAGGTACGAGGAAGGTGAGTGTGACTTACTGACTTACAGTCATACAGATTTAAATCACAGTAGTAGCATTCATGAAATGGTAGAATGAAGAACTATTTTTGAAATTTCAATATATTGAAGAACTATTATGACAACCGTTACACATTTAAGAATTAAGATGACTATTATCCCAATTATTTGTAATGGTCAAAGAGTGATTGAAAGAAAAACTGCATGTAACTCTTTTCAGATAAATTTTTATTTGTCTCAAGCAAATTAGTGAGAATTGATGTTTCCAAAATTGTTGAAGCCTAAAGACGCTGGGAAAAAAAATACTTGTTACTGATAAACCAAAAGAAGCTTAAAGAAATGGTGTTGTGATCATGAAGAGGCAATGTAGGTATACGTTGACTTAAGCCTTCTGGAAAGAAAGCTTAAAACTGGTTATCTCTTTCTCCCCTTGTTATTTCTTCCATTTTCAGAACTGTATGTAAAAAAAAATTCTTCTCTCTCTTTGCAAATCTACATAAACAAACAAAAATCTACCAAAACAAAGGCATTAAGGCAGTGTGTTGAGCATGGCTCATAGGTTCTGTTAGGAATTGTTGTTGTTCTAACACAATGTTATTTTAGTAAATGCTTCAATTCCATTTGTCAAACACTTTACTTTTAATTTTTTGTGTTAAAATATCAGCCACTTTTTATGAATTATTTCAGTGTCTGAAATGACAAAATTTTAAATTATCTTGGAATGTATAGCCACTATCAAGTAAAGACAAGTTTGACAAGTTCATTTGCATTTGTCAAAGAGAAAAAGGTGTACGGTTTGACAAATCTCAAAAGGGTCCAAATTAATAAATAGCATAGAGAATAATGTGGAGTGGGAGTACTATCCAAAGTCAAAAGATTTTGCAACCACATAATTATCGGGTAGGGCAAGGTTCTTGACTTAACTGTCACTCACTGTACTGAAACACAACATACTGGGGAGATTAGTCACTAGTCACTTTAGTCCTTGAATAGGAAATGAGTCGTCACTTTAGTCTCTGAATGCAGATAAATTGCAAAATAGTCCTTAAATATAGACTATGTTAGTCAATTTAGTCCCTGAATGCAGACTCTGTTAATCAATTTAGTCTCTGAATATAGACTCCGTTAGTCATTTTAGTCCCTGAAATTGACCAACAGAGTCTACATTCAGGGACTGTTTTGCAATTTCTCTGCATTCAGAGACTAAAGTGACTACTCATTTCCCATTCAGGGACTAAAGTGACTAATTCCCCTATTAAACTACAGCTACATATCCAAATCAATTTCATCAGTTCCTTCACATAATGATGCAAGGAAATCTTGGCCAATGTTTTCATTTATAGACAGAATTATGCATACATAAAAGCAGGCATGAAAGAATCAATACAAATAGAATATAGCATCAGCCCTTAAATATATTTAGTACTATATATACTATGGCAACCATGTGTTACAAAATAGATTAGGAAAAACGACATCACCCCAACACAGACACTAACAAAAATTAGCTAACCATAGCAATGATACAAAAATACCTACATACGCAGCAGCTACTTGTAGGAGTTACAAAAACTTGACAGAACTCAAAACCTAGGAAGCATCGATGAAACGGACAGACACATATAATATTAGAAAATGGAAAAAATGAAAGTAACCACATGTCGGATAGCCTTTAATGTGAAGTGTCAATGCTACATAGCTCAAAATACACTTAATATTAATTGCTGAACATCAACAATCTCACCTAGAAATGTTAAGAGAAGCTTGGTTTTGAATATATTAGCTGGAATATGATATGTACAGTACAGAGGTGCTAGTATTCATGACAAGATCACCGGCAAATCATGCATGGTGCTTTCCCTAGCTTGGCCACAGGACATTCAATTCTGCTAAGTTGAAAGGTTGTGTGTATCTTCAATTTCAAGTATAGAGAGGAGACAACGTGACACGTGGATAAGATGTGTGAGTCTTGGCACTAGCACAAGATTTGTGAGTCCTCACACGGGTAACATCATCAGCACTTTTTCTCCGAGCACGCTTACGATTTACATTCACATCAGGAACCTTGAGCTGCTCCAAAATTCTAACAACTTCATCCATGTTGGGCCTGTACCTGGATTCTGTTGATAGGCATCGCAAAGCAAGTGTGGCTACCCTGTAGGACTCATCTGATGAATACTGTCCTTCGAGCCGACTGTCTAACACACTGAAAACCTTACGTTTGTTAGCGAGATAAGGTTTAGCCCATTCCACCAAGCTATGTTGTCCAGATGGTCTATTCTTGTCAACTGCCCTCTTACCGGATAACATTTCAAGCAGGACAACTCCAAAACTATAGACATCGCTCTTAGTAGTAAGATGACCTACAGTAACAATGTTTTCAGCTATTAACCAAAATAGCTAAAAACCTGAAACATAAATGGTTCAGCAACAAGAACTCAAAAATACCTGTAGCTAGATATTCAGGAGCTGCATATCCATAGGTTCCCATTACCCTGGTGGAAACGTGGCTTTTGTCACCTGTTGGACCATCCTTTGCCAGCCCGAAATCAGAAAGCTTTGCATTATAATCCTGCAATCAAATCAAGAAATGTGTTTCAACCATGTTTTCCGAATAATCTCTTACAGTTATCAACCCTATTTCTTTTATTAATGATTGAAAGTAAAAGACTAAAAGTCTACATACGGAATCCAACAAGATATTTGAAGTCTTAAAATCTCTATATATCACTTTATTTTCAGCACTGTGCAGAAATGCAAGCCCTTTGGCAGCGTCAAGAGCAACCTTCAGACGAAGGCTCCATGGAAGAGGTTGAAAATATGATCCTCCTGTTTCAAATTTCAATGATATTGCTAATGTTAAACAAACTCCTTCCGAAGTTAAAAACCAAGGGAAAAGATGGGAAAGGAATAATAACTTACTCCTGAACAAGTGATTCTCCAAGCTTCCACGAGGCATAAACTCATAGACGAGAAGACGGTGTTCATCTTCAAGGCAATAACCGATCAATCTCACTAAATGAGGATGAGAAAAGTGTCCAAGATAGTTGACTTCAGCCTAAAAGTTAAAACAAAAACATATTCAGGCAAACATGTATTGTCTTCAATCCAAAACATAAATACTTTAGTTTTTCCATCATATATAATCACTGACATAAGCACTTGCGATTGTTGCAATCATCTTATGACATATATATAAGCTTATAGAAACAATTAATGCCATATCTATAAGCTGTTTTCAATTTATTTCCATAAACATTCCTGGATAGCTCATGAAGTTGACTTATAGCTTATATGAGAATAGTTTGACTTTATTCTATCATTTTTTATGGAAATAGCTAATACATAAGCCCTTATTCATAAGAGTTTATGCTATATTTGTAAAAAAAGAGTTTATGCTATAAGCGCTTAATTAAATTGTTTATCCAAACAGATCTAATGCAGAGAACTTAGACAAACAAGGATGACACAAAATAACTTGAGATAATTAAGAAACTATCTTCTTCTTAATTATCAAAAGAAAATAATTCAAACAAGTAGATTAAACTCACCAACCACTCCCTGTGACCCTGGAAGCTTTCTTGATTAAGTCTTTTAACAGCAATAACTATGCCAGTACCCGGTTTGGCAGCAACCAATGTATTCTCATCAATCCAACCCTTAAACACTGATCCAAAACCACCTTCTCCTAACACACTATCTGGTCGAAAATTTCTAGTAGCCGACTTAAGTTCAGCTAAGGTATAGCTCTTTAAATTTGATGACTGCAAAATTTCACCCTCGCTCCGAGGAGTCGGAGGCACTGATGCAGCTGAAACCTTACTGTTTCTGCTGCTCAGATCATTTCCAGCTGAATTTGAGTTCTTTGAATTGAATCCTGCCAAACCGATCCATATTCATATTCATATCCATTATAATTAAAGCTTTCATGAATATCACATGAAATGTAACATACATTGAGCTATCAAACCGGATCTTCAATTGTGTTTATACAATGAAATGGATCAAATTTGGCACCTTTATGGAGAAAATATTCAAGGTTGAGCATCAACAATACCACTTGATCAAAGTACTATTACTATATAAGTCAATATCTTTTAACAAAACAAATTATCATTAAAACAAAGCAAATGAACTTTTTTAATATTAAAACTGAGAAACAAGGTAAAATTCCATGTTTTATTTTTAGGAAACACATAAAGGATCAAACTTTGAAGAAATAAAAGGAAATTAAAAATACCCTAAAGCAATAAACATCAAAAGGACTCAAACTCAAATTAATGCCATAAAGCACATGAAAATGGTAGGGGGGGAAAAAAGGATGAAAATTGAAGAACATTATACCAGTGTTAAAAGGACTTTCAGCTTTGATTTGAGCACTCAAACAAACTCCCATGTTCCTTGAAGATTGCAATATTAAGCAAAACTGCAGAAACAATGAAACTTGAATTGAATAAATGGAAATAAAAGGAAAGTGAAAAATTTAAGGTTTTAAACTAAAAGGGGAAATTTGCATGAGGGGAAAAGCAAAAAACCTGTTTATTTTAGTGGTGGGGAGAGAAGCTACTTAGAGAGAGAGAGAGAGAGGTCAGGTGAGATTGTTTTTGAGGTAAGTAAATAGAAAGTTGGGACTACAAAGAGTTGGAAAGGAACAAGAGAGGTGGGTATAGTATGGTATGGTGACAGACTCACATCAAAGTGACATTCATCAAAGGAAATTGCGCCATTGGTTATTCATGTTTGGTTAAAAACCTCAAATTATTATAAAGTACTGTCTTTAGGGTTAAGGCAGAATCGTATCCTAATTTCGATCTTAAATATAAGCAAGAATTCTTTTTCTTAGATTCAATGAACCTAAACAAAAATTATTCTCTTATATTTAGTGCCGAAAGGTGTATTTTGATAACATTAACCTATCAAAAAGTATTTTTCGATCGGTTTATTTTTAGAGTTGAGTAACTTGAAGAGTAAACCATTAAATTGGTCTTTGTATGTGTAGGTCATTTTCAAATTAGTCTATTAATACTTCAAACAATTTGTAAAAAGTTTCTCAATTAGGTCTTTATCTTTTTGTTTTTGTCACATGAGGAGAAACCTAATTGAATTTTTTTTTATAAAATCAAAAACTAATTTAAAATATTAATAAAGTTATAGACTAATTTATAAATGACTTATAATAATAATAAAATACTAATTTACTCATAATTTTGATCCTTGTAAAGCAACCTTTCATCTTGAAATGATAAAATGAAAAGGACCCCTCTTTTTTATTTGTCCTCCTATAAACCTATAACATTTACTCTCTTCATGGCCCCTCTACAACTAAAAATCTCTTCATCAAAGTCACCCAACAAGTCTAAAGGTAGACAACCTTGGTCCCACAATCTTATCTTGTAGCATTAATCTATATAGAGTGTTTTGTTTAAACACAAAAAACCAACACCGTACACATATGCCGTATACAATGTAACCTACATAAGTGTTGATGTTAGGTTGAAAGAGAGAAATAAATAATTTAAAAAGGGAAATTGTATATCTATATGATATATGTGTTGGTTTTATGTTTGAAAATATTTTCATAATTTATATTAATGTAGTTCAGGTTACATAAATGGTTAAACATTTCGTTTATGCTCAATTGGAGTCTGAAATATTACAGTTGATGCATTGTATGGTAAATCTTCAACAAATTTGTTAGTTTTCACTAATAAAGTTTGAGTTTAATAGAAGAAATTAAATATTCAAAATGCAATTATTTAAAATTTAAATTTAAAAAATATATATGTTTATGTTTAGTATCGAGAATGTCTCTAATATAATTACCTTAAGTTGATATTTTGTCCGACCTTTTATAGAGATGTGCCTCTGATACTTTCCCATAAAAAAAAATACCAACTTCCTTTTGAATATTGCACTTATGCATTGCTGGCATTTGGTGTTTGGCATTCTCTCTATTTGTTGCTTTTATATGCAATTGTTGCTCCTTGGCATTTTTACACCAAGACATTAGCTAGCAGCTAACTACCAACTTTATGGTCCCTCCCTATTCGTCATATTATGTTATTTTCATTTCTACTTTACTACTGTATTATTACCACTACCACCACTATCTTGTCCTTTTCTTTTAGGAAATGTTTTCATGTTCATACCTTATCCTTATTCTGTGTCTTGTCTCGGCTCTATATGTAAGTGTGATGTGTCTTTCCCGTTTTTGTACTTGAATAAAGAATTAAAGATAAAAGTTAGATTCTATATTAGCAGCATCAATAATCAAAGGAGGAGTCAAAGATATAAAAAAATGGTTTGACACCTTTAATGTTCTAATATCCGAGGTTGTAGACCTTATGTAAAGAATTTAATGGTCATGCATAACAATATAGTGTCATCTAAGTTTATGGATGTTATATTTAAGATGATTTTATCATCCGGATATAATTAGCGGTTCAATTTATTGCTCGTTTATGAAAAAACCAACAACAACAATACTAAAAATTATAGAGTCTGGATATTCTATCAGATTGTAAATGTAATCAAGGGAATATTGGTTCTTGACTAAATTAATAATTTTCATTTTGCTGAATATTTGGATACATAATGCTATTATTATTATTATTATTATTTAATTTAATACTATATGGCAAACCATTATTCTCTTGCTTTTAATATTATTTGTCTATGTATATGATTCGAATGACGGCATACGCACACCGACAAATCTCAATTCAGAAGGGATGGAATTTGACTATCTTACGTATGTCTTTCTAAAACTCCCTCATTGTTGAGATACAGAATAATTTATCATTTTCCGATCGGTCTTCACAAAAATAATTATATTTTATATCCAAAAATATCTTTCCACAATATTTTGAGTCTGCACTAGTAACTAATATCAATCCAGTTTATATTATTATATACTAAAAAATTAAGAAACCAATTAAAAAAATATATTACCAAAAAAACAACATTTTATTTTCAAAACACAATTGATTGGCAAAGCCAGGAATTTTATAGAGCCTAAACAAAAAAATTATCGCAAATTCACATGTGACACATTATATACTAATAAAAAGACGGACACGTTTTTCTGCTCTTTTTATTGCGCTAACGTTTAAAAATTATAAACGGTATTTTTTTATGAAATATACACAGACATTAGCGTCACAGGCAGAGACACCATTTGGCGAATCCGGACACTCGTCTGGGCCCAATCGATACTTTCTTTATACTAGGTCAAACCCAATAGCCCATTAACCCACTTAAAAAAGGGCAAACTCAAATATTTTTTACGCGCATAACAAAAGTCATTCACCGCAAAGAGTTCTCGGAAATGTCATTTACCTCCTAATTTTATTTAGTAAAGTATTGGTAGGTTATATTTCATCAATCTTTTCAAATTGTACTTTTGTTGCCAAAATGACAAACCCCTTTTATTTCGATTTATGATTATTTATCTATACTATGACTGTTTCAAATAATAACTTAAATAATATCAAGATAGTTAATTTTAAACTATCAACTTAACATTAAACATCCATACAAACACATTAAACGTCCAAATTTTATGACTGATATGAATTTCACTCAGGAAAGATTATATTAAAAAGATAGTATTTCAAGCACTCCTATTTTTACAAACTTATTCTCATTTAAATACCCACTATATTAAATGATTTTTAAACAAGAGAGAAAAATCTCTAAAAATTGCATTATAAATTATAATAAAAACCGGAGTTTGTATATATAATTTATTTTTTTGGATAAAACTTTTTCAACATGATAGACAATATCCGTTAAAGATGCTTTTAACATTTTTGATTAAAATAAAACAAAGAGAATATGTCGTGTCACGCCTCACGTATGCAGCATGACCTGCGCATTGATGTAGCGGGGTCCAGCAAGGTGCAACTTGGATAATTTAATCAGTTCGAAGGTATCTTGTACTATTCGTGAACCTTCTTATTAATTTCACGTGACATTAATTTCTTTGTATACCAGCAGTACTTGATTTTTTTTAGGGGATCACTTCTTGATTACCATCTGATACTTTATGGGTTACATACATGCCTTTTGTTTTACCCACTTTATTATGGATTACATGTTGTTCGTTCAAAATATTATGCTTTTTTTTGTTACGAAATAAGTTAAGTTTATATAGTACAAGTTTTTGTATTTAATCAAAAAAATATGCAAGTTTGTTTCTATCATTATATCAGTAACTCTTACTATTAAATAAAATGAAATTGAAATATGATTATATTTATTGATCGACCAGTAAAAATTAGACCTATGCATAACACAAGAGTGATTTACTTGTATATTCAGACAAAATCACAAAACATTAGGCTCTTACATAGAAGGAAAATTCTGTATGCATTTATTCAACCAAAAAAAATCACGAGAAAAAAAAAAAGAGTGTGACAGGATCCATCTTTTCCGTTTACAAACCTGCGTACGAGAAACAATAAGGTAGCTGTCCAACTTTTCGTTGCCATCATGTGTGTGTGAAAGGAACTAGGCTCAATTAAAGAGAGGATTTGTTAGTACGAAAAGGAAATAACAGAAAAATGTCTTTAGAGTGCGTTTGGATGAAGTAATTGAGAAATTTTAAAAAATTTAGAATTCTAGGCAATTTAAATGGTTCAATTAAATTACTTTCATTTCTCAATACATTTGTTTGAATGGAGTAATAAAAAATTTCATAGTCATTATTTTTGGGCAATTTTATAAATTTTAAATTTTTGGGGCCAAATTTGTAAATTTCAAAAAAAAAATGAGGTGTCAAATTATAATTTTTGAAAATTTTGAGGGGCCAATTTGCAATTTTTTGGAAATTTATTGGGGTTAAATTGAAATTTTTGGGACCAAAATGCAAATTTTTTTGAAAATTTAAAACAATGAAGAAATTTGAAATTCTTGGCTTTTAGGTGCCATTTGAAATTCTCTAAATTTAACTTGAACAAAATACTTCATAAATTTCCATCATTTTGAAAATTCTTCAAATTATTATCCAAACAATGGAATTCACCTCAAAGTATTTGAATTCCCTTAAAACATTACAAAATGGAAGATCAAATGAAGAACCAATAAACCATGATGGTAAACGAAAATTGAATTAGTTGATAAGAAGTTGATTCATGTGAGTTTCCATTTTAGTTATTAGTATGATAAACTCTTTAATAAATGGTTTATGCGTATCTCTTCTCTGCTAACGCTCGAGTGTTGGAGCTTGCCTTTGATAAGCTTTAAAACTTAATTCATCTAAAAAAATTGTAACAAAAAATAATAATTAATCATGATGCGCAATTCAAAAAAATTTAAGTGATACATTTGGCTTTTAAAATATTAATTTTGGTGAAAAATCAATTGTTAATTATTTATGATTGTAATATTAGTTACATTTTTAGTGAAAAAAAAGACATTAATCACATTTAGTTTTTTTAGACATATAATTATGCTTAGGTTTTTTTTTGTAAAAAATAAATGGAACGAATTTATAGTAAAAAACAGATAAATTAGTTGATAACTGATAAGCTAACATATTAAATTTGTAATATTTGATAAAATTAGTGAAGCAATAAAGAACTAAAATTTGAAACACCAAATGACATTGACACCTTCCACTATATCTCATAGTTCACACCCAAATGGTTTGTGTCCTCGTTGAGAAATCATTGAAGGAGAGGATGACGACAAAGTTGAAGTCATATTTGAAGATGAACTCTAATGACTTATTGATCTTCCTATCACTAGCAATACCATGTTGGCGTAGAGAGAGTGAGGAAAAATATTACCAATTTAATGCAATTGTTGTCCATGTAGATACCAATAGTCAGACGGATTTGATTTACATTTTATAATTTCAAAAAGAGAACTGCCACGGTGCATGACAAAATACACCTCACGAAACGCACGACATAATACGTGGCTTTACCTCTATTGTTCAAATAAATTTTAATTAAAATAAATGAAAAAAAATCTGAAATAGTGTCTTGGTGAAATACAACGTCGTGTGGATTCCTTGACAAATACATGCCGTGCTGTTTAGCAATTCCATTTCAAAAATCATTTTAAAATATTGATAATATGAGAAGTTATATTTAAACAATTTCATTCTAAAAATAGGTTTGTACAATTTTAAGCATGAACTTAGAGATATTCACTCTAAGATTATGTTATCAAAGGAGAGTAAGGAATCATAATCACCAAAATATTTTCACACAAAATTAAGAACACGTTCTCGGTATTGTCATTTTTTCGATTGACTGTTGTGTTTAGTACAATCTAAAGTAAAGTTTGATTAAAAATAGTCTCCGAAAAGAACCGTTCTTTGATGAAATTTCATAACCACTTGACTCAAATCACTTGTTTAAATCAATGATCTGAGGTAAAACAAAGTGAAATGAAATAACACTTAAGTCTAATTAGTTTATGTTCTTTTACTCTATTTTTTTAGTAATAAATCTTAGTAGTTATTAGTTTGTTAGGAGATGAGAGAAATGGAAATGATTATGAAGAACGGACATTTCTCGAATTAAACGTATCTTGGTGTCAGAGATGTGTCGTGTTCGACACCGACACATATAATTATATTAAATTATGTGATTTTTTCAAATTATTTGTAATGTCGGTGTGTCAGTGTCGTGTTCGATGTCTATTACCGTATGCCTGCTTCATAGGAAAATGATTTTGACTTCAAATAACTTTACAGATCATGAAATTCAAACAACCCGTGATTTGGAAATGCAATGTACAAAATGTGTATCCAATATGTAGATGATTCATCAAACAGACAGTGCTATTAATTAAATTCTCTAATTATTGAAGAAAAAAACGGGTATCCATGCATGCACTCATAACTGAAATGTTGCCTTTTACGAAGTCAATTTTCAAGCTAAAAAAAACTAGCCCAACGTGTGTCTTTTTGGCTAGCAACTTTACAAAATTTATTTCAGTATTCACATGTTACCATTATGTTGTGGAAGGGGAGGAAGGAATCAAAGGTAAGGCAGTTGAGATTTCCACAGAAAACTGAGACCACATATTAGGTTTGTATGCCATATTTGAGAGTTACATAATATATATAATATGTTATTAAAAGAATAAACTTCTAGAAAATTGTTGTCCATAGAGTTTCAGTCCAACCTACTTCAACATATTTTCACTTATAAGGGCATTTTTAAAGTGAAATAAAATTAAATGAAACGAGATAGCATAAATATTACTCCCTCCGTTCCAAAATGTAAGCAAAAATCGATCAACAAAAGTTAATGTATTTTGTTCAAAATTTGTATTGAATACATCAATTTATGTTGACCAATTTTTGTACTAAGTATGAAACTTTGTTAGTTTAGACTTTTTTATTTATTTTATACCATCATTTCAAAACCTTAGATATGCGTGGTAGGAATTAACGAAATTTTAATTATTCAAAATATTTTCAAAGGATTTTAAGCCTAGAAAGTTTGAGCAAGGAATAATAACAAATAACTTTACAGATTGTGAAAATCAAACAACTCGTGACATGGAAATGCAAAGTACACAGAAACTAAAGTTAGTGAAGATGGATTTGATTTAACCAGTCCAAAATCATGCTTTGACCTGAATAATGCATGTAGTGGGTTGTATAGGCGTTGCGTGACCAATTTTCTTTTTGTGGATAGGGACATCAATGATAATTTTGTATCTAATTTGTTGTCTACAATTTTAGTTGACAATGATATGATATGAGATCGAAGGATTTGTGATCTAATAAGGAAACAAAGGAATTAGATCAAATACTTTTCTACTAAAAATTGATCAAAATTGATCTAATCCAATTTGCAAACACCCCTATTTAGTTCATCCCATTAAGACTTGAAATGGAAAAGCTGGGAGAAAGTAAGTGGTAGTAAGCTGTAAAGTATCACATGCTTGCTAGGCTGCCAATAGATGAGTGAGCCTTACATTATTTCGACCAAAACAGCGTCGAATAATTGGCCGCCACAAATTTCTAAGATATGAACCATATTCAAGATTTTTTTTGTTGATCAAGTAGTCTAATATGACTAGAGTTACACATATATGTAAAGAAATGAGGAATCCGAGATTTGAATCCGGCTCCAGCATTACAAAGTCTTTGCAGCTTATTCAAGATTATTTTACCATAAAAGCATGTACTTGTGCATAATGCATGGACTCTTCGAAAAATAATTCTGCTAACCTGTGTTGCACTGCAAAGGCGTTAATGAATTGATAAAGTTAAAAAAACACTTATTTTGAGAACATTATTTAGCTTTTGCTAAAAAAGAAAAACAGAATGTTGTTTCTTTTACTGGTTTGAGAACGTTGTTTACAAGGGAAGCAAATTAATGAATTAATGTAATGGCAATGTTAATGTATATTGTCCGTTAATTTCAATCAAGATTATATTTCTTTCCACCAGGTATGGCAATGGGGCGGGGTGGGAACGGGTTTTGCATTCCTCATCTCCATCCCCCACATACTTACATGTTACCCTACCCATATCCAACGGGGATGACAAATTGAATCTCATCCCCGTCCCCAATGGGTTCGGGTATTCCTGCCTCATCCCCGTCCCCGTAGTGAATCAATTTTTTTTTAGTAAAAAAAGAGTTTTTTTAAGCTTCAATGGTAATGTTGTAATGCATTATCCAACAATTTGCGCTCATTTAAACATTTCCTTACCGAATAATTCAGTTGATCCTTTAACTATTAATGAAAGTTCTTATATCATGACAATTATCAAACCAAATAACATGGCATATCATTATCAACCCCCTCAACAAAAACAAAAATATGACCTTTCTATATTCGGGTAGGGTTTGGGTATGGGTTCCGGGTGGATACATATATCCCCGTTACCCGTCCCGTACCCGTATTTTGAAATCGGGGAAAACTCAAACCCACTCAAATCGGGGAAAACCCGTCAAATCGGGGTTGGTTTGGGCGGGTACCCATGGGCACGGGTTTTGTTGCCATGCCTACTTTCCACTAATTGACTCATCCTTCAATAAATAAATAACTAAAAAAACATCATGTCAACACCTCCAAGACCAAAATGACAAAATTGCTAAGTCAGAAGTCAAGTCGTGATTGAGGTTCGAACTCTAACTTTCTCTACTCTATGAGTTTTCAATGGATATGATTGATTAATTGCTTTTAGCTTATTTTACATATGTACATTAATTAAATATTTTTTAATCAGTATATACATAAGAACTTATGGAAAGAAGAGTCGATCTATCTCTATGGGACTCATAAGTCATAACTAGAATTGGATAGTTGTTCATTCATTCATAAAATAAAAGTAGAATTATCATAACCTATGATATGCTTTGTTTTCTTCAAAAACTGACAAAACTTAAAAAAGTTATTGTAACAAAAATTTTGCTCGGTCTGTAGATCAAGTTCAGCTGACAATGTATAAATAGTTAAGTTTAAACTCAATACCTCACAACATATACCACTTCGTTAAAAAAAAAAAAAAAGATGTTGCTCAACACAGCCGGAGCATACAAATATGGTTGTTCATGTTGAACTTGTGAAATGACTTTGGCACCTCATTCGTATCAATGTTGATATGAAGAAAAATGTTTGGTTAAGATAGAGAACTACCTATGCATTAATGACTTTTCTCAAAGGTATCTTCCCCCTTTCCTATTTATTAATAAAAAAATAACAACCATTGTCATGTCATATCCTACCATATACTTACTCTTTATGGAAGAAAAACATCAACAGTTGAATTTTTTTTTAGGGTTAATAGTGTTTTATCCCCTGTAATCTAGGCGACTTTTGATTTTACCCTCCGTAAAAAATTTCTTTTAGATTCTTTCCTTGTAAAATAAAGATTCTTCAAAACCTGACCCATATGACTCATCAGATTCGCTGATGTAGTGCTGACGTAATAGGTTGACTAAGTATTTTTTATGACGTGGCACTGTGACCGTGACCTGTATAATTAATTTTGTTTTTCATTTTTTTATTAAATTAAATTATATTAATTAATGAAAAAATCATTTAAAAAAACTTTATAAGATCTTCATGAAAGTGCAGCAACAACAATAATTTTGCCAGAACTTCAAACATCATTCATCTTCATCTCTTTCTCTTTCATGTTCATCACATTCATCATCAAACTTTTCATCCTCATTATCAAATTCAATCCACTCAATAGAGAAATTAAAATTTCATCACCCAACACAAATCTTCATCCAAAACAGTAGAGAAATTAAAATTTCAACACAAATCATAATTCATATTTGTTATTGACTTTTAATAGAATTATTAATACCCAGAAGCAAAATTTCCCCAATCGCCATGAAGCAAAATTTACCCAGAAGCAAAATTTACATTGGACATAATTACTAACAGCTCGTCGTTACTCGCGACTCTGCAACCACCACACACAAAATTTCCCCAATCGCCATGGTTGAACCTTAACGAATTTCCAGACACAAAACAGTAGAGATATCATTCACAATGTTACACGCACAACAACAATAACAACAAAACAACAACACAATAAACAAAATGAGATGGTGGAAGATTGATGATAAAAGGGGGGAAATTCTAAAAAGGGTCAAGTTAAGAAAAGAGATAACAAAGTTTAGGTTCTGGTCATGGTCACAAGAGAAAGAGAGGGGAAGAGAAGAAAAGAAGAGAATGGAATAGAATGAGGAAGAGAAGGGGTTCGAAAAAGAAGAGAAGAAAAAAGAGAAGATGCAACCGAGAGGAAAATAGAAGGATGGGGAAGAGAGAGATGAGAGAAAACTATGGGTTTTTTTTTCTTCTTATTAAATTAATTAATCACAAATTTTTAATTAATTTATTTAATCCAATTTAATAAAAAAAATGAAAAAAAATTATCTATACAGTCACAGTGCCACATCATCAAAAAATGCTTACTCAACGTGTTACGTCAGCGCCACATCTACAAACTTAATGAGTCAAGGTCTATTTCTGAAGAATCTTTTTTTACAGGGGGCAAAACCAAAAGTCCTTTAGTAAAACACTGTTAACCCAATTTTCTTTGAGCAAATACAACCATTTATTCTAGGTATCTTCCCCCGTCACCAAATTGATTCAATTCACTTATAATAATGATCAATGATCTCTAGAGCCTAGTTTAGCGTATAGACCTTTCGGTGATGACGACAATTCACTTCAAGTTTTAGTAAAAACTACATTTTTTTCTCTCATTTCAAGGGTCTAAATCCTGAGAAGACAAAACGCAATCCAAACAACACAAGTATCATCAAACCCAAGACGAATGGCGATAAAAGTACAGTTGAGTAAAACACGGGTGTTCGGCATTATTTACTAACCAAATGTTATGGCAGTACACTATTTCTGCATATAAACTTAACAAAAATCCAATTCATCGCCCACCGATGAGGTAAAAGGAAAACATATTTATTGAGTACTAAACACAAGTTCAAAGCATTAGTCGCAAAATACAGAATCAAAACTCAAACAGAAATTTCCGAAGCAGCTTGGAAAGCAGCATATCAATTACTAGCTACAAATTTCAGTTCTTCTTCACTGTGGCAGAGTTGATGATGTCAATGAACTCCGGCTTCAAGGAAGCACCGCCAACCAAAAATCCATCAATATCAGGCTGAGATGCCAATTCTTTGGAGTTTCCTCCGTTTACGGAACCTCCATAGATAATCCTTACAGAGGCAGCAACTTCAGCACCTACGTTGTCGTGAACCCATTTCCTTAAAGCAGCATGGACCTAGGCAAAAAAACCACCAATATTATCAAGACAACACAACAAGTTGCTTCTACAAAAAAAAAGAGTGAGCAACTAGATAGTAGCAAGAATGAGATGTATTAACAGGGCTAATTTGACTCAAGTAAAGATATGAAAACAATGAAATTTTAAAAACTGTATATAGGTAATACTACCTCTTGAGCCTGAGCAGGAGATGCAACCTTCCCAGTCCCAATGGCCCAAACTGGCTCATATGCCAAAACAACATTATCCCAGTTTGATACTTTGTCTGCAAGTAAAATTGAGGTAAGTAAGAATGCTGGTTGCCAGCAAAACAGCAAGTGATGAAATAAATAAAAAAATGGAAATCTGTAATGCGATTAAGCGATTAGAATTTTTCTTTTTGTGAGAACATCAACTCATATAGAGTAAAGAAAAAGAGTGTGTGAACATAGAATACCTGCAATTGCCTTTGTTTGCTCAGCAACAACAGCTATTGTAGTACCAGCTTCACGTTGTTCAAGAGTCTCCCCAATGCAAGCAATGACTTTCCTCCCTAGTGAGAGTGCATATGCAACTTTGTCTCCCACAAACTGTAGCGGATGATAAAGCGGTAAAAATGGGCAAGTATAGTTAGTAAAATTTAAACTTTTGCCATATACAAGCAACTTTGCAAAGTAGAAGTCATACACAGCTAGCACAAAGGAATTTCAAAAATATAACCCGGAGACAACACAAAAATTTGTACCTCATTTGTTTCATTTAGAAGCTGCCTTCGCTCAGAGTGGCCAAGAATAACCCAAGGAATATCCAAATTAACAAGCATTTCAGCACTGTTAACAGAAAAGACACAACAAACACAAATTAAACAATAGGTAGAAACTTCAAGATCATGTGCCACACTATTAATAAACCACTGATACAAAAAAAGAAAGAAAACCAGACAATTCTGATACATGGTTCAATCGAACATGAAAATCACCAAAACCCTTACGTGGTGACGATAAAAACTAAATGCAAAGCACCAAAATAAATCGAAGATCAGTACGGATAACATACCTAATCTCCCCGGTGTAAGCACCACCTTTGCGAACCCAAGCGTTTTGAGCAGCAACATGGAAGTCAGAGCGAAGTAGACTTTTCACAAAGGGAAGGAACACATAAGGGGGGCTCACAACAACCTCTGTAGAACCAGAAAAACATTTGTCAGCACATGCAAATATCAGCAACATCATCATCAAGACGTCAATAAAAATAAATTTTGCTGGACGACACGAAGTGATATGAGAAATAAATACAGAGATACAAAAAAAAATGGATATTGCAATATCAGTAAGGCAACTGCAGTGAATTCAGTGGTTGCCAGAAACTTGATATTTAGTTAAAAAGTTAAGGGCCAAATAGATAAGCAAATTTCGTTACTAAAAAAACGCAGATGCAAAATACAAATCACATACATAGTGCAAGCATAGCAAACACCATGTATGCCTGTATAATGAATTTAAGTCTCGTTTTAATAATGCAAATGGCTTTACTGCTACGGAAATATGTGGTTCCCTTTTGAAAAAAATTTATTTTTCAAAACTTTCAAGTACTCAATAATTTTCTGATTAGAAACATAATCCAAATCAATCCTGAAATTTACTTAGCACAATAGACCATTGACAAGAGTGATCTACGTATCAAATGTTCAACAACAAAAGAGATAAAAACTCAACAAGATTCCACTAAGACTCACCAACAACATCTTCTCCAGGAACTTGAGCTTCGTTCAAAGTACCAACAATTTTCTTCACCTCTTCGGTGGTTCCATTCTGCAACAAAATCAACCCAAAAAACAGTAACCAATATGAATCACCAGAAATATATAGCCTATATATATAGTATATACAATCAACACAACAAAAAAAAAAAAGAACAGTTCCACAAGCCAATTATGAATGCTAGCATCATATACTACACACACTGTTCAGTTACATGCTTCCTTTGAGCATATCCCTATATGGAATAAGGATCTCTGTAGCACCAACACTTCTGATCAAAGACGTGTCAGACACTAACACATATGATTACATTTAATTATATGATTTTCTCAAATTATTACCAGCATCAAGTGTCAGTGCTTCGTAGATAAGGATCTTATCATAAAGGGTGTCACTACAACTAAGAACTAGCTAGATCGGAAAAAGGGTATCATAAATCAATTGATCCAACATGAATTTCACAATAAGAACAAACTACTCCGATCTGATTTTTAACATAGTTTCAGAATTAAGATTTATAGGTTAGAATCAAAATCGATGATGAAAACTGAAGAACTATTTAAGATCGAAACAAATTAACGAATAGAAAGAACAAAACAGTGAAGAGAGTGAAAAGAAGATTGAAACATACGCATTTCCAGTTACCACCAACGAAGAATTTTCTGCCCATGGTTTTGTTTTCGATGATTTCGATGATTTCAATGAGAAAACTGAAAAACCCTTTTCTTGTTGTTGTAGATACAACTATGTTAGTGACTGTCCTAATATTCACTCTTTATAATGTAAGATAGACCAAAGAAGAATATGCTTTAAGCATTTTCTTTTTTCTTGAGCAAAAAGAAAAAGTTATTATTATTGGACCATGGGTAAATATATCCGATCCGATATAATTCTAAGGTATTTTTTTTTAGTAAAAAGGTAAAAGAGTGTTCACCAAGAAATAAAAGTATTTCCAACTTTTTATATTTAAGAAAATATTTTTTGTAAGGGGACTTTTATATAAGTATAAATCAAAATCGATATTCACATTACACATCAATCAATTGCACTAGACTTCTTAATAAGTTAGGTGATAGAGTTGTGGGTGGGTCTTTGAACTCGAATGAAGAAGAAAAAACTAATTGTTAAAATCGGTCGTTAAAACAAAACTTTGTAAAAAAACTAACTTCATCTTTGTTTTGATTTTTGAACGAGGAAAAAATAATTATAAATGTGATTTTGACATATTTGAGTATTTTTAAATAGAATTATTTTTTATATATTAACTTTCTGATTCTCACAGAAAGAAGATCATACTAATTCGAAGTTAATGTAATCATATTTTTAAGAAAAAAATATAAATTATTTGTAATACATGTTTGATTGAAGTTTTCATTTTTTGCATTTAATCATTTGGATTGATGTTAAGCCATTTTGTTTATACATATTGCATTGTTGTTTATCAAACAATTTTATAGATTGGTGTCATGAGGTTTTACTAGTACTTTTGTACAAATATTCACCTCATCTAGAGTGAACAATTTACTTTAAAAAATAAAATAAGTAATATTAATATACGTGTGAATATTATTTTATAAAAAATTAAAATTAAAATATTAATTATCAATTTTCTCATTTGATTAACAACCATTGTATTTGTAGATGAATAAAATTATTTTACACAAATATATGCAAAAGAAGAAAAAAAATTAAGGAAACTTTTCCAATTATTAATTTATTATGGTCATGCGTTTCCTTCTATCCGTTGGTTGGAGACTTGGAGCAGGGGTATTGTAACTCAGTGGTCATTATAACTGGATCAACTTCATTTTTTTTAAATGAATTAAATTGTGGCTATTATAAATTTCAATAAATGAGAGACAGTGACTTCAACATGACAAAAGGTTACGGTGAATTACAATAGTCACACAAATTTATACACTACTTTTTTTTGATTTTTTAATAACAAATGTTATTTTGTTAGAGGATAAACTGAATATATGAACTCTTCATGATCACTCTAACTCAACCCCTATGTCTCTTTCAAACCATGAAACCAGTTTATTACTCTTCAAATTCATATAAAAATATATATCCTTTACTTTGGCCAAGACATGGACGAGTATCTTCAAAAGTAACCTTTTTATTGATTCGTACCTTATCCTTTCCACATAAATTTGTGGTTTTTATGGTATGTCCAAAAGAAATATCCAAAATTTTTAAAATAAGTGATATTTAGTGAATAGATCAATGGCAGCCACAAAACATGATGATGATCAGGCAATGTCAAATAAAGGGAGGCTAGATTTCCTGCTACATTTCAACACTTCTTTTAGTCAGCAACTAAGTTAAGCACCAAATAATAGTTGGCACTTCCATGATCTATTTCCTTAAGTTAAGCACCAAACAACAGTTCAACGATAGGATAGGGCAGCAAGAGTCTTTTCTTTTTGGGCACAAAAACGTTAGCTTTTCAATGTTTTGAATTGATTGTTCTTTCCCCCGAAATTGTTTTGTTAATAAAGATAGTTTTAGTACAGTTGGTTGTGAGGATGAGCGGGTTAAGATATGAAGTTAAACTAAAGATAGTTTTAGTACAGTTATTAAGGGATAAATATATTTTGGTTGTGAGGATGAGCGGGTTAAGATATGAAGTTAAACTAGTATAGTGACCCGTACCAAACACGAGGAAATAAAAAACTTTTTTGATCAAATGTATAGATTTTATATTATGTTATCTTAAAGTTATAAGTGTGGTAATAATTTAAATTTGATATGGAAAAAAATATCATCTTAATTTTGTATATATTTTGAAATATCTAAACATTGCACATAACGATTAAAGTATTTGGATTTATACTTATACTAATTATTTGTAGTATAAGATGTACTCATTGTTAAACTTAGCATATGTAATATTTTTGCAAAAATACGCCGACGTATTGTATATTATTATTTGTTGACATAATGTATTTTATTAATCATAAAAACTAAAAAAATTGTTTTTTTTTTATATAATAGTCAGTGTCACATGTATACACCTAGTCTGTGAATGCAAACGTTAACTTTTTTACGGGTGTGTATAAATATAGTTTGGGCTATAGAAACGCCGATTGTTATTTGTTTTTATTTTTTACAAAACCAATGGTCTAATGTAAATATTGTATTTAAGGGTAACAACGATGTAAAATAAAAGTTTCGCGTATTGTTATACCTGAAAAGTGCATCAATTAAAAGTCAGTGGCAGGAGGATCTGCTTATATACAATGGCGGAGCCCTTCATGGGCTGGGGTGGGCCACGCACCACCCGGAAAAATTAAAAAATCAACGATTATAGGTCTATTTTGCGAGATTTTATACAATTTTGTGTCGGTTTTAGGTTTTGGTTGATACAAATTCCTGCAGAGTGGTGTAGTGGCCCACCCAAAAATTTAAATAATTTAATTATAGGTCTATTTTGCGAGATTTCATACAATTTTATGTCAGTTTTAGGTTTCGGTTTATCCAAATTCCCGCAAAGTGGTGTGGTCGCCCGTCTGAAAAATTTAAATAATTCATATATAGGTCTATTTTGCGAGGCTTTAAACAAATTTTCAACGGTTAATTTTAGTGGCCCGTCCTAACTTTTTTTTTCTGGCTCCGCCACTGCTTATATAGAAATTGCATGTCCTGTAATGACCAGTACGCCATACAAAGAAATTAAACAAAACGACTTCCAAACAATACGCAACTTGAGTTTTCTTAATTATAGCAACAACAATTCTAAAACATAACCAATGATCGTACTTTTTGAAAAACTTCACGATACACAACATTTGTGGTCTCCTTGCAAACATTATTATCTTCATCCAAGATGAGCAGCTTCAAACCTTTTCTAGAAGTAACTCAAGAGACAGCGACATAGAGTTGTCCATGCGTGAACACGGGCTTAGGAAGATAAACTCCCACTTGAGATAAAGATTGACCTTGACTTTTATTTATTGTCATTGCAAAACAAAGCGTCAATGGAAATTGCATGCGCCTGAATTTGAAGGGTAGTCCTGGATCACTCGGAATAAGATTCACCCTGGGAATGAATACCCTGGTACCTGCCTTTTTTCCTGTAATTACGGTAGCAGCTATCGCGCTCTTCCCTAGATGTATAACTGTCAGCCTCGTGCCATTATACAGTCCATTGGCCTGATCGATGTTTCTCATCAGCATAACTGAACATCCCACCCTTAGTTTCAACCGGTGATTTGGAATTCCAGAGCTCTTAATACCATTAAGAAATTCTATTGTGAACCACTCGCTTTGGACATCATAATTTTCACCCGATCGACAAACAGAATTAGAGCTTAAATACTCTTTCTCTTCACGTAGAATCAGTGACATCATATATTCGTTAACATGCTCAAGTGAATCAAGCGTTGGTGCGAGTATTCCCTTTTCTTGGAAAAATAGCGGGTCACTAAGGTTATCATTCAAATCGGGATACACAAAGTCTATAAGTGACATCAACGGATTTGTTGGGTCCGATATGAGCAAATCTTCAGGAATTTCTATCTTCATTTCACCATTCTCATCTGAAGCATCGTTGCCGTCTCCAATTGAGAATATCCACTTGCCAAAATTAGCAATTTCTTCCTGCTCTGCAGGTACCGATGATGCACCCAATCTCATATTAATAGTAAGCCTCAACACATTACAATAAGCCCATATATTTGATGAATTGATTGAGGCATCAACAATATCCTGCCTCGATCCTTTTCGGACAACAGGCAATATTTGCCAGAAATCACCACCTAAAACTACTGTCATTCAACCAAAAGATCTAAACTCGTTTAGGGGATCATTCTTGAACATGATATCACGCATTGATCGGTCAACTGCCTCAAAACATCATCAGTGCATCATTGGAGCCTCATCCCAAATTATCAACTTTGCAGCACGCACCAGGTCTGCCCTAGGACTATCCTTTTCCATCGTAAGTGATAATGTCTCATTAATCTCAATAGGGACTGTCAGCATCGAGTGCGCGGTTCTTCCACCTGGTAATAGAAGAGCCGCTATACCGCTGGATGCAACATTCAATACTATTAACCCCTTCGATCTAACAGCAGCCGACAATGTTTTCCATATAAAGGTTTTTCTAATACCACCGTAACCATATAAGAAAAAGAAACCACCGTCGTCAGAACCAACAAACTCCATGATCTTGTCATGCACACATTTTTGTTCATCAGTCAGCATGAGTAACATATTAGCGTGTGTCATTTCCAGTTCATCTTTGTTGTAATTTAGCTCATGAACGATAAGCTTGTTTGTGAAAGTTGGCATGTCTACTGCGTTTGGCCTGGGCATAGATTTGAAGTCAGTAAGCGACCGTCTGTTTTCCTGAAGTAGCATTTCAATTTCAATCAAACACAGGTTCTTCAAGTCATCATCACCGATACGCAGATCTGCATATGAAATGTAAAGTCACGAAATTAATATTAACACCTTTGCATGCATATGTGTGCACGTTGAAGAGAAAGAAAAAATATTAGCTTTATATGAGAATCCTTTATATTTAAACATATCAGCCTAAAAAATGTGAAAAATGTTGAATGGTATCGTAGAGTTAGTAACTCTTAGTTTGTTCTTTACTATATCCTAAAAAAAGTACCTCTTAACTACTTAAACTACTCTAATCAGCCTTTACTATATCCTAAAAAACACACCCCTCGAAAACAACCTTGTCATCAAGGTTGGAATGTGCTAAATTTCTTAATGTGTAATAGTCTTCAAATGTATCACCCTTATCCCTATTTTTTATTAGTGAAGTACTGTTTTTCTTCACATCTTCAACAATAACATGAGTAGTTTCTCTCCACTTCCTTTACATAAGCTTTTCATTTTGAGGAAAAGAGAGATAACCGATCTCAGAACCATTTGAAATAAATTATTTTTCTAAGAAACTTTTATAAAAACAATTGCCTCGTCCATGTCATTTACACCCTGATGCTAAACTCGTCATCCTAGAATTCCAAGCAGTATTTGACTTGTGTTGCTTCAAATACAACAACAAAGGAGTACGCAAAGAGAAGTGCAGTGGAGACAACACTAACAAAGCATATCTTAGTGGAGACATGTTTTTACTTTGAAGTTTTATGTTGCCTCTTAATGCATTTTAAGTGCAGCTTTTCCATTTAAAGTTGCATAAGGACACGCCATTTGTTCTAATTCTCATCAATGACAATTACAACATGTTCTGGCCTTAAAAAAAAATATCATTATGTCCTGAAACATGCCTATTTTCACTTCTGTCTTTGTCATAAAAACTAAAAATTATAGTAAGACAATATATGCAATGCAATAGAAAAAATGATATTAAAGTTACGACTCAATTCTTAATCGAAAAAAGCTTCTTTCAGCTTAGCTCAAACTAAAAAAATAAGCTTATTTGTAAAGGATTTCCCAAGCCATTATTTATTTAACGCGAAAATAAATAAATATAGGAACTGCTACAAAATGATGTCATGAATGCTCACTAATCTAGATAACGTGAAAAATTAATCAATTAAAGAACAGAAAATGTGAACAAATTAATCAAGATATACATAGTGAAAAGCTATATATGACAGTTTTGTGGTGTCGACAGTAGGTCCTGAATTAACCTTATGTTGTTTGCATTATCTGTGGGTGTGTTGGTGTCAGTTTTGCGCTGCTATTACGTGATGTAGCCACTGGCTAGGAGGCTTCTGTGTGTGCATAATTGCTGCTGCGTCTGCTTGGCTTTTCTGTTTTTTAGTTGCAGATATTTCGGCCTGTTGTAGTGCAGCTGCGATTTTTTAGAGGATCTTTGCGGGCATTAGGTTGTGAGACAGTGGTACTCTCGTGTAGGCAGCACCACGGTTTGTCGTGGTACTTTGTTGGGTTTGGTCTTTAATTAAGGCAACCCAGTGTACACCTCGGTCTCATGATATTTTTGGGTGCAGGCGTGTTGCCTTTATTGGTTCTTGTATTCATCCTCTGTTCATTTCCGCGAGTGCATGGTGTTTCCTACGCCCTCTCGACGAAGAATAATATTTGCCGTCTAAAAAAAATAGTGAAAAGCTCTATGGTGTGTCTACTTTGTTAGGTAGCCTTGAATTTATCTATGTTTTACTTAAGCTATTGTTTTCATACGTGCATACACTCGTATTTAAATTCTTTCTTTCTATTCTATATATTGTTGTACAAACCTGTTCTCATGAAATAAAAAATATTTAATAGTGTATTTGTTTATTTCTTTTGAAACAATATTGTATTTGTTTATTATCACTACTTAAATAGATAAATATATTTATTGAGATAGACATACACTACTTTGAGCACGACTATGTTAACCATTTTTCTAAACTGTGCCTTTTTAGCCAGAGAAAAAAATGCAAAAATTAGATCGTAAACAAAACAAAAATGGTGCATAGATTTCGTAATAAGTACAATAAACATTACCCGAAATATTCAGACGCTTCCTATGTTCAAATAAGATACCATCGGACAGTAACTACCATGTCGCATCCCATACTATATCAGGGCTCGTCATTGTGCTAGTGGTTAAGAGATGCACAAACAACCAACGCAATTGATGGCCCGAACCTAACTCACCATTTTCCGTGATACCATATATAAACTCTCTGTCGTCATCAAGTAATCCCAAAGAAGAGCATACTTCTTGGAACGTGTCATAGGTATGTCCATTAATCGTTTTTATGCAATTATATCTCATGCAACCCTTCTGAACGGTCAATAGTATCTTCATGTAGTACAACTCACCTATACCAGGCGGCGTGTAATGAAGCCTTCCAATTTGATATCCTAGTTTACGTGGCTGCCAATGTCTGTCTTTCTTCTCATAAGTAAACCTTGTTGGAAATTCAGCATACGTTAGATCGCGACCGCCTACATACCAAAGATTTGCTTCAAACCACGCGAGATACATGATCGACGCTTCCTCGTTATACATCACCACGTCCTCGATGTCACGATCACCATCATATAGTACCGATTGTTCATTATGCAAATGAAACGTTAGTTTGAGAACAGGAGGCCATTTATGGTGTATATCAAAAGCAAATATCCTCCAAACAGCCTCGTAAGGTGAAACATAACGACAATCGTAATACTGCTTTATTTCATCAACCAGCTTAGACTTATCACAATTATCACCGTCAACAGACAACTGCATCAATGCCTTATCAAGGCCTTTGTTCACATATTTGAAAAGGTACTTGATGGAGTTGGATTTGTTACAATATTCCACATTTACATGACCTCCGTATCTAATGAGAATATGTGGATTGTATGGGACGACATAGCGATTATCCAATTGAAAATATGTCTTAAAACATATATTAAATACTAAAATATATAAGGACAACGTACCCATCATAATCCAACTCGATAGGAATCATCTTCGATGGAGATCCATTCCGAGTATAGGACTTCTCAACACCAACAACCTTCAGCATACCCATAACATCTGCAAATTCCTTTTATAAATGAATATGCTATTTACAAAAAATACATTAAATGCCAATAAAACGTAAATGACTTTTATCTTCATCAAATCTAACAAACTACTGAACCTCAATAAGAACAACCAATTCAAAATTTAAGCTACAAAATTTTAATTTCATCAAATCTCACAAATAAACACATGAAACCCCTAAAATCCAATTCATATGCAAATCAATAACCATTGATACAAAATCAAACAACAAAACAAACTTTCACCGACCCACTAAATCAATTCTCAAATTTTCCACCGATCCAAACCCAACGCAAAATTTCAAAACAAATCACAAATCAAACAAAAACCCTATATTTTTAAGGGAGGTTTCAGTTTAAATATAAAAAATAAAAAAAAGCAAAAAAAAATATCAAATTTGATACAAAACATACCGATTCGAAAAGAGGTTTCAGTTGAAACAGATAAAGATGAAACACATAGATGATGCGTTCTTGAAGACCTATACTTTTTCGCATAATACGAACGTGAAAATATAATCGGCTATTTACAAAAAAAAATTGATGAAATGACATTAAATTGATTTATATTTATTTTTTCGGGTAAATTTGTTAAAACAAATCACAAATCAAACAAAAACCCTATATTTTTAAGAGAGATTTCAGTTTAAATCTAATAAAATCTATAAAAAAAAAAAACAAATTTGATACAAAACATGCCGATTCAAATAGAGGTTTCAGTTGAAACAGATACAGATGAAACACATAGATGATGCGTTTTCGAAGACCTATATTTTTTCGCATAATACGAACGTGAAAATACAATCGGCTATTTACAAAAAAAAATGATGAAATGACATTAAATTGATTCATATTTATTTTTTTGGGTAAATTTGACAATAATATATTAAGTAGCAGTGTGACATGTCTAAATAAAAAAAAACACTAAAAAAATCAACGTTAAACAAACATCAAAAAACAACTTACCAATCAAGTAATCTGTATCATATTGGGATTGAGAGATTTCGTGAGGGTCACCAATCACATAGATGCTAGAAGGAACAAACTTATCATCACACTGTTTTATTTTGGTACCATATTGAAAGTTAATCTTATAAGGGTGTCTCGTTGTCTTATACGACCCCACATTCGAGGCAGCACCAAAATTCCCAATGGAGAAGACATGATCCTTGCTCAACTCTTTCTCATACTTGTATATGAGTGTACGCCTAACAGACGCATTGATTCGATCACCCTATCAAATAAAAAAACAATTTTAATATAGATAATAAAAACATTATACACCATACATATGTGATATAATTAATTTACTTAAAAAAATGGATCTCATAAAAGATCACAGTTTGGAGAAAAACATTTTATACCATTACATATGTGATAACTAACTTACTTAAAAAAAGAAAAAGATCTCATAAACTATCAGGATTCGGCTCATTAAATTTAAATGCGGATAAAAATATCGTAAAAACAAAAAAAAATCAAATGGATAAATAAATATAATAGAAAAGTTAGATTATAAATAAAAAAATGTAAATAAATCAACCATGATTCGAACATCGACACTCCAAGTTTCTTGATGCGAATGGGAGATATCGGAAACGAATTTGATTGGCATCATTTTTATTGATCAAAATCAGAAATAATCTAATATAATTGTGGTTAAAAAAAACAGAAAAAAAAAAGACTAAAAAAATAAGACATAATAGCAAAGGGGATATAAAAATATATAAAAAAAATAATAATTAAGTTAAACAACCTTATTGTCCATTAGAACCATTTCTAAGGAGAAAGGAAGTTGGTCCTTTTTCATATCCCTCACAAACCAAAGCTGAACGACTCGAACCCTGATATTCTAGTTTTCTTTGGAAGGGGATATATCAGAGATCATGTCAATCTTTGGGGCCATTTCGATTTAATGGAGAGACACAAAAAGTACGCAAACAAAAAGAAATAAAATAGAGAGACAACTGCAAAATTGGAGTTGTGGTGTGAGGAAAGTGTTTGCCAATGGATCCAATTTATAATAATTTTTACAGGACAATTATGTAAAATAACCACATTCAATTCGACCAATCAATAGGTCATAAGGTTGTTTTTTTTTTGTTCGGATTGCAGAGAAAGTTGCTCAATAAGTTGTTTAGTTTAGAAAGTTTTAATCTGATTTTAATACCAATAAATTCCAATAACCTGTATTTATTTGGGTCGAATAAAAGAGCTACAAATCAAGAGCAAATAATATCTCTTCCAATGTTTATTCGAGAAAGTTTCAATTTGATTTATAACTAATAATAAATTCCAAAACCTATTTATTTTCGGTCAAATAAAAAAAGGAAAACATCTATGATAAACTAAACAATCAATTTGATAAATGATATCAATCTGCTTGTAGCCGAAAATAAAAAAAATCAAAAGGTCTTTAGGTTGTTTTTTTTGTGTGTGTTCGGATTGCATCCTAAAGTTGCTCAATAAACCACACAAACCAAAATCAATAGGTTGTTTAGTTTTCGAAAGTTTTCATCCGGTTTTAATACAAATAAATTCCAAAATATTGTAGCCGAAATAAAAAATCAATAGGTCATAAGGTTTTATTTTTATTGGTTCGGATTGCAAATAAAGTTGCTCAATAAACCACACAAACCAAAATCAATAGGTTGTTTAGTTTAGAAAGTTTTCATCTGATTTTAATACCAATAAATTCCAAAACTTGTTTTTTTCTGTCAAATAAAAAAGGTACAAATCAAGAGGCAATAATAACTCTTCCAATATATATTTTAAAAAGTTTTAATCTGATTTTAATTCCAATAAATTCCAAAACCTTTTTTTTTCGGTCAAATAAAAAAGCTACACATCTATGAGAAAAAAAATACAATTTGATAGGGTATCAATCGGTCAATGTTACAATAAAATTTTGTATTAGATAAACTATTATTAAATTTATATAATATAGATTTTACTACTTCATAAAAAAAAAATCACGGATTGGCCAAAAAAAAATCAATTTGGTAGGGTATCAATAGGCCAACGTTGCAATAATATTTTGTATTAGAAAAACTATTATTAAATTTATAGATTTCATTGGTTCACAAAAAAATTCATCGATTGGCCAAAAAAAATCAATTTGATAGGGTATCAATTGGGCAATGTTACAATAATATTTTGTATTAGAAAATTATTATTAAATTTATATAATATAGATCTCATTAGTTCATAAATTGTTTTTATGGATTTGCTAGAAAAAATCAATTTAATAGAGTATCAATCAGTCATTGTTACAATAAAATCTTGTGTTAGAAAAATTATCATTAAATTTATTTTAATTTTTTTTGAAGAAAAATTATCATTAAATTTATATATTGCATTACATTATAATATAAATAATATAATATAGTTTTATGGTTACAATAATATAGTAACTAATAAGGATATTTGGTGCAATTAAAAGACATGAGGATGTAAAAAAATAGGAGCACCACATGTTAAGAATTGTTTGAATGATTAAACCAAGAGGAAGAGTGACACATGTCAACAACAAAAGCATAGAAAAACATTACCATAATGAGACTTGAAAAATAGGTCTCAAAGTTATATAATATAGATTTGCTCCTATTTTTTTTTCTTCAAGTTAAACCGCGATTAGGTGACCATTTTTTGTAATGCGATTTTTTTTTTGAGGAATGGAGATTTGAATAGTTTAATTATCATATCATTAATTAGTCTAGCATTAATTTAAAATGATCCTAGAAACTGCCATGTGTACTTGTGAATGAAAAGGGTTTCAATTGTTTATATTGTAGAAGTTCGATCATCACACTCAACATAAAAATTAGGTTAAATTAGATATTTGATCCCTTAACTTATTTATGAGTTTCATTTTGATCTTATAACTTATTGTTTAATTCTCTTAATCGAGCTTCCGTTAGTGAAGTTGGTTTGTTTCGATTAACTTTTAATTCTTATGCTTGTACAAAAAAAAACTTTTAATTCTTATGTCTAAAATAGACCAACATTAATTGTATAATCTCGTTAATTTATAATTTGAACCATTTAATCTCTTTTGTCAAAAAAAGAAACTATTAAATCTTAAATGTCTATAAAATCTAACGATGAATCATCAATGACAAGTCATTTATACTTTTCTTTTTCTTCCATCATCGTCACCATTATCATTTATCATCATTACCCCCTTCATGAAATCAAAAGTAAAATTCTCAAAACAAAAATCATGTATCATCTCCTTAATCAACTTTCACTCTCTTCGTCTTCTTCAATTTAAAAATCTCAAATTAAAATTCTTGTGGTTTAAATATATCGATATTAAATTAAATATGGGTTGGAGTGAGTTTTTCTGTTTTTTTTCCTTCTTATCAAATAACCTAATGAGCAAACTCATACGTTATAAGTGCAGAAAAATGGAAAATCTAAAGCTCAAATTTCATCCTCTACAAATCAATATCATCAATCGAACTACATTTGCATGACAACAAATTATGTTTTTTTTATTGATATAATATAATAGCTAATGTTTGACAAAATTAGCACGCCATACATATTTTCCTATGTCATGCAGCATGCTGATTCATTTATTTATTTTCTTACATGTTGAAGAGCATCACATTTTCTTAGCATGTCAGCGCATGACATGACATGTGTATTTTTTTCTCTCAATCTGACGCACATATGCAAACACATGTGCTTACAAATAGTTTTTTTTATTTAATATTTTTATATGAATTTTAAAACATCATGTTAATTAAAAACGTCCGAAAATTGCTTTTCTGACATTGATAACTTCACAATGACACAAAAAAATTACTTAAATATCTCTAGCGGTAGTTAACTACAGTTGGGTTAACTGACAGCAGTTAACTGTCGCTGGTGTCAGCGGTAGTTAACTGCCGTTGTGTTCGTATAATTTTGCTTGACCTTCGCGTATTCAAATAAAGAATGATTAAATCTAACGTGAAGTCGAATAAAAATTGCGTATTCTAATAAAGACTGATTAAATCTTATACGAAGGAATTCGATATCATAACTTATATAGCCGATTCTCAATAATACATGTTCCTAACTTATATAGACGAGTCATTGCATTACATTGCATTCCGGAATGTACCTTCCAACTTCAACAATTATGTTACCTCTGAATGGGGTAAATTCAAACTTGCTAAACAGCAGGACTCCAACATCCGTCCGACATTTCTATTGTTCCATTCAAAAGATTAAATTCTTGTTAGGATTGGTTTAAATGACGGTACTCAAGTGTCAAAAGAATGAGGTCCATTCCTTGACACTTCAATACCTTCATTTAAACCAGCCTA
>Ga0315914_1001497_pt1 | contig 34949 bp, 15 predicted proteins | sample MpolenodulesMG_FD_203920 | JGI IMG/M metagenome (GOLD analysis project Ga0315914, IMG submission 203920) | Medicago polymorpha root nodule microbial communities from Los Angeles, California, United States - elongated nodules | ecosystem: Host-associated > Plants > Roots > Nodule | place: USA...
TTACACATGATCTGTTGTTGCTGCAGAACCTTTTATGCTATATCAACAAATAAGAAAAAATGTCATTAAATTAACAAAGAAATTTAACTTGTAATAGAGGTTTTTTTCTTTTTATAACAGGTAGTTCACTGTAAAAAACTTTACAATAGCAACGGATCATAATTAAATCCATTGCTTTGATATTTGTGTTCTGTGTATCTTTTCTTTCGTTATTTTCTTTTAAATCATTACATGGATATGTTTTGTTTTCTGTTGCCTCAAGTTTTGCTTACATGGGTTTCATTTCATGAGCAGTAATGAGGCCTTTGAAAACGCATGTATGGAGTTTGACGAAGTGAATTTGAAGCCAACTTACAAGGTTCTATGGGGCATACCTGGTGAGCACTCTAACTCATGAATATAGTAATCATCACAATATTTTTGATATGCTTTTTCTTGCTTTTAAATTTTATATTTTCGCTATGCTGTTTTTTTGACTGTCCCCCCCTGTATTTGCCGATGTGTTCATCCTTCTCTTAAGCAAAGATTGGTTTGCAAAGGCATCACTGATAGCTGAGATCTCACCGAGGCTGGCACCTAAGCTAGCACCAATCATTTTCAGAATACCAATGATTATTATTATTAATAAAGAAAAATAAGAAAGAATACAAAAGAAAGACAAGGTGGGACATAGACCAAAGCCCTTGTAGAAGCATTATTTGAACCTATAATTAGGTAAACCTACTCTGTTCCTATAAAAATTGTAAGTAATGAATGAAGGAATAGTATTCTACCAAAGAAAATTGAAATCAGAAGGCCATGGGTGGTAAGCTTATCTGCATAATCATTGCCCTCCCAAAAAATGAGAGAATATAACATTCACTTTCTTTTTCTATGTATAATCCTTACTTCTATTTATAATTGCCGAGGAATGATTCTAAAAGAGTTGAAAGGCAAGATAACTAATTGAGAATCACACTCCAAAGAGAGCTTGTTCCAACTATTTTTGTAAGCCAATTGAATAGAAGTTATAGCAGCAATAAGCTTATCATGAAGGGCAAAAGCAATGCCAAGATTAACCTCAAAACAACCTAGGGTTGCCACACCCAACTCTCTGAAAATACCATCACAGACAACAAAGCTAGGAGAGCCTCTCGCAACACCATCAACGTTGCTTTTAATCCAATGCTAAAAGGAGGGTACCAATCAAATTCCCACATAGAACCGAAACAATGACCACACTGTTTTTCGTTGTCGAATCTGATCCATTTTTACAATGCCCAAATAGCCCAAATACTATTAATGGCTGCTGCAACTATCACTACCTTTGTTTGCATGGTGCCTATCGCAGATTGATAGCATAACTTGATTGAGAATCAAATATAATACATACTGCATAATGGACGTAAGTCATGAGATTTTCATTGTAGGGCGCTCAAATGCTATCAATATAGCCGAGAGGCTTGGACTGCCCTCCGTTGTTATAGATGCTGCTCGGAAGTTATATGGTTCTTCTAGCGCGGAGATTGATGAGGTATTTTTAATATATCATAATTGTGTTTATTACTTGTTAACTGTTGTGTACTATAACTTCTTAAATATACATTTCAATACATCACGATTTTTTCAGCATCCTTTGACGTTGTTTACTTTCAATGCAGGTAATTACTGATATGGAGAAGTTAAAACAAGATTACCAACGGCTATTAACTGAAGCAGATCATTATCTGATGTGAGAGTCTCTGATTTTTTTTAAATTAAATTTATCGAATTACTCATCCCCCATATCTGTGCATTTCTGTAAAATTTGAAGTGGTGCCATTACTTGATGATGACAAAGACACTCCTGTATTTAACAGAGATGTGATAAGCTCATTCAATTGCTGTTGCATTCAAGTAAAACTGGATCATGCAATCATATCTGCATCTTTATTTTATTTTTTTTATTCTTGATAATTGGTATTTTTTGTTGTTGTTATTTTTGTATGAATGTCCAATGCCTGCAACAAGACTACACCTTGCTAAATGTTTTGGACTCTTCCTTTCTATGCAGTGAATAGCATTTTTAATTTGGGAGGGTTCATTTATAAGAGCATTGAGCCATAGATATATATTGTGACCAAATAATGATCGGTAACACAAAATTGTATGTCCTAATTAATCTAGTGAAATCCATTCCTTAAAACAAAATTTCATTCTGAAACACGATCATGTTAAACGGATTCAGATACTACAGTTCTCCTTTTTATTGGCTGTTAATAATCATTGCTTGCTTGCATATAATTGTTTACAAATTGTACCATACTTTATGGAATATTTGTAAATTTTTAGTTGAGTTTTTTATGTTTGTAATTGTAGGCAATCCAGAGGACTTCACGATAGTCTATTGAAAACCAGAAGGAAGATCGCTGAACATAGTACAAGTCTAAGACTCAAAAAACTGAGAGATGTATCCGAGGCTGCAGCAATGTCAAGATCCATTCTTCACAAGAAGGTCAGGGAGCTTGATGCATCAGCTAAGAAAACCTTACAGCACGGCAAAGCCATTAAGAGCTCTCGTGTATCAACAACAAACAACCTCCATACTGCAGCAGATAATAAAGAACCTACTAGTACAAATAAAAGTCCACCTGGTGTTAAAAAAATTGACAAATCATCAACAGGTATAATGCAAGATAATGAACGAGAAAATAACAGGAAACTAGAGTATACTGCCAGATACATTACACAAGAAGAAAATAATGAAAAGTTAAATTGTTTTTAGAATTTAATTGCCATTTATTGATACGTATAAATAGACATTAAATTATATCTCACCATGTAAATATTTGTGCAAATATTTTATAAAATAATATTATGGCAAGAAACAACAGTGACATGTGATTGGAAATCTGTTTAAAAAAAATTGTACTGTTTGTAGATAGTTGTTAACTATTATTATGATATAATAACATGCTTCCATGTTTTATTTTGTGCATAAAATTAAGTGTGCAGCCCTAATTACTTTTCACATGATGGCTGTGCTCTTGTTTTATATTTAGGAATTAAACCGTGAGAATATGTATGCAGTTCTCATTCACCTGTTAATCTTGCAGATAGGTCCGCAGTCCCTAAGGTTGGTGATACAGTATACGTCTCTTCCCTTGGGAAAAAAGTGTCAGTTTTAAAAGTGGACTCACCAAAAGGAGAAATATTAGTTCAAGCTGGAATCATGAAGCTGAAGCTAAAAGTAACTGACATTCAGAGATTGTAGAAATTAGCAAGTCATGGACATGACCATAAATGAGTAAGTGTTTTATCTATGCAATAGATAATCTGTTGCGTCCTTTTTTTTTCAATACCAACTATAGCAACACAATGATCATATAAATCGTACCGTCAAGATTTAAAAAGTAGAGTTTTTTTTTATTTTTTATAGAAATCCGTGCATTGTATTATGCAACTAATTATATATGGTCATTGCCACACCCCTTCCATTCCCTCTATGAACTTCAAAAGACTTTTCTAAAATTGTTTCATCATCATGAAAAGGATAAATATGTACGCTTAACTTAGATATAGACTTCAGATTCAAACACTACAATGTTTGCAATCCGATCAAATATACCAATAGTTGCTGTGCTAATTGTGCCGGTACACTTTTCTTCATGATGTATTTGAAATAATACAAATGTGTTTGAGTGAGTGTTGTCAAATATGATTTTGAATTTAGTTGAGTTTATGAAATTGATTTAATTAATGAGTTTGATTGTTGAAGTAAAGTGATTTTGTCAGATGTTTTTACTCTAAAAGGAAGTTTTATGTAAAAATATAAACCTTGCAACCTATCATACATGCTAATTTTTATCACTTACAGTAAAACTGAGGTTTGGAGACAAACAAATCTATTGGAACACCCAAGCATGTCATTTAATGATCAAAATCAAGTTTTTAATTTAAATTCACATTAGCCTTTCACAAGCGTGCATTTATACATGCACTAAATAGGGTGATCATTCTATGTGATTATGGTAATTTTAATTCTAGGTATTTATGACTCTTCTTATATATAATGTTCTTCTCTTGTATGTAACTTAGACACCCGAATCCGTAACATGTCTTTTATATCTTTTCCTTCTCAACATGGTGTCTAGAGCCTGACGAGAGGTAAACTAAGATACATGAGATTCTGACATAAAACTTTAGCTTAGGGGGCCAAGAATGCTAATACCATCTCACCATTGAAATTGATTTCAAGTCTGTTGCAGATTGTTCTCAAAGGGAAAAGGTTGATGCCCACTTTTTTATCACCAATCTGCTAATTCTTCCTTTAAGTAAAGCAAATCACTCCTATTGCCACTCTTACTATAAGCGACTGACCTTTTTCATGCTAGCTTTGTATGAGTTGCCATTAGGGGTTCCCACACTTTGAATTATGTATACCTTGCTACTTGTACCGGTTAAATCATCTTCTGAAGCAGACATGCCTCCTACCCCGTATTGATTCCTTTTCCTCAGTCTCTTAAATTGGGGAGCATGGTTTTTGTTAGGCTGGGAAAATTTCTGACATTAATGCAACCTTGCTTAAATTTCTGACATTAATACTATCTTGAGAAATCTCATAGGATAAGTTTCGTATTTTGAGTTTATTGTAGGTAATTATGTTAATCAAAGAAAGTATAAAAAGATTTGTATTTATGACTCTAAAAATATCAGTAACATGCCCTTATATTGTTCTTGTCTCCCTGTCAGAATTGATTGAAGAAATTTATGGGCATCTGATGGTGCTTGCTTCGTGGAAAGAACAATTAAACATATTCAGAAACATGGTAAGTAAACAAAGTTTCAGAAACATGGCAAGTAAACAAAGTTTCAAGTATTTTCCCCTCTATTTCCTTTCACTTTATCGAGACATGAACCTTCCTTTAAAGACTTTGTTAGGTGCCCTTTATTTTTGGTCCACTATTGATCATATTAATACTCAACTGCACTAATTTGTTTGTATTGTCTACTATAGGCTTTTAGCATGGTTGGTCGTAGAATATCTCTTCACTATCTTCAACATAACACTATTGGCCTTCCATCAGCTGCTTAGGATCTTTTGGCTGGACATTTTGAGGGGTCAAATATAAAGTGTGTTGTTTCGTGTGTGTGTGTGAATACATACAGAGTAAATATTTTAACATCGTCAATCAGTCATATTCGTCAAATCCTTAAAAATGTTTCATTTTGATCATAACTATTTTAAATCCGTATATATGATTTATTGTGATTTGCTGGCAATTAGTGTTCAAACATGCCTTATTTTGTGTAAATTTATGCACATATTGTATAACAGGAAAGAAGAAAAAAAATCATGAACTCATTAGGATTTAGCATTCATAAAGAAGCTCTACCTTGCTTGTAATAACCCTAGAAAGGAAATAAATATTGTATATAACTTTAGTGCTATGGCATGCCATATAGCAGCCATGATGGGGTTGAGGTTTAAAAAGTTAAGAATAAAATGATAAAGTAGGAACATGATTACGTACTTGAATTTATTATAAAATAATGCTAACAAAATTAACAATGTCTGTTGAATTCAAAACTTCCACCAAGTTGGTGGATCATTACTACTAAAGCACTAGTAATGGGTAGATGAAAGAAAAACAACTATTAGAAAGAGAGAAAAGGCCACAAATAGAGATTTAACTGAATAAGTCATTGTGTTATGGCACCTGATAATGTCATTTTACATTATTTTTTATGACCTCATTTTGTATTGTTTAGTTATAGTAATCATTGAATTTTTACTGTGGTTTTTTAATTTAATTAACATTAAGATCATCTCTTTTATTAGAACCACTGTAATTGTCAGAGGAAGAGTAAATTAACTTTCCATCAAGTTATGATTAACAGGTTATTAAAACATTAGCTGTAAAACACAAACTTACAGAAAGCAATTGCAAGAAATATAAGATCAAAATTTGTTGGAAAGCTAAATTTTCTTTTGAATTTATATCATGATTTTGTCTTTGCTTCCTATGAATTTTGACTTTGCTTCCTATGAAATATCACACAGGACAAAGTGCTCAATTTCTATATCTTGGCACCACTAGAATATGCTTTTGAAGTACAACGAATGTACTTTGTGCTTGTCCACGCATGCGCAGATTCAACCAAATTTAAACTATATTTTTGACAACAAATATACCGTCAAAAAGAGTACTCTATAAACAACCAATAAACTTGTAAAAAAATAAAAAATAAACAACCAATAAAATTGGGTGTAACGGAAGATATTACTCGTATAATGTAACGAGTTAAATATGTGTTTGTTTTGTCGTTGGGAATTCCACGTTGAGCCAAAATTATAGCAACAATCCGCGATTGCGTTGAAGTTAAGAATATTTGCTTCTTAGAATCACGGTAAAAACATGTCCAAACGTGCAGTAAGAAAAAAAAAGTTAAAGCAAACACATGCTAAAATTTTAATCTTGGTTTTTAAGCTGTACTCACATTCGGTGTTCAACACCTTTGAAATAAGATTTTCTTCGTGGAAGGAACTTAAGGAAAACTTAAGAAGAAAAGGTAACACTTTATAAACACACGGTTCTGTTATTATTTTATGTCAAAAATTATGTTGGACGTAATTTGCTATGATATTTTAACCTTAAATGTTTGTATAGCCATCTCAAAATATTCACAAAAATAAGTTGAAATTTTTTGTAAGAATGCCCACGGAACTTTTGTCTAGGACATGGTAAAGGAAGTGTCAATTGAATAAAGTAATAATCACTATGTTGGCTAAATATTCTCCTAAGCATGAGACATAACGCACTAGTGGTAATGTTAATGCACTTCACCATTACAAGATGAATATTATGTCCCATGTTACCTCCATAAGTTGAAAAAGTTCATTGATGTTTATAAAATGACAGCAGCAATAAAAATATAGGTCAAAACCATTCATCGAGAAAGAAAAATACTACTATTTACTAACACACATGTACGGTCTAAGTTGAGGGAGTGTGAATGATACCGGTGTGAAAATATGACCATGATTAGTCTTTTTCCAAAAAAAATGACTTCAAGATGTAAAATAACGGGGTTTGAGATTTGGTGAAAAATAAGAGTTGATATTCCAAGTGCCCATGATTTGATTTGATATGAATGTACAAATAATATCAATGGTTACCTTTAAAAAAATATTCCTTAAAAAAATAAAATGTATAATATATGTGGGGTCGAGGTTCAAACCCTAGATATTCCACTTTTCATCTTAAAAATGTGAATTTCTAATCACTACACTACTTGGCTAAAAAAAGGAGGAAAGTGAGTATTTTGCGTTTGATTTATTTGGTTTAATTATTTGGAGGGGAGGGATAAAATGATATATGGAAAGACAATGAATAGGGTCAATGTGTAAATGACACTCACTAAACAGGAGCAAATTTTTTTAGCATAAAAGGGAAGCAATTCTAATTTGGGAACAACCTCAAATCAATTTTATTTAAGCATACACTCATAAATGAAAAAAAAACTAAAAAAGAAAATAATTAAATGATGTGACTAAATCGTTTTTTTAATACATTTATGTATATATACCCAAATAAATTTGATTTGAGAGCGTGTACAAGTAAAAATTGCTTGCTCACGAGTGTCATCCACTAAAGAGTAGAGACTTACTAGATTTACTAGTAGGTCGATGTGCAATTTACCAAGACTTACCGTATCTCCTTTGGTAATTTACCTTCTTACGCATGTGCCCAACTTGTTCTCATTTTTCCAGACAAATTTACACTATTAACAAGGATATGTTTGAAAAATAATAATAAATAAAGTAGTATTTAGTAATTTGAAGAAATGAGGTTTATGTGTAAGAATGATTTTCTTTTACAATAAACTTAAGTGTATGTTTGATATCACGATGGTGATTCAATGTGATTTTACAGAAATTATAAAGTGTAGTTTTTAGAAAGTTATGATGCATCGCCGTAAGTTTGACACGCCCATCATAATCCAAACATGAGCAAAATAGATGAAGATATTATTTTATTTCAGCTTCTAATACTATGGAACCTAATAAATTCAAAACTTATACCTTAAAAAATGTTTGATTAGTTATTATTGTTACACATAATGACAGTAACTGTTTTTACTGTCATGGATATAGAATATAAATTATGAATCAAACAAGTGAATGAAATTGAAAAGAAACAAATCTCTCTCTGCTCAATGTTTTCCTATAGTGAGTCTGAGAGTTTAATTTTAGTACAAATTATGTGAAATTGACACAATATCAACAAAAATTAAAGTTGCAAACCAAAATACATCTATTCCATAACTTTTAAACAACCAAAATGTCTCAAATTAAGTTCACATACAATTCAATTCAACTTGAGTTGAATTCGAATGTAGATTTCTTTTATTTTATACTACACATGCTTTTCTACCTAGCCTACAACCCACAATGCCAAAAGTTAACCACTATCTGAAAAAATTAGATCCTCTGCGACGGCTGCACAATTGTTGTATAAAAAATATTTCTAATATTGCGGCTGCAAAACCAATATATCAAAATTCAAACATAATTGCATCGATCAGGAATTTGATATACGGTTTTGTAGTCGCAATACTAACAAACTACTTAATTTCTAATTGGCTGCTGCATTTCCATGTCAACATGGTGTTGCTTGTGCACTTCATCTCCAACACAGTCAGCATCATCAACTCCAATAGCAGCCCATCCACATTCAAATGTAACATCCAAGAAATAGAGCATAGAAACAAGTGCAAAACATGAAAACAACATAGGAATAGGTCCAAAGATCCACATGAAAAGAGGGAAGGAAAAGTAAAATGCACGCAAACCAAGTGACCAGAAATAGCTTCCACGGTTAACTGTATTGGCAACATACTCAGATGTCAGCTTCTGTTGCCTAAGGTTTGATGACAGTTTCTTGAATGGAACATTGATGAGTATGCTTGCATGACTATAGTACCTTATAGATTGAACATTCAACAAGAAAGCTAACATGAAACAAACCAATATGGAGAAAAATTTGATTGATAAAACTAGCTCAGTTCTATCACCAAACACCAATGATACAACACTTCTCCCCTCATTTCTACTACTCATTAACACAGCAATTAGAGAACTTAGCATTATTGCTGTTGAAGCCAAAAGGGTTGATGCCATTATATTGTTCCTCAAAGATTGCACTGCCAAAACACCATTCTTGGACACATCCTAACAAAAAAAAAAAAAATCAATTTTAATATACGTAAACATTAGTTCTTTTTGGTCTTAACCCTTCTAACCCTAAGGAAGAAAAACCTAACAATGTGGTGTTCGGTCCGAAGACAAGTAATGTTTGATGAATAATATTTTCAGCAAAGATTCAAACTAGGGTTTTACTGATCCATTTATTTTAGCTGAAATTCATTAACCACTTGAGTAATCATTATAATCTTTAAAAGTTAAAACCCCATGAATCAAAATCTAAACTTTAAAGCAAAGAAAATAAAATTAAGAATAAATATTTTGAATTGTTCTTGTGGGTGGGTACAATTATGATTTTTTTTGACATATAAATCAATACAAAAAGATTGAAAAGGAAAAAGGAAGAAACTTTATAGAACCCATATGATAAAAAAAGAGAAATATGTTATGTATGTACCTCCATCATAGCTTGAACCCAATAACGACGATTGATTGAATTGACACCAATGACAGTTTTTGTGGGGTGTTTAACGACTTGGTAGAGAAGCCATAAATGGTATGCAACCATTACAAAGAGACCACTAGGGACTAATATGAGATCAAGGATTTTCTTGTCCATTTTATTTTATGGACGCAATGTAATGTATTAACAAGAAAGAGATGAAATTGGATTCTTAGATTGAATCTGATCAATTCGTGTGTGTATATTTTTACGTGTTATGTGGAAAGATTGAAACAGATGAAGAGAGATATGAGACAGTACAAGCGTTACACGGGTGTTGCCTTGTTTGTTTGGTAACCGAAATGAGTAATTACTTTTGCATAAAACATGGAATTTATAATGATACACACAAGCTATATAAACACATGGCATTGGATTGTGGTGAGCTACATTTGAAGATGGGTGGTTGAGATATAGAAAAAGGTGAAAAGGGAGAATAGAAAAGTATATGCATAATGTGATGATTAAAAACAAAAAGAGAAATAGATGCCCTAAAAAATGAGAAGTAGAAATTTTAGCATAGATAAGTTGGTAAAGATATTATATTAAAATTGAATTTGAAATCCAAATTCTTAATTTATTCATCTTAAAGATGAAACTTTAACCACTAAATTACTTGATAAAAAGAAAAACAAAATAGATATAGAAAAATGATATAAAAAATACCAAGTCGTTCTTTTTTCTTCAAAGAGCTAAACGACGACGTGGACACACATTTACTAATAAAAAAGATAAGTATAAATGTATAATAGGATTGTACGTACTCAAAACCTCAACTATCTCTTTAATGCTTTATTATTTGAGATGTATTTACAAAATTAGAAAGGTGGGGTACATACATGCCCCTAATGAACATAAGGTGGATTTGTCCTGGCTATCATATCCAAAATATATTGCATGTATATAGTTTTGCAATGCTCCCTATCCCTTGATGTTGATGGGGTAAAATGCATGTCACCCCATCTTCTTCATCTAACAATTTTTCCTCACACCATTTTAACTTCTTCAAAAAAAAACAATTTTTCCTCACAATACATGGAAAAGTATAGAGTTTTAGATAGAAAGAGAAAATAGAAGAAAGTGGAAGAAAAAGATACCAAAATAGCATAGAGAAATAGATCGTGTTGCTTAAATTTTAAAAATATCATGTGATTCAATTTTGGGGAGTTTGTTTTAGATTTTCTTAGGAAAAAATTATATATTCTTTTATCAAAAAAATCACTTTTGTTATTATTAAGTATTTCTTTAGGATTTTTAAAAAAATTATTTTAATAAAAAAAACTATTTTACCTCTAAAATGAAAAGCCATTAGGATTAGTTTTTCCTAAAATCTATTTTTTTTTCAAAAACAAGGAGGTAACAAATGAACTAGTTAAAAATCTTTTTTTTTTCCTTTCAAAAAAGTTATTTTTTAGATAGTAAACAAATAAAAATAGCTTTAGATTTTTTTTGTGGTGGTCGGGATTCGAACCCCGAACCTTACATATATTATGCATTGTCCATACCAACTGAGTTAAGCTCACGAAGACAACTTTATATTCTTTTAAAATATCTATAAAAAATCTCTAGATTTTTCTAACGTACAATCTTTCTTTTTAAGTTAAAACAAATGCACCTTTTTTTGGCTTAATTGTAGTTTTGCCTTCTAAGTATCACTATCTTGCGATTTTAGCCCTCTATAAAAAAACAATAACAAATCAGTCTCCTAAGTTTACCCCATTTTGCACTTTTGGCTCCCTAGACCAATTTTCACTAAGCCAATGCATGTGTGGCACCCACATCACTTAAAGTGAGGTGCCACGTGTGACTTTCTATTTTCTTAAGGAGCAAAAATCGCAAGATTGTGATACTTATGGTTCCAAAACTGCAATTAAACTTAATAAATAAAGTGATATGGGTGTCACGTATGCATTGACCCAATCAAAATTGGTATGGGGGGTCAAAAGTGCAAAAAAGTGTAAACTTAGGGGCTGATTTGTTATTGTATTTTATAGGGGGTAAAAATCGTAAGATTGTGATCCTTAGGAGACCAAAACTATAATTATACCTTTTTTTTAAAGAACAAACACACCCTTTGTCCATTACATTTTTGTCTTATAGTCAAATGATATGAAACTCGTGTACTTTGATCGCTATGTGCTGGACAATGTGACAGTTACCATTACATATCAATACAATCAAATTTGTTGAGTAGCACAATATACATAGGGACTAAATTTATTAACATTTTTTTTGTGTTCTTATTTGTGTAATTGGCTTCATTTTGTTAAAACAATTAGTTATAGCAAAATGTTGTACAAAATGTCAAAGACATGTAGGTACGACATCTTAACTTAAGATGAAGTGCTTTCTTTCGCTTTTGGAGTATTATATTTTCGAGTGAGATCTTAGGAGATTTGATTGAAGATTATATTCACGTAGCTTGTGTTCCAAGAAGCATATGTTCTAGAAACTTGCTTATGTCGGTTATATGATGTCGTGTTTTTGAAGTAAATGTCATAAACATATTTGGTAATAATATATATTGTTTTTAGAAGATTGTGACTGAATATATGTTTTGGTCAGTTGATTTATGTTTAGTCCGAGGAAGAAAAAGCCCATGCTTATTATGGCTATATAAGGAAGACTCAAACCCTTGTGATGAGAGGATTGAAACCGTCAATTGAAAAAGAGTCTTTTATAATTTCGTGTCTTTGTTATTTGTAAACCTCTCTATGTGCCGCCTTGATGCATAGAGCTGGTTTGTTTAGTTTAGTTGCAAGTTGTTATTTGTATACCACTCTAGTGTATCCTGCAAGAGTTTGTTTGTGTATTGGAGTTGTTCGCCTATTTGATTGCAATTGTGATTGAGTCAATCAATAGGTTTGTGGTTGAGAGAAAGTGAGAGGGGATCTCATATTTAGAGGGAGTCCTAGATAGAAATTCACGGTTAGTGTTAGGTGAAAAGGCAGTGAACACGGTTTGTTCACATAAAATTAGGAACTAATACTATTGAGAGTGAATTTCCTTTCTTGGCATGGATGCCTCCAGATGTAGGCGACGTTGCACCGAACAGGGTTACCAAACCTCATGTGTCCTTTTATTACACTTTACTTTATTCTGTTTATTGTTTATTGTGCTACATTGTCGTATTTGTTGTCTAGGACATCACTCTTGTCGAATCAAATGTCTAAGACATCTGTCCAGCGAGTGCCAAAATTTCAGTTTTAAATTGTGAAATTTTAATAAAATGGGGGATTATTGATACAAGTGCATAGTTTCTGATTTTTAGTTGGGTATTTACCCTTAATTTTATTATTTGCTATATTTTAAAGATATCTTAAGCATGTGATCCTGAATGATTTTCACCAGTCTACCAATAAAATTAAATATTATATTTCTCCAAAAATAATATAGAATAGGGTTAATTAAGTTTTTAGTCCCTATAAATATTCACAGTTTTGTTTTTAGTCCCTACAAAATAAAATCACACTTTTTAGTCCCTGTGACATTTTCCTTAAGTATTTTAAGGACCAAAAATATTGATGGAAATTTTTTACAAGGACTAAAAATGCTGATAGAAAAATTTTATAAGGACTAAATATGCTGATGGAAAATTTTATAGGAACTAAAAAATGTGATTTTATTTTGTAGCGACTAAAAACAAAACTGTGAATATTTATAGGGACTAAAAACTTAATTAACCCTTTAGAATATTATAAATAACGATTGATATTTCATAATGCATCACTACTACTCAGATCATGAGAAAAATGATACTACAATTTTAACCTTTCTGTGATCACACATATGTGTAGCTATGTTCCTTTGTTCAAATATTTAATTAAACACAAGACATAAATATGTGATATTGGCCCTCATTTGAACAAAAAAAAACAGTGATATTGTCGTTATATTTTTCTTACGGGATTCTCATTGAAGATTAATTACACGTGAGAGGGAGGAAATACATAATATTAATATTCCAAAATAACTATTTTTTAATTAAAATAGTTTATACTAAATAAGCAAAAAAAAATTGACTCTCACATATACATTGCCCAGGTGATATCAGCATTTTCTAAAATATCAACAAGTGATCAAAATTCTTGTCAAAATAAAAAACAAGTGATCAAAATATCATCTGTAGTTACCATTCAAAATGTTTCAAGCATTTTCTGAATAACGGTATGGTTCTTGAAAACATAATACTCATAAATAGAATAGATGGCATTGCTCCATTAAGACTAGTACATTAGTTTGCTTCAATCTGTTAGTCAGGAACGTTTATCATCCATGTCTGTCTGTGCTAGCATGATGGAGCTTATACCAATCATGGTTACAATGGAGTTAGCACCATGTCCCCTGCAAGCCTGTAACTAAGATAGACTTGAAATTTTCACAAGCCTCGTAACTCATGGTTAAAGTTGTAACTACACTATATGCTAGGAAAACTACAATTCATCTTCCGCGAAGAGAGTATGCACATAACTAGCATAGATAAACTTTAAGCTTACGATTACAATTAGCGATTTAAACTTCCAAGAGTTGTGGCCAATTTGTGATTAAACACAGACAATATTCAATGCTCCAAAACTTCGATCTTAGCAAGATGATTATTCATGCGATGTGTATCATCAGATGATAATCGATCACCAACCATAAGTTTGAACTGCTCAAATTTTGCTTCCTCGCACTTTAATGCAGCAGTTTTAGTGGCTTGTAAATTTCCTGAACCAAAGGTAAAATTTCATATCAGAATTTATATGTTCATAAACGAATTTTTGAGTGAAAGAAAAGACGGTATCATGCATATGGCCAATGGCAAGATCAAATTGATAAAACAGAGAAAAGGTCAGAGTTTCATTCAGATGATGGTGAACATACTGTACTGTAAATGAAAGTAATATGCAAAACAAGATAGGGTGATGCATCAAGGATAGAATGAATTCCTATTAATTGGAAAGTAAGAAAGGTGATGCAATCTAAATCTAAATATTACAAAACACAGTCCATACCAAACCATATCAAACTACTATGAACTAATTTTCTGCCAAAAATTTAATTCCCCTCTTCCTAGGAAGCTTTATGCCAAACACAGTCATGTCATCTATTAGTTTAAATTCTCATGTATTTTGCCTTAATTGTTGTAACCTATAAACATAGTGTTAATCATTCTTTTTAGTGATGGTTATCCATCATTATTACAGAGAAACGAAAGCCTCAGTAGAGTCCCTGACATGGAGCAGATCAAGACCTTGTTGTTGGAACTGCAAAATGGCAAGTTGGAGGCACAACTTCTCCAAAGATCTTGGCACAGCGGCAAGGAACATTTATGAAGGACATAGCCAAAAATAATCTTGTTTTTGGGCAAGGAAGTTAGGTGATGGTTCTAGTTCAATGGAAATAATTTAAAATCAGATTGGTCATTGCAAACAATGCTGAAAAAACAAGGAAGAAGCAAAATCAGTGCATAATCGCAGAAATTGGAGTTTACTGTTCAGCTGAACTTTCCCATGTGGAGCTTGAGAATGATTCTCCGTCATTAGCAACAGCTGTGAGTGTGCAAGTGCTGCAGCAAACTGCAGACAACTGGGATCTGAAGTTGGTTGAAATCAAATTTGGTTCATCAAACTCTCAGCAGTAGGCTCCATAAGGAGAATTTGTAATTTTTTTCTCTGCACCCAATGGAACAAAAAGACAGTAATAGATTTCAACCTTGAGGACAAGGTTGTTTTGAGGACGGGTGACGGTGTAATGGGTAACTAGAGTAGTTAAGAGTTGTTAGTTAGTCGAGGTTATTAAAAGTCTATATGTATAAATAGGAGAATACAATGATAGAAATCAATTATTGAATATTTGTAAAGTTTAGTGAATAGAGTAGTGACTCTATTATTGAATATTTGAATAGCAGTATTCCTCATTCTTCAATTCTGCCCAGTTTTGGCAATTATTTCTTATACTAAAAGAAAGGTGTTCTCAACATTAATCCACAATATGAGGGAACAACATTTTGGTTGTGAAATATGGAGGCTTTCAATTGTGTGGGTGAATGATAGATTCAAGTGAAAGGATGATAAGCATTTGTTTTCTAACATATGTAATGTTCTGTTTCTTCTATTAGTTCTGTATAACAGGACTTTTTTTGACAAACCTATATACCAGGACTTTGTGATTACATATAAACTAAAAGCACAACTATTTCTCTATAGTCTATCTCAGGGTCAATTAAAAAAAGTATATCTCAGGGTGTATTCACATTTTCTATTAGTCTCGCTAGAGGTGCCCTGACCTGTTGTGTTGTCTTCCATTTCATATTTCATATAATGTTTATTTGGTGATAAGTTTTACCATTAATGATAATCCAAGATAAGGGAACAACATACTGGTTATGAAATATGAAGGCATTCAATAAACAATAGTTTTGCAAATGAATGATAGATCAGGATAATAAGCATCGGTTTTCTGACATAAGTAAGTAATGTTCTGTTTCTTCTATATAACTGGACTTGATAATATATCAAACTAAATGACATGATACAAAACTACCAGAATTTCTCAATTTTCTTTTCCATGAAAATACTATCTAACACACCCCATATTTTGCTATTCCAATATTATCATAAAGGAGTTCACAACAAAAAAAAAAAACAAAAAAGAAAGAAGAAGAAACAAAGAAACATGCAGTATTTGCTCTTACCAGATAAATCAAGCAAATTAAACACAACTGGGAAATTTCCAATACTTCTGACCATTGTAATGGAAGCCCATACTTTTTCATACTCTTCTCTTGAAGCCCTAATGATGCACACATTAGTGATTGGATTCACATACTTGACTGCACACACCGACCCAAAAGTGAGAATATTATCAAAGATGAAAAATAGCATTTAACATGAGAAAATTACTAAACAGAAGGAAAACAATAGGAGAAGAGTTATCAGCAATTTGTGTAACTACTCACCCTGAAATGATCCCAGTGATGCAGCCAAACCACACTCCCCAAAATTCACCAATATGCTATCTTTTATAGCATTGGAGACATTAAACTGTGTAATTATAATAGAATCACCCGCCGCTTGGTCCTTGTTAGGATTCATAAAAACCTCCATCACCATGTATCTGTTTTTGAACACCATCACCCTTTTCCTAGAACCCAAAATCAAAGTTTTCAAATTATCAGAACTCAGATCAATGTGTTAGACTACGTACAATCACTTCTCTTAATCAAGATTGTTAGATCACAAATTTCGTAAAATTCTACCACAGCCTTTACACACTAAATAGTGTTCTCGCTATCCATTTGTGCTGATTAAGTGGTTACTGTCTAGATTACAAAGAGATCGAGTTTGTATCTCCACTTGGCAATGTATTGCACACACCCCCCCACAATAAAAAAACAAAATGAAAAATAATTTTCCTCCTCCCCCATTAAAAACATAAAATTAAATGAAATAGATCATGTTTCACCACTCGTACCCTCTCTCCACCGTCTCTTCACTACGATGTTTGCAGACTGTGGCACAAACTGCTTAGCTGTGGATAGTTCAATTACGCGAGCACCTAACTACTTAGAACACCCAAACCAGACAAAGCAAACACCAAAATTACAAACAAGTGTTCTAAAAAACCAGCTATAGCCCGAAATTTAAACAAATTGCTATTGTTCTTCAATACATAGTGTTGTCAAATAACAGTTATAGCATTTGAAGCGTAGCAGAATTTGAACAAACCGTTCACGATTAACAACACTGGCACAAACACTTTCACCACAATGCATAAATCCAAGGTTTTAAATGAAGGTTGGTTAGCAGCAATTTGGGCCACAACCTCGGGGTTCTCGATATCTCAGCGACTGTAACGCGGCCATAATTGAGGTCACATCACATCGGTCGCATTTCTGGTGGGCAAATTCAACCAAAAATAAAGCCAAAATTAGTCATTGAAAATGTCATAGATTAATTTGGATTTAATTTTTCATTGAATTGGGACTAGAGCTGTCAATTTATGGGGCCTTGATAATTTGAGCCCCAACTCCATTGACATGAGGGCTTAAAATATTTCAAGTGAATGAGCCCTTTTTTTTATAAGCCCCAAAATAGCAAGCCCTACATATTAAGGGGGCCTAAAATTGGCCTCATTTCCCTTAATTTTTTCTTTCTAAATTTTTTCCTCAATATTTTTCCTGAACTTTTTTTTTCAACATTTTTTTTTAAACATGATATGCACATTTTTTTCCCTAAATTTTTTTCAACAATTTTTTTAAACCATGATAAGTGCTCACTCAATTTTTTACTCACAGTACTTCCTAATCTAATGCAAAGACGCCATCAAATACTGTTCTGTATAAGCCTACTACAAAAGGATTGGATAACTGTTAAACTTGTGTTGTTGTTAAACCATAGGTGGGGTTGAAGGTGGATTCTATTGGAAATTTGCAGTATACCACATAACAACTACCCCTCATATAGCCTTGTTTCCCCTGGATATGTTCCCCTCAATAATGCATAGGAATCACTTAAAGATGGGGAAAAAAAGACTAGATGGAACAAAACGTGTAAATATGCACTATTTACCCAACTTTCCCACCATTTCTAATAATAACAAGAGAAACAGTAGCAATAAATTTTTATCCACATCTTTTAAGCAATGTATAGATGTAGAATCCCAAGTGAAAACCATTGGAAGATTACCAGGGAAAGGAAAGACACATTAATGTCCCCCACAATAGGTCTTTCAACTGGTATATAAAGCCTCACAACATAAGCATCAAACTCACATCCTTATTTACAAACCAGTCTTAAACTGCTGTAGCAATATCAAACTGTTATTGTGTGCATTCTTCTCTTATTCATAACTCTTCTTCAAAGGTAAATTTCTTGTATTTATCTTCGTCATTCACATCTTAAATATTTTCTTCTCTGTGGGTGTTGCTATATGTAACTTTCATGCAGTGCCTTATGATTCATTCATCTTGAAACTAGGATACTTGAAACTCCAATAAGTATAAAGTAAATAACATTGCTATGTCTTTTCCAAAAAAAATAAATAATTTGCCATGCTTTCACGACAGAGTATTCTGTCATCCAAATCTAATAAGCAGCATCCATAATCAAAAGCAGTAAACAAAAGCTATAAGCAGAAGTAGCTATATTGGTTGAAGGCTTACGCAGGGAAAAGGAACGCAGAATCGTGCCGGAGATGATGAGAGAGTAGAGACGGAAATTGTAGAATCGCAGAAGAAGTGGAAGGTTCGATTTAGAGTTCCAATTGATTTGGGAATTTAGGGTTCACTCATATTTTGGGAATTGAAGAAAAACTCATAATCGCAAAAGTGGTGGTTGTCGAGGTTGTGGTACCGTTGCGGTTGCGTCGTCGTGGTGGTTGTCGAGGTTGTGGTTCTTCCACATGATCCTCATCAAGGAGGCACAGCAATTGCAAAAGTGAAAAATGGAAGGAGTAAAATTGGGCCCCTAAGCCCCCTCAATTAAGCCCGACAAAAAAACATGACATAGTGGGCTGGGGCCAAAAATTAACTTATTGAACATGGGGCCAGAAAGTTTAAGGCTTTGATAGGGCTCAGCTTATGGGGCTTTTGTAAATGGGGCTTTTTTGACTGCTCTAATTTCACTGATTCTTTGGATTAAAGAAATCGTCTATGGTGAAGAATGAAAATAGATAAAAGAACATTCTTAGGATGCTTTACAAAGGGAATATAGTAATGACACCATGCAAAGACAAGCTGCCATGTTCATGTGCTAGCACTTTTTTTGAAGAAGTTCATGTGCTAGCACTATTGTGATTTTATTTAGACCACAGCTGAAGGTAATAGAAGTGAAGGTCAGCATGTATGAACTCCAACATTCTCAAAGACAGATGTACTAAAAGACAAAAAAGATGCATTTGCTATGTACAAAAGTGGAAACCTACTTTTACAAACTTATAACACACTTTTCAGACATGCAAAGACTTCGCAAAGCTTTATGGTTGAATCGGTTCCACCATCTTCATAACTGGAGAATGTTTGCCAGAAGTAGATAACATTTTGGCATGCTTTTACGCTAAAATAAATAACTAATGTTACAAGGTGACTTGGTTTGCGTGCACAAGGCTGTAATTTTGCAAGGCAGTGTGAAGGCTTCCTCCATCTATAAATAGAAGTGGTTGCTGCACTTGAAGGGTAACAGTCAAGCACAAAATCACCAATTATCTGTTCCTGTCTATAAATCATAAAACTCTTATTTCACCGCTCATACTCAAGCTTTCTTAGAAAGCTTTAGTGGATCATTATTTTCTAATGAGTTGTTCTTAATTGCTTCTCAAACTAGATTTGAGTTTTTACAAGCAAGATCCCAAACACTACCTCATTACTTGTAACCACCCTCGAGTCACTCCTTCGTGTTTGATTGAGCTTTTATGTTTGTAAAGTCTCTTTAGATTTAAGGTGGATCAAAGAAAGTGTATTGAGAATGGTTGTATCTCAACATTATAGTGGATAAACTCACAAGGGTGTGGGAACTGGACATGGTCCATGTTAAGGGTGAACCAAGATAGTTTACAAATTTTATTCAAATTTTAAAGGTTCGCAATTCAAACCCCTCTTCTTGTGAAAACCTTTGCTACTTCAACAATCTCATTTCATTTGCTTTTAGTTTTATTTATATTTGTTAACAAGATTATAGAGATGGCAAGGATTGAAAATTCTAGAGCACTTGGTCATAAAGGTTCTTATACCATGGCAAGGATTGAAAACCCCACTTCTTGTGAAAACCTTTGCTACTTCAACAATCTCATTTCACTTGTGTTTAGTTTCAATTATTGTTTGTTAACAAGATTTAGAGACGGCAAGGATTGAAAATTCTAAAGCACTTGGTCATAGAGGCTATTATACCATGTTGTATAGCATTGTAACTGAACAAACTAGGATTGAGCAACGTATTATTACCTAGCCAAACAACGAATATTCCCCAATTTCCTAAAACAGGATCTGCATAACAGAATGTTGTACTTGCAATTCAACACAGTACTACGTTTTCAAGTACAATATCTTAAACAAAAGAGACTGTTAGAGCACCTGTTTCACAATGGTAGACCTTCGATCAGATAGTTGTGTGCTTAATGGTCCAACAAGCTGTTTTAGAACTCCAAAAAAACACGGATAATCAGCAGCTCCTGAAAAGTAGCATACTCAAAAGATGTAGATAATTCATGCCACAAACAAAAAATGTTGTTTTCTTCAATTGTAACATTTTGGTGAAATTTGCAATGTAAATAATTAAAAACTACTAAAGTACAGAACTCAAATAAATTATAAAACTTAAAAAATGTTTGGCTTTGATCATATACTAATTTAAAATGCAACTAATGTAGAGCTCGATCTTCTTTGCACAAATAGAATCCAAAAACCACACCTCTATAAATGGACTCACATTTAGTTGAATGGTGCCCCTCAAACACCCACATACCTATGGTTTATGGCCCCAACTTTACCTCTTTATTTGTTAACAATGGGATATTCATTTCCATAACCCTTTGATGCAATAGTTAAGTCAACAAAGACTTACATATCGAGTCAATAGCTACAAGCCTACAAGTAAAAACTAAAACCAAATACATCTAAGATAATTACAGGCATCCTTCACACCAACCTCATGTTAAAGATGTCCTTACAATGACAAATGTTCTAATGTACCTAAACAGGAGAGAGAGAGAGAGAGAGAGAGAGAGAAGGGCTAAAATTGGATTTGAGCATATAAAATCTGTGCATACGACATACACTCCTAAAAAGATGAGAAACACCAACCTCCCAAAACAAGACGTTCAATTCTCTGCAGGGCAGTAATTCGTACTGACCAGTCCTTTTCTGGTACAAGGGTAGATACAATCTTCTCGATTTCCCTGATGAATTCCTTCTCTGAATACACCTTGATAGGTTCAATGCCTTTCTCGGTGACATCACCTTCTCCTGCTTATATTTAACAAGAAACAAAGTACATATTAGTAAAGCACAAAAATACAGAGAAATTGTGGCTAACGAGGGTACCATAAGTGTCGATAACATATTTAGCTGACCAGACACAGAACCAGAGCAGTATAATATGTGGAAAAAAATTAAATGTATGACTTTGGGTGTTACTTATACCTTTTAATTATATCACTTTATCTTCTTTGAGTCATTACTTCCTAAATTTTTCATTTAAGCGAAGATTAAAATATTTCGTATTTGATTACTAAAATCAGTCATACAGAATCAACGTGTAATAACATGCTAGCTAAAATACCCTAAAATTCCAATAATTGGTAATCATACAAAAAGACACTCATGATCATATATACTGCTAGTTGGAATAACATCCTTATCATCAAAAGTTAAAACTCTAGCAGTCCCACACACCAGCATAACAAAACGTTTTTTAAAGGTATCTGTTAGAATATAAAATAATATCTAAGAATGTCTTCATATTAATCTAGAATATCTTGTTAATTTATCCCTTAGAATCTGTTTTCAGTAATGTATCTTAGATTATCTCTATGGGATTAGTGTTTATTCAGTTGTATTGAATCAAGTAAAATACAAGCATATTTCCCTATAATTATATTTCTTATCATTTTCTTGCCTTTTATCTAAAATCTCACAATTTCAACAGTACCAAACAAAGTATGTGAAAGGAATTTATAATGCACCCAAAATTAGTGATGCTAATTAGCAACACATCCACCTTGATTCTTTGACCACAAAATTTAGCAATATGTTCCAGGACTGTGCAGGAAATTAGTAATAACTAAAAACAAATTATAATGCTATTGGACAATAACAATGACAGACATAAAGAAAGAGATCGAAAATATATGAATAAAATATGAATTAGAATATAAACATTTGAAATTCATATATTGCAAATATTCTAACCTCCAAAAAGAGATGTCTCCTTTGATGAACTTTTAGCCTTTGGACTGCTTTTCTTGGGATTAGCATTCAAAGGATTAATTTCTCCAGTAATATAACCACTAGAAATACCATTTGAAGACTGAACTTTTGGTTGAATCCCCTCTAGCCTAGCATTAATATACTTCACCTGAAACCATTGTGGTGCAGTGCAAAACGAACTATAAACTCACAGTAGTAGATGTAAAAATGTAAAAGAACCTTCAAATGTCCAAACTACAGATGTGAAATGCATATGAATGAATGGAATTTTAAACAGTAATGCAATCTAGAAGTCAATTTTTATTTAAACATTACCAAAGAAGAAGGGAGGTCGTGGCGCTGAAGTTCATCACGAAATTGAGACCCAGCTTGTGCATACATTTCCTGTAGAAGTTAAAATATACATCTTAGTTCACGCATGCCGTTAATCTGAAATCGAATCAGTCATACAGTCTAGGACTCTACTAGAACCAATTCCATTTTTCCCATTCCTTAATATTCATATACAATATTGTGGTTAATGATATTATTTGTCACATCAGCATAAATGTGTTTATAAACATAACATTAAGCTAAAAACTACACAGAACTTTAGCACTCCATTCTTCTTTATTTGGATAAGAAAAATACTGATTTGCATTTAATCCTTTTTGGGGTAACTGGTATCAACTTAACAAAGCAAGCAGTACTTAGCCAGTTCAAACTTCAAATAATATATGTTGGGATAAGACATGCTTACCTCAATGCACAAAATAGCTGCTTCCCTGACAGCAGGATTGGGATCACTCAGCAATTGCAAAGTCTGTCATCAATTAGTTTTTGAAGAGTTAGATCACATTCAAAAATTCTATAACAAAAAAAAAAACTATACTGCTTGTCAGTAAAACCCAACAAACATACAGGAGGAAGAATAGCCCGTTGAAGGGGTAGTTCAGTAGATGAAAATAGACCAATTGCAGATGTCAGGGTTCGTGCAAACTCTTCTCTGACTCTCCAGTTTTTGCATGTCCAAGCAAAAGACCCCGCTCTTTCAACAATTATTGTAGGAGATGAAACCTACAATAATAATAAGTGACAATAATAAGAAGATGAAGAATAGAACTGAAAAGCAAAAGGAAGTTGAAGGATAACCAGAGAGTATTTTAAAACTGCAACAAAAACCGGCCCAAGAGGACGCATGGATGAGGAATGGCATTGTAAAGAGCTTACGAAATTTACAGTAATTCTATTCTACGTGTACTTTGATGGATTCATGGATGCCAAAACTACACACAGAATCATTAAAAGTGTGTTGAAGCTTTTAACTGTTATGGAATGCAGAGATTGGTATTCCAAAAGCAATGTTCAAGACAGAATAAGAGCTTGATAATCAAATTCAGATTTTACAAATATCTTCCACGAAAAACTCCCTTTGTTTGGCGATATATCACATCCTAATGGCCCATAAAAAATTGTAACAAACCAATAACTATGTAGCATGTACAACATATATAGCAAGGGTCGACCCTATTAAATAGCTTCCAGCATAACTTGTTATAAAGCATAAACCTATGCCATTTTGGAAAAGGATATTTTATGATAAAAGTTTTTGGGTAGGCACATCATATAGAGTGCACGAACATAATATTCATTACTACCAGCAGATCATTGAAATTCACTCTAACTGTATAACTGCAGTGGGCTTGAGAGTGATTTGGCATGACTGATAAACAAAATGAGTGAGTATGCTTAATTTATATCACCCATTCAGCTCCTAATTCCTATCCCCCACCACAGACATATAAACCCCATTTTTTCACCCATATTCAAATTTTCATTTACTATATTTTGTGAATTTTCATATTTTATATATATGCACCCTAAATCTATTTATCCTATACCCTATATTTTTCAAAGAAAGACATGTTGTATCCAATGTCATCATAGATTCTAACCATGTAACAGCCAGCAGGCTTGAGAATGATTTGACATGGCTAATAAACAAAATGATTGAGAATTCTTGATTTCATTTTAAAAATTTTGGTTAATCCAACCTACTAGAATATCATGATGAAGCTTTAAATACCACATGTGCAATGATTTGCACTTAAACAACACTTAAAACATAATGCTACGAGCAATGGCCTAGGGCTGCATGACAAAGCCCAGAGATATCATAAGGATTTAAGGTTTAAGTCAGAATTCTTATCTAAGATATCGCGATATGATTTAGAACTAGGAAATCTTTTAAGAGTCAACAACCACTACACATATAATCAAACAATCATCCATCGGTGATCATCGCTCATCAGATTTTTCATTTTTCAATTGCCAGAAACCTTACAACATCTTCACTGGCACTGGTTATAACTCAAAATCCCCTCGAGAAAACAAAAGAGATCACCAATGCTAGAAAAATGAAAGGTTCGCGTATAAATGTTATGATTAAATTAAAATATCATTGAGTTTCCTCTTCGCACACTCAAAGTTATATTCCTGATCTCACTTTTTCAAATTCCAACCAACAACTACCTTTATCAGTTTTTCATCCTCGTCACTCAAACACTTACTTTTCACTTTCCTAATCCAAACGCAGATTCCTAGATTCTCTACATCACAAAAAGCTACTATTCTAAATCTAACATTCACTTAATTTCTATAACTGATTTTGCCTCCAAAATTGATTCTAACATAAATCCATAAATTGAAGCTTCTGATTCTATAATTGATTTTTACACTCAAATTTGCCGTCAATTTTACCAGTCTCCAAACATAAATCATTTTACATTCAACTCACTTTTAACCAAAATCAATTTTACTTAACAACTCACTCGAAATCAACTTTTGTCACCGCGGAACAAATAGATACAATTCAAAGCAATGTACCTCCATGAGAGTGAGCAAGAGTCTTCTAGCAGCATCCCTAACAGGCTGTTTACCATCACCCAACCGATCAACAACCGCCGGAACAAGCGCGTTGAAATGAAGCTTAAAATGATCGCCGGAGAGAACAACGGCGGAAGCCAAAGCTTGAAGCGCACCCTGCGAAACGCGAAAACTACTATCCTTCAAGAGATCCAAACAACAATCGACGAGAGATGAAACTTCGGTGGAACTTAGAGTTTTTCTAGAAGCTTCTAGAACTTGGTGGAGACGCTCTACACCTGCCATGCGTTCCTTTGCGTCCTTCGCCCGTGCTAGTTCCAGTGCTTCCTCCATTGTGAAGTGGTTGGATCTGGTGTGTGGTGGTTCAGATCTGGTTATGGTGTTCTCCGATTCAGCAGCGCATGAAACTGAAATTGAAATGCAAATACAAATTCAAATGCAAATGAGTTACGGTGCTAAGTTTATAGAAGTGTGAGAGAGTGAAGTGTAATGGGAGAGTAGAGAGAGAAAGAGGAAGAGACGGTAAATTGAGAGAGAGATGGAGTGTGTGGGGACTATAATAGAATGTGGGAGTGGGGAAGATGAAGGACGCGGAGGAGGAGAAAAGAAAGTGATTTGAAAACAATGGCTATGAGGTGGCGGTGGTTGAAAAATTAACCATCCATTCCATGTGCTTCTAATTTTTTTTTTCTTTCTAAATTACATATTTGGTCCTTAATTAATTTCTAAGTTTTGTGTTGGTTCCCTAATTAATAAAAGTTTTGTTTTGGTCTTTTAATTTCGTCAATTTGATCCTAATCCGTTAATTTAACCTAAAATGTCTAAAATAAACCAACATTATAGGTGGTTCATCGTGGACTTTATCAATTTATTTAATTTTAACCCCTTGATGATTTTGAAACAAAATGGATCCTTAGATTATGTAAGATCATAGAATCTAATAGAAGTAATGGTCATTTGGTCTCTGACTCTGCACCTCGTTGTCACAGAGGTCTCTGACTCAGGATTAAATACAAAGTAGTCTCTGAATGTGCACTTCCGTTATCACGTTAGTCCATATCGTTAAATAATTTTGTTAATTGATGATGTGACAAAGGTTTTATGCTGACAAGGAGTATGAGGTGCCACATAGACTAAAGTGAAAGTAGAAAATTGTCACTTTGGCCGCTGAACCAAAAATCAATATCCCCGAAAATTAATATCCCTAAACCCGTCCTAACGACGTGTCTTCGTCAAAAATTGGGTCATCTTTCTCAATGAAGTTGTTCTGTAGTTATGAGAAACTTGATGTTAGGTCGCTGACTATGTATACTTACTGTCAGTTAGGTTCTTGACAATAAACACTTATAGGTACAAAGTGTTAGCATCACATGCACATATAAATCACATATTTTTCAAAAGAAGTTGTATATGTCCACATATTTTCCAAAGATGAATGTGGATTGAATTTACTATTCATGAATGTGCTGCACAAAATCAGTAGTACAAATCTATAATAGCTTTAGTGATAAGATTATATTCGATATCATTATTCTTACGAGTTTTTTACAATGAATCTTGTCGTGAAAATATGGAAAATATGTTGGCATATACTACTTTTTTGGAAAATATGTGATTTATATGTGCATTTGATGATACCACTTTGTGTTTGTAAGTGTTTACTGTCAGGAACCTTGGTGATAGTAAGTGTTTACTGTTAGGGACCTGACAGTAAGTATGCATAGTCAGGAACCTAACGACAAGTCTTCCGCAACCACAGAACAACTTCATTGAGAAAGATGACACAGTTCTTGACGAATAGTAACACTTTATTAGGACAAGTTTGATGATATTGATTTTCGGTCAGGATATTGATTTTCTGAGATGTTGATTTTCGGTTCAGGAACCAAAGTGACCATTTTCTATTTTCACTTTAATCTATGTGACACCTCATATGCCTTATCATCATAAAACTTTTGTCACATCATCACTTAACATAATTATTTAACGTCAGGGACTAAAGTGATAAGGGAAGTGCACATTCATGGATTACTTTATAATTAATCATGAGTCAAAAACCTTTATGACAACGAGGTACAGAGTCAGAGACCAAAGTGATCATTTACTCAATCTAATATTGAACCACCAACACATAGTCTTCCTTTCCTTTTCTTTACCTCATTCCTTCTATTTCAACTCCTTCACCTCATTATTATTTTCAAACTCATGAGAACGCCTAAAATCAGGGAGGTGATAACACTCACATCTGTATGGACCAAGATACTCCATCGGTGTTAGATAACCAGCATCCACCAAATAATACATACCTAAAAATAAATAAAATTATTAATTGTAAAGAACAATACAAATAAATAAGTTGTAAAGAATAATATTAATACAGCTGGATTAAATTTGCATTTGTGAGAGCATGGTAAAAAATACGAGCGTCATGGGAAGTACCTTCTCATTCAGCTAAAACAAAAGTAAAGCATATGTTTCGGTCACATATAGCCATTATATTTTGTGTCGGATATCCCTTTCGTCCAATAAATCTAGTTTGGTCGCCAACACCAACCACACAAGGAATATGCGTACCGTCGATTGCTCATATGACATTCTTAAAAAAGGGCCAATATCGTGGCTCACTTTGAATTTTTGCATGACTATCACGGAACAAATGATCTTTAGGCTTTATATATTCGATGGACAGACTCAAGCAAGCAATTAACACATCATGAAAACGTCTATTTACAATTTCTCTCGAGTGTTTAAACCTTTCTTGGATCATTTTATTACTTACCCCATGTCCAATAACAAGTAAGAACATTGCAACCATCTCTTCTACCCCTATGCAATTAGTGGGCTTTAAACCATGATCAACTAAATTAGTGCAAAGTTTATGAAAAATATGTTTTCCATTCGAAACATCTCATGGCAACGAGTGGGATTCCCTTGCAATACTTCTTTCACCCATGCATGCCCTGTTAGCTCACTAGTTCTACATGGCTCTTTACATACATGGTTTACGGCATACTCACCCACTAGTGCAACCACTAAAGAAGCTTGTTCAAAAATATATTCGTCTTCATTTGATGCTTCATTCCAATAGTTCATTTTGCAATGAGTGCTAGCTATTGTCAAAGGTAAGTAGAGAGATGAGTACAACATAGGTACTGACAAATGTTAACCAATATCAAATAATAATAACCAATACAAATTAGCTCAAAATCAGTACAGAATGCTCTTATTGGTATCACAAACTATTTATAAGGTAATGAAACTTTTCTATAAAAGACCCACACACAAAAAAAAAACAAGATTTTGATCCAGTAGGAGTAGGCAATTTTAGCTTACAGTAATGAAAATTGATTTGGAGAAACTAGGAATAACAACTTCACTAAAAATCGATTCAACTTACACAAACATACGACGGCGGCAGAAGAGTGAAGAGAAGTCAAACATCATGAAAGTGCTTTTGAAGAGGATAGACTCGTGTTACACCTTTCTCGTCGGGAAACCAAACACGTACTTAATCGTATGAACTTCATACCATCACAACCCACGAGAAAAAATCCAACACCACCACCTTTAACCCATAAACTCATATAATATAAACTCATAACATAAACTCTCCACCACGTCTTCTGCACCAATTGAGTTTATGGGTTTTTCTCAAAATCAAACATCACGACTCTTTCATCTTTAACATTCACAGAGCCATAAAAATAAACACAATATTCAAACCCTTCTGGAGTTATGAGACTGACAGTGCCAATGCCCAAAACCCATTCTCTACAACTTAAAAAACCTTGGCAATTATTCTTCACTCAAGAAGGGGGTTGAATTGCGTGAGTATTTTGACGAATTCTTCTTATAAGTGTTTATAAAAACTTGGTCAGAATCTGATGTTGTAGATTCTGACTCAGAGTCTGAATGCAGCGATAGTACAACACATAAAAATAAAAGATAAAGAGTTTGTTGCAGATTCTTGATCTCACTCATTTAATTTGTTTGTCATTTATTAGTTTATTTGGTTTTGCAGGTTTTTGTTTTTTCAACAATAGGTTGGTTTGAATCATTGAAAATGTGTGACTTTATTGATGATTTGTTTTTATAATTTGGACAAACGATTGGCAAAAGTTGAAAGGGAAGAGATGGAAAAATACAGTTATATTCTACTAAATAAGTGGCTTTATGTTTCTAGGTTATTAAATAACATTATTTATTGTAATATACCAATAATGTTATTTAATATTAAAGTTGGTTAATTGATTTTATGTCTTTGATATTTATTGTAATATACACTTGTTTTTTTATATTTTAGATGTTTCAAATTTTTCTGTTAGCAAACATGGCGTTTTGCAAATACCCCCTGAAGTTTTGCACGTATGTGCAAAATGCCCCCCAAACTTAAAAATTTATATTATTTTTTTCTTAAAGGCAAACAATTAAATATTAAAGCTAACTATTAATTTTGGAGTTTGGAAAAACTACATGCATATATACATCAAAATAGGCTTATACCTGTTTGCTTTTCCCATAGTTTTTATTTTTTTATTTTAAAATGGGGAAGGGAAAAATATGTATTTTTTAAAGTGACAATAATGGTTATTTTTACAACGGTCCTGAGAGAATTCACACTCATCACTTTGAGTTTACCAGGCTTAGGCTTAGCATGAGTAGCAATAAGGAGAAACAAAGTCACAATTAAGGAGTGTGCACCACCTTCACAAGACAAGAACAAGATTAGTACATAATTATATGTGAACTAATTTTCCTGTATAAAACATGACACGTTTTCATTTTGATACTAAAACAAGTCAAGAACCTTGGAGCATAAATCACACTTCATAGAATAATATAAAGGCTTTCCATTTCCCAAATAGTTCACATAGTCTAAGATTTAAGATCTATGCATTTTCCTTTAATATGACATGCAATATGAAAAAGAAAAGACCAAACCTCAAATTAGTTCCTATTTTTAAGATTGTATCATTCATTCACTTCTCCATATTAAATTTAATAAATCAATCATCAAGGAAATCACTATGTTACATTTCTATCCTATTTCCCCCCAAATAAATAAATAAAATAGAACAACAATAGTTCTCATTACACATAAATAAAATATAAATTTTCAAGTTCAGGGGGCATTTCGCACATAATTGCAAAACTTCAGGGGGGTAAATTGATTAACGTTGTGCATTTCGGGGGGTAATTGAAGTTTTGTTAATTTAAGGGGGATAATTGACGAAACTTACAATTTCAGAAGGGTAATTGCTTATTTACTCAATAATATGATATGTAATATTTTATACATTGATTTCAAAGAATTTGGATCATATTTTAATTATGTTGTGATATTTTTTGTTATTTATTAACTTTTTGTTGTGAAAGTGCAGGTAATGGCCGTCAATACAGGCACTTAGATACCCACAAGATATGGGAACGGACACCGAACTTGGTTCTCACGAGAGTATGAGCTCATGTATGGGGATTTAATAGAAACACATGTATGGGAATATGCGCTATAGTACCTCATCCAAAGGATTATTGTCATCCCTGTGCCAAGACAAGAAATGCAACTTTATGAAAGTAAAATGGGCCATTTCTAAACGTGGTTTCATTTTTATTGATCAAAATAGCGTAAGTTTTATGAATTATAGAAAACACAATAAAATTAAGTAATTGGTCACTCCATCAGTAAAACCCTGAAAAACAATTACATTTATAAATTCGTGATTAATCGAAGTAAGCAATGAAGTTACTCCCATTCTTTTAGCTTCAACCATCCAGTTTATACTATATCAATGTATATGCAATACTAGTAAAGTATACAAGAGGTTTTTCAATACAACAGAGCGATACCAGTTCACAACAGAGGTAGTTCTCCATGAAATTACAGTCTGGTTACATAGAGATTTTAGAGAGAACTCTATAGATGATCCAATGAAAGTGGTGATAACCTCCTTTACAAAACAGAGCTTTTCTGTAATCATCTTTATCGACAAAGAGTGTTTCGGTGCAGCCAAGCGCATGTGAGGTCCATTGTAGTCATAAATTAGAGAAGTATTATAAGTTATTCGAACACTACATGTTGGGCCAACGACATTTTGACACCCAGTCTAAAATATACACAAAAATATAAAATACAATGATTACAACAACTTAAACTACAATTGGAAAGCTTAACAAAATTAAAAATAAATATGAACATAATGTCATTGGTAAGTATGAAAAAGTGACGTGAGTAGACCAAAGAAGTAACATAAACCGAAAAGGAAAAGCGAAGTGAACAAATATAATATATACTAAAATGCAAAGTGTCATTTTTTTTTTAAATCTGATGTGCCACGTGGCACATTCTTATTGGCTATGTCACATGACATAGCGCGCCCTAATGGCACGGAAGTGGAAATCCCAAGAACACTTAGATTAGATAACGCATGTCTCTTCTAGTTTAACTAAAGTCTTAACTTTGACTTCAGCCTTGGGCATGCTGCAACGTTAAAACTCTTAGGGAGAGTTGGTCGCTTGTTTGGGTCCAACAAGACTCTAGAGATTAGTCATTGTAGTTGTGTACGCGGAGGAAACAATGTTTACGACAAAAAACAAAAGAAATCAAAGGATTTTAAACTTCCAATTATATGCACAACTATTTTGCTCCTTTAAATGTGTGATAATTTGAAATGATTATTTTTGGGGAATGGAATAAAATCCTTGTTGGCAATTAGAAAATGTTGATTTGATGACTATGTAACTAGAATGGATTGACGTTTGGGATGACAATTGAACCCAAGCCTAATGGGCATCTGCAAAAAATATCCATGATAGGCGGGTAAATACTTGCATTGTTGAGTATGGCGTGGGCTCGAGTAATTACCTGCAAATTTGAATGGGTATGGGTGCGAGTACAGACACTCTAGTGCTTGATAACTGGAAAATAAGTTGGTTATCACGTTGCACTTAACCCCTATATCGGATAAGTTATTGAGTGATTACATTGTCTTTAACATCTAATCAGTGTCTATTTTAGGATTTTATAGTTTTAAGTGTTTTTAGTACTTTGGAGCTAGTAATGCTTATGTTGTTTGATGATGTAGATTAAGGAATGACTCTAAAGATGTGGGAAGCTACCACGTGAATTGAAGATGTATAGCTGAAGATGTGGAGAGCTGCAGCGTCCTGACGGGTGGTACATAGCACGGTTGTGTGGGTCAGTCTATCCATTGCTTAATGAGGAAGAATATGAGCTATCCCCAATGATTAAAATCCTTGGAAGAATAAAAAGATATTCCAATGGGTAGGTAGGATTGGATAAGGATGGATGGATAAGGACAACCCATACAAAATGACCAAAGAGTACAACTTGTAGTAGGTGGTCTTGTACTATAAAAGGACACTCATGTGTTAGTGTCCATTTGTCCAACAATTGTGAGAGAATTAAAGGTCCAAGTTACGGCTAGGGTTAACAACTTTAGAGATCTTATTCCATATCATCGTCTACCATACACGAGCATGATAGCTAAATTCTAGAGTTTTTAGTGTAGTTTACTTGGTGATACTTTGGCTCACCTTATTCCTTCAAGGATTGTAATCTTGTGACAACTCTATCTATTCTATTAATTTAGTTTTTTATATTTTCATTTATTTCCATCTTCATTTCCATTTCCATGGTTCAGCACACCATGAGCTAAATCCCCTCTAGTGGTTTAAACATGGTAAGGTTATGATTTATTAATTGCTAGCGATATATAAAGTTGTAGCCCCGTGCTTTGCTCCGATAAATTGTTTTAAAGAAAACCATTAGAAGTTTTACTTCTAATGATATAGCTCGCTTATCTTGACAAACTAAGGAGTGGATCATGTTTAAAAGATATGTGTTAGCCCTTAAGCACCAATAGAGTGAAAGTGGACGAGGGGTGTAACACCCCGATTTTTAATATTAGTTTATTAATATTATTATTAAATTATATTAATATTAATAGTAGTAATAGTATTGTTTTGTTTGATATTATTAATTTAATTATTCGTGTTTATTGAGAGAATAAATAAGAGGAAAGTAGATGGATTGGTTAGTCGGTTAAAGAGTGAGAGAAAATAATATTTAGAAAGAAAATAGAGTTTTTATTTTTTATAGAAGAAGAAAATAGAGTGCGAAAAGAGGTGGATTAGTAAAACTGGATAGAAAAGAGGTGTAGTTAGTGAAATGAGTAGTGCTTTAATGATTTGAGCGGAGGGGAGGGTGAATAGCAAGACATTGTGGTTAGAGAAAGAATAGTAACAAATTCGAGAGCTGCATATAGTAATCTGAAAATATTAGTAACAAACTTAGCTGATAGATTAGTAACAAACTTAGATGAATATTATAAATAGATGAGAATATTAGGAAAATAGAGTTACAACAAACGGAGAAAATATTAGAGATCAAAGAAAAATTAGGGTTGCGGAGAAAAGAGACAAAGGAGGCAAAGAGAGAAGAGCTTAGGAGATTCAACCGTAGAAATTCATCAATTTTACAAACTAGAGGTAAGGGGGGAGTCTCTATTCACCATAGGAGTTATATGATCATATGGATAGTGAAGGGTTGTTAATTTTCATTGTTTTTTTAATATTCCTTTGATGAATCTATGATTAAATTTGTGTCCTTTTGTGTTTTGTGATTAATTGTGAATGTTTGTTTCTAGTTTGTGATGTTTTTATGTTAAATTAGTGATTTAAAATATGATTATATTGTATCTTCCTGGAAGTTTCTATTATTAATGTTGTATCGTATATGAATTGGTCGTTTAATTTAATTTTCATTGCTGGATAAATCAATAATGTCCCGTGCAAACCCAAATTAATCACTTGTTGCTGCCTCTTTGTTTCAATTTCAATTAAAGAAGTATTTGATGCTTACTACGAGCCGTGACCCACATATGCTTGTTGCTTAATTTACTTTCATGCTACTGGTCCATTCAATTCATACTCCATGTTTATTTCTTTGTTGTCGTGACTATTTAATTTAATTTCCATTGATAAGTATTCCCCACTGTGTCCAATGTATATCTATAAATTATGTTCTCTGAGATAACAGTGTGCTCATAATGTTCATTGAAGAATTGTTATAATTTTAATTCATAATAATATATACTATCTTCTTTTAAGTAATTTTATAGAGATAAGTGTTATAATGAAATCATTAATCGATGAATTATTTGACAAAGTGTAATTTGTGAATTATTTGATGATGTGTTATTTGAAGATGTGTGATTTAAAGATGTGTTATATAAAGATGTGATATTTGACGATGATGCTATTTAAAGACGTGCTATTTGCTTTGAAGGTTGTGCTATTTGCTTGACGGTTGTTCCGGGACAGGTTACCTACGAAGGACAATCTTCATCGTCGTGGTGTTTTGTGTAACACCCCGTTTTCCCAACAATGTAAATAATACAAATAATCAGAGTATTCAACGTAAAACGGAATGTCACACTACTTTTAAAACATAAATAGAGTAAAGTTACTATTTATCAAAACAACCCTGT
>Ga0315914_1001498_pt1 | contig 34946 bp, 19 predicted proteins | sample MpolenodulesMG_FD_203920 | JGI IMG/M metagenome (GOLD analysis project Ga0315914, IMG submission 203920) | Medicago polymorpha root nodule microbial communities from Los Angeles, California, United States - elongated nodules | ecosystem: Host-associated > Plants > Roots > Nodule | place: USA...
GCAGCAATGTTACTGTTAATCTTGTCTTGATGTAGAGACAAAGTTGCAGAGATGGTGGTTGCAGAGTTCGTGGTTGTACACTTCGTACATTGTACTTTGTCAACTCTGGTGAAGTAGCTTCTGGTGACCATTGCTTCTGATGACCTTGCTTCTGATGACGTGTCTTTAGGAGCTCTTCTTCAGACTCGTTTCTTCAGACGCACTTCTTCAGACGCATTTCTTCAGACGCATTCTTCCAGACGCTTTACGGTTCAAATAAAATTTCTTTGCTCTTTGACTTGTTCAATCAGAATCTTTATGAATAGTACTTTGATTTTGGATCCTGTACACTTGAACAAATTGTTTAGCATATCCAATTGATAATTTTTAATACTTTGTTATTATCAAAACTCAAGAGGTGATTTTGAGAAACACCATTTGTTCCAACAGAATAAGCTCTCTAAACGACTAAGTTGGCGTCGTGGAAATGGAGTCCGTCATGGAAATGGAGTCTTACCCGTTTGAAGGGGGATCCATGGTTATATTATGAATCGTGTTGGGATCCGGGAGATTGTTTGAATAGGCAATGGTAGAGTGGATGGGTCATGGGTGCTCTTGGCTGCTGCCGTAGAATTGTTGCCCTTGCTGTTCTGTTTTTGATGCAGCAATTTTTGGTGATCGTGGTGGGTCTGTTGTCCTATTGGAGTTTTGTTCATCTTGTACAAGGTGTTCACGTATCAATAAAATTTTAACTGTTTCAATCATAGGTGTTTGACTTGTTTGTTTCCAAAGAAACTTGATATTTGAAGGAATAATGAGTATTTTTTTATTTATTTTTTTGTATGGTTCATTACTAAAAATACATTTTTTTTTATATAACAAATTTTGAGAAAATTATAAATTTAAGAAAATTATGATGAATTAGTTAATAACCATACGAAAAACATCTAAGTTTTTTTTGTGCGTTAGGAATGTACATCCCAACACTTTGTTGCATTATGCTCGAGAGACTTCTAAACATTTACCTCATGAGGGAACAGCTCCATGTCCTATTAGATGACACAATTGAAGGCAGAAGACTAAATTAAATCACACAATTAAGTAATATGATTCATCAATCATAAATTAAGAGCTCCTATTAGCATAAAGTTTTAATTTCGAAACAAATCCATGATCAAGTCTTACTCAAAAAAGTTGCTAGCTAGACAAACCCCATCAAACGTTAACAAAATCAGTTAAATAATTAAATCTTTGTCTAAGATGATAAAGCATCATTCCAAAACTCAAAACTTGCACCTTTATTGTGTTGGAGTGTCAATGATTGTTAGATAAATAGGTGACCTAATTTTGAAATAACAAAAACAAATTTCAAAATTCGAATGAGAGTAGGAAAGTAGAATCTCATAATTTAAAGTTTGAAAGAAACTGTTTAGGAAATTAATCAAACTCATTACGGTTAAATGATTTGAAAATAAATAGGTGATTGATAATTCATGCAAGTCATTTTTACTCGGTTAGGACACTAGATTGAAATAATAGCGAAAATGGTAGACTTTCACAATATGATATATCAAAATTTGAATTACGAGTTTCACAAAATTATTAACTATTCAGAAGAATCTGAGATCAATTCTTAGGTAGAAGAACAATTTTTAGTTAGACTATAACTTAATTCACAGCCGAACTCAAGATTACAATGACCACCTTCCCCATAATTAGAGGGTTGACACAAAAAATAAATTTGAATCCCAATTGAGAGAAGTGTCTACATTTAATTTCCGACACATCTCAAATGAAATAATATCAACCAAAGACAACTTATGAAAAACAAAAATAAAACAAAGAGAACAGACAACTACATGTAAAACTTATCATGTGGGAAAGGTAAATGTGAATACATTTACAGGTGCTTTTTAAGGCAAAGGCTACGGTGGGAGACCTCTTTAGGTCTCCTACCGTAGGAGACTTGACTTTTTTTTTTGCTTGCAAAATAGATGTCAACCATTGGATGTAGTTAAAAAAATTTGAATGACTGAGATTTGTAGGTTATATGACCCATTAGGATTGTATTTTTTAAACATATATATTCATTTTAAATAAGAGTGTTTTTGGCATTGTTGGAAAAATTTCCAACAAGTTCATACAATTATTCTCTACGAGAAAATTGCAGCAATCTTTTCTTTTCTTTTCTTTTGCATATGTTTCCAACAAGCCCATACATTGAACAATTCTTTGTCTTCACCAACTCAACTATCTTGAAAATTATCACAAAATAAAAACTGATAAAGGAAATTTCATATTTTTGTTCATCAAATTTATGGTTTGGGCATGCTTGTTAATGTGCATTGTTAATTTTAAATACCGGGTTATGTTTTTGTATTATAATTAAATTTTAGTGATAGAGAAATTTAATTAAAAGTGCAATTAAAAATCGTCGAAGCACATTTGCATTTGTTATCATGTGCATATTTTTTATATTAATTGTAGTTACTATATTATAATCACTCTTATTGTAGTTATTGTATTTTTGAGATCTCGAGGAGGAGCACACTCCCAGGTCCTAAGCCAATACCATCAGGTCAACGTAAGTGGATTTCTTAGTGAATATATTGCTCTCGTGACTTGTTAAGTATCGACGATAAATGTTTCTCCCATATTTTTTTATATTACCGGTAAGTGAAATGTATTTATTAATACTTTTTATTAGAATTTATTTTTATCAATAATATTTTATACTAAATATTGAAACAATTGCCATTTTTTATTGGATTACATAAAAAATAAAAACTCATAGGAATGCAGTTCTATTGAATCAAATAGACCGAGTGTGAGATGACAACACAGAAGCAACGTAAATCTTATTTTTAGTAAATGTAAATTAAATATGTGACTCATTAATTTAGATATTATTTTCAAAGATTAAAAAATAATAATTAACTTTGTGTTGTGCTCCTCCTCGAGATCTCAGGTTCGATTCTCTCTGGTGTCAATTTAGATGGGTTGATTTAGCTTCTTCAAAAAAAAAAAAACTTGTGTTTTTCCTTAAAAAAATGTTGTGTTTTTTTATACTTATTTTCTTTCCCCTCTAAATAAACCTGATATGTTTTTTTGGAAGGTTGCTCTTAATATCTTTTTATTTGAATAAATTTTTAGATTTTTATAGATTATGGTTTAAAATAAATTATAACAAATAGATACAATTCTCTTTAAAGTGGTTTTCTTTTAAGTTATAACAAACAATCTCATTCCTTAAAAAAAAAAAGACATCAAATGAACCATTTGTTAGGGTTAAAATAAAAATGATTTTGACATTCAATTATTTAGATTTTTTGTTGTTGGAGATTTTATAAAAAGACATAATTTATTTTGTGTTTGTATCATGCTAAAATCATTTTTAAAAATAATAATTTAGTTTGTTTAGATACAACTATATAAAAGAAATATTTTGTTACAAAATAATTTCAATCATTTAACGGTTATTTTCTCTCTCTTCTAAATATAATCTTTTGTTACAAAAGACACAAACGGGTTAAAATATGTTGATGTGTCAAATAGTTAAGATGAGACAATATTGTATTTTTGTTAGTCATTAACTTTTATATAGAGAGAGTAGATTACCAATGTAATTATTTTTAATATAATTACCGCAATATTAGACGACTCGTGCGACTAGTTCCGAAGAAAAAGCCAAGAAAAATTGGATAGGTAATAAATATGAATTACTTAAATTGACAATTGCATTCAATACATCAATATATTATAATTCTTATTACCCACTACAGCAGGTTGGCTACATTAACCTACATGTACAAGTTATAATAGCAACATAAAAAAATAAAATTATAACAAGTCTCTCGTACCATACGAGACCTATTAATGCCACCCACAGTAACCAACACCTTAACCGCTTTTTAAATCTGAAAGTCTTCTCTACCTTAAACGAGGCACCATCCCCTAACCCTGTTTTTTTGTTGTTGTTGTAAACTACATGTAAAATTAATTATACGACCGAATGTCAAATTATTCTAAGAGTAATTTGTGATTGTGTTAATAACAACCTTTTGTAGATATTGAATTTCATCTACAAAAACCATCGAATTAGATGTTTTAATTGAGTAAAATAACATTACAGTTTTTTCATAAAATTTTAAAACAATTTGTCACTTTTTTAAAGTAGTTTAGTAACCAGAGTTTCACCCTTACGGTAAATAAGTGAGTAGTTATGGATTTAAACGGCAATCATATATATTACAACGTCTTTACAAACCGAGTTATACTCACGAAGATGATATTTTATCTAATAACTTCAATGTAGCATATGCTAAATTTTCAAAAATCTAAGTAATAAGAAAATTAAAATGATTTAAACTTTACACCCATGTAGTCCCATGCTTTGTAATACACTCTAAAATAGATCTTAAGATTATGAATATTTTGAAAAGGTCTTTGACTCTGTCAACTTTTAGTCATATTGTTCCTTTTCAAAATATGGTATTAAATTTGGGGATCAACTTGACAATTTAATAAAGTCGGGGACATTTTAAAAATATTTATAATCTCAAGGACCTATTCGAGAATGTTTCACAATGCCAGGGATTAATTTGATGATCTATTCCATAATGAGTCGTCTGAAAACAAGTGTAGTCCCATGGTTGATAATCTCAATTGTCAAATCAAACTTGAACTACATTTGTTTCGACCTTCATCTTTTAAATATGATTTACCAAAGTTAAAATATAGACGGTAAATTAACCTAACGTAATATAAGTAGTAGATACTTGAATACTTTAATATTTTGGTCTGGAGTTTGATTACTAGCATATGCCTAAGGAGAAATAGTTTTAGAGTGATCAACCCCTTTAAAGAATCTTAATTTCAGAAACAAAAATATAATTCCTTTGCTTTCATAATTGATTTTATTTGAAGCTATGAATTGCAGTTTTTGATTTTAAAATTGATATTTACAGTCTAATTTATCGTTTAATTTTTTTACACGAATTAATAACATAAATCACTTTAGTCTCAACTTAATTTTAACTAAATCAATTTTACAAAACCATTTCACTCAAAATCAATTCAAACAACAATACCGATATTACTAAATTAGAATCTTCAACTTTTTTTTTTTGACGTTAAAGACAATTTCATTAACGCAAGTCTGACAATAAATCAAATGCCAAGACTACAGAAATACAAGGTGGAGTTTCTTCGATCCATATGCAATCTAAATTCTTAAGAGCATATTTAGCTAAATAATGAGTAGCTTGGTTGGCTTCACGCTTAACATGCAAGAAATTTAAACTACGAAAACTACCCTTAAAACTAATACAGTCTCGAATAATAGAGCCAACATAGTTGAGAGATTGTTGGTGAGCATTCAACGCTGAAATCACATTAGAAGCATCTGATTCTGCTATAAGATTCAGAAAAGACATGTCTTATGCAAATTCCAAACCCTCCCGCATAGCTAAAGCTTCTGCAACCTCTGAATATGGTAATGAAAAGACTTGCCAGGAACTAGCGCCAACAACAACACCTTCATTATCTCTCACCACAACACCAATACCCCACTTATCACCCTCTATCGGACCTGCTGCATCAACAATAAGCTTATAGAAACCACTAAAAGGAGGTGTCCAATGAACATAAGATATTGGCAAAATCGGACCCCCACTTAGTGTCTCCACCAACACCGTACTAGCACTCTTAAAATTCTCAATAGATCTTTGTGTCTTTTGAACAATGGCAGCCACATCAACATCAGTCCCCTCAAAATATTTTTTATTTCTAGCACACCATATCTCATAACACAAGGCCAAAACATGGACTATAATATCCTCATCGACATCAATAATATCTTCAACTTTGAATACATACAAAATGTTATGGATATTAGTTATTTTAACCGCATTTTCTGATTCTAAAATCGATATTTACACACTTATTGTTTATTTTTTTTACATGAATGTATAACGTAGATCACTTTAGTTTCAACTTAATTTTAACTAAAATCAATTTTACAAAATCATTTCACTCAAAATCAATTAATTCAAACAACAATACCGATATTACTAAGTTGAACATCTTCAACTTTGAACATAGACAAAAAGTTATGTTGTGAGTTTTAGGATCAAGATCTATGTAGTTATAAATGCACATTATTACACACAATTTTCGATCTCGACAGTCAATCCAAGACCAAACGATTCATATCAAAACTTATTTTATAAGTAAAAGCGATTTCGACTATTGATTTGAAAATGAACGTCTAAGATGGTGTTTGTCACTTTGTCGTCCGGACCCGGATCAAAAATGAAATTAATTGGGATCACCTGATTCAGCTGGATACCCATTACACACTCACATGCAAATGTCAAAACCCAAATCTCTCTCTCTATTAATTGCCGGCCTCTTACCGTTTCCACTTAATACGCCGTCGTTTCATCCTTTGTCTCTTTCTTTCTTCACTCGTCGGTTACTATAATACTCAAATCCCACTCTTTTCAATTTCATTCTCTTCTTCACTACCGAGTTGACTCATTCTTCTTCTCAACTCGTTCTCTCAACTCACTTTCTCCGCATTTTCTTCATTCGGTACTCTCTCTCCCTCTCTCTACATTTTTGCTTCTGATCCGTACGATTCACTGTAATTACTCTCGATTTTCGTTACTTGATTTTGTACTGAATCTGTTGATTATTTTTGTCGAATTCTTGTGATTTGCGTTGTGATTGAATCGCTTTGATTTTTGAGTTGAAATTATTGTTAATCATGTTAATAATGCTTGATTACTGTGTCGATTTTTGATTTTAATGAATTTTGATGAATTTTTGTGAATATTAGTGGATTTTGAATCGAATGATTGTAATGTTAGGTTTTAGGATTGAAAATGTTAGTGTATTTGTTCTTGAAGATTCAGAGATCTTACTGTTACTGAATTGCTTTAATTTTTTTTTTACTGAATCTGTTGATTTTGTACTGAATCACTTTGATTTTTGAGTTGAACTTTGGTTAAACAGTGTGATTTCTGTGCCAATTTTTTGATTTATTTTCTGAATTTTGGAATCAAATGATTGTAAGATTGAAATGTAAAGGTTCTTGTTCTTGAAGATTTTGATAGTTTACTGCAACACACGCTGAGATCTTGTTGTTAAGTTTTGTAATTGTATAGTACTGATTATATTAATTTTTTTAGAATTTTGTTGGGAGATTTAGTTTTGTTACTTAGTTGCTTTGATTTTGTACTGAATCTGTTAATTTTTGCTAATGTGATGAATTTACTTTGATTCTTGAGTTGAAATTATTGTTAATCATGTGTAATAATGCATGTAATTTTGCTTCATTATTTTTCATTCTCGAGACTTGTGTGCAGTGATTTGAAGTGTTTCTGGTTTTAGTGTTGTGTTTGAAGTCGGAGTTCAGTTCTAAGATTGGAATTGACTTTTGTTGCAATCATTGATTTTCTTGGAAGTTTTGATATATGTGTGTGTTTGTGTTTGTGATATCTTAGATTTGGAATTAGGAAATTAGAGCAATGGTAGTGTAATTGTGATTTGGTGAGATATGGAAAACCATGAGCGAGTAGAGCATTTTTTATTCTGTGGCTTGTAAAAGTTATTTTCATGACTGTTAATTTGTTTTTAAGTTCAAATTTTGACTTAAGAAGAGTGTTGTATTTGAAGTGGAAGTTCAGTTCTAAGGTTGGAATTGGCTTTTGCAGTAGTTGTTTTTCTTGGAAATTCAATATAAACGTGTGTGTATGTGTTTGTGATAACTCGAATTGAGAACTAGGAAATAAGAACAATGGTGCTGTAATTGTAATTTGAAGAGATATTGGAAACCAGAACTGTTTAGAACTTTAAATAATTTTTTGCTCTATGATGTTAATTTTTGTTTTTTCTATGACTGCTTCTTCGTTGTTGAATTCAGATTTTGACTTGAGTGTTTTGTTTTTGTTGTTAAATTCGTTGATTTGTCATTGTACTTGTTTTTACAGAAGTTAAATAAATGGTGGTTTGAGTTTCTCTTAGTGCCGAGTTTAATTGTCTGCCTGCCTTTTTTATCTCAGAATATAGCTGACCGGGATGTCGGAGACAGCACTGAAGGATCTCAATAATATTCCTACAACTGAAAGGAAGAGCGAGGGCTCTGGTAAGGCGTGTTTGACCAAGCCTCCTGTTGACAATGCTAATGGAAATACTGAAGAAAGTCAAAAGAAGAAAAATTGTTCCTCTTTGGTTTCCCCACATGTTAATGGAAATCAGGCCGTGCCTGCTGATTCTGTTGTAGAGATTGGAACTGTAGAAGTAGAATACATTGAATCTGAGAACTTGAACGATCTAGAAGATGTTGATACTTGTCTCAAGGTATTATTTCATCCATTATTTTTTCGGTAGAGGGACTGGATGGGCTTGAAAACTTGATAACTCTTGAAATTGGTGTGGTTCAATACCCTGGGTGTTTGATTATTTTCTTGAGTTATTTACCTTTGATTAATAGCTTTGAATAGTATAAATTCAATACCTAATGTTATGTTAATATAGTTATTCGGTTTTATTACAGACCCTCTTAGCTGGACTTGACTCAAAGGATTGGGTCCTGGTTTGTGATACTCTAAATAATGTACGCCGTTTGTCTATTTTTCATAAGGAAGCAATGCTTGATATTTTGTAAGTATTGAACTTTTTTCTTCAATGTTTTCTGATTGAAAGATGGTTTTTAAATTGAAATACCGTTGCTTGATATGCAATGGTTTTTGTATGGTTGTATGAAGTTATTAAACTAAATTATTCATATGCTATATGGTAAACAGGGGAGATGTGATCACACGTATTGCCAAGGCCCTGAAAAGTCCTAGGAGTGCTGTTATCAAAACTGCCATTATGACATCTGCTGACATTTTCGGTGCATATAATGATCTTATAATATATTCTTTGGATCCTCTGGTAAGTCAGAATTCCTTATGTGTACTATTATATTTGCAATCTTAAGCATTATGTAATCTCAGCATACACTTGTGATAGTAAATTGACATGTTCTTAATGGTGGATGCAGCTATTACAGCTTCTTCTCAAGTCTTCACAGGACAAACGCTTTGTATGTGAGGCAGCAGAAAAAGCCTTGATATCAATGACTACTTGTATATCCCCCATTTCATTGCTGCCAAAATTGCAACCATACCTTAAGCACAAACACCCCCGTGTTCGTGCAAAGGCATCAATGTGCTTTTCTCGAAGTGTTCCACAACTGGTATGAGTACCTTTATGACTTTTGCTCATCTTGATGACTCTTCATATTGATGTCTTTTAGTTTTAATTTATTTCTAGAGCTGTTTCCCATGAAATGATTTTCTGTGATGGAAAAAGAAAAGCGACGAAACCAAAATTTTAGGAAGCCAATTAATGATGCAGGCAAAGAACCTTGCTCACCACTGATGATGAAATTCCATAATTTTTTACGTTTGTTTTGGACATCTGACTGAATTTGAAAAAAGTTGTTTCAGACCCAAATTATTTAAGAAAGCTTCTCATGTCTATGTTAAATTTGTGAATGGTTTATCATGATCATGCATGTAATTCTGTTGTTGATAATTGATATATTGCTTAACATAGCAAAGTCAAATAGAAGGACACTTAGTTGTGTGATCAACTAGCAAAGATTTTAATTGATACATGGCATGCCCTGAAAATATTAATTTGTTTATTGGGAGCATGTATTGGATTTCTAGGTTAATGATTATATGTTTAACCTGCTAGTATTAATATTGGTCTTATATCTGTTTTGTTCTACCATGGAATGCTCTGCTAGTATTAATATTGGTCTTATATCTGTTCTGTTCAGCTAGAAAGGTTAATAAATATGACCAGCCTATGTTTGCGACTGAATGTGGATCATTAACATTTTCTCTTTTGTTTGGATAGGGTGCAGAAGGCATAAATACATATGGCATTGACAAATTGATTCAAGTAGCTGCATCCCAATTGAGCGACCAGCTTCCTGAGTCCAGAGAAGCAGCTCGAACCCTACTTCTGGAGCTTCAAAACGTGTACGAGAAATTTCCCAATCTCGTGCCAGCAGCCACTGTATCTGAGGATCCAAAGACCAAGACAGTATCAGAGGATCCAAAGACCGAGACAGTATCAGAGGATGCAAAGACCGTGACGGTATCAGAGGATCCAGAGACCGTGACAGTATCTGAGGATCCAGAGACCGAGACAGTATCTGAGGAACCAGAGATCGCAACAGAATCTTGGGAAAGCTTCTGTCAGTCAAACCTTTCTCCTTTAAGTGCTCAAGCTGTACTTCGTGTGACCAGCATTGCACGGGAGGGTCTTGTTTCATGACACACACACATGAACTTCAGTTAGTGCACTTCATTATTTCCTGGTTTGCATGCCATTTTCTTCTGTATATACAGCGAGACAATTGAGATGATTTGAGTTGCCGGTTCGAAGCACGTATTGAGCCAAAGGTTTATGGCGTATTTTTTTTACTGAGCTGTCGTTACCTATGATTGATATTTGATAGATATATAAATTACGTTACTTTCGTTGTCTTCAAGATTTCTCCTCTTTTGAAATGCATGTAAGTAATTGAGTTTGCTTTTATTAATTTTACAAATTCAATGTTGGCATGTAAGGGATCGATTCTGTCTAAATTTTGTAGGCCTTGTTAATCTTATACTAGTAGTTTTGGATTTTAGTATGTTACATAACGATGTTATGCTATTTTATACACCAATTTTTTTGTTAATAACACAAATTTTAGAGTAAGAATAACTTGCATTATTAGAAATGATCACGAGTCATTAGGACAAATCAGTGGGCCATTAACTTTTTAGGTTTGGAGAATAACTTGCATTATTAGGAATAATCACGGGTCACATAGATGCTGTGTGGTTATGATCATTGAAGTATTAGACTAAACAACTAATTAACTTTTGCTGATTTACTTTTTGCTGGACAGTTCAAATGTAGTAAGGCGACAGTATACTAGTACTAGAACCAATTCAAAACAGCATTTCTATTGTGGTTGGAATAGAACTATCATAGTTGTGCTGTGCTACTACATCATTCACTTAACTATTATCAACTCTTAATCACACATTCAAAGCGTTAGTGGTCGTCTGATCAAAATCGGACTGTTTAAATTTAAGTTTGGTATTTTTTAAGTTATAAAATATATTTTAAGTCGTCCGATCTGGATCATAACCACCAATGTAAGCCACCAACGTTTCGAATGCGTGAATGTTGGATTTTTCCGACTAATCCCATTTCCAATTATTGTAGATTTAATGGTTGGGGTATCATGTGCTAAGTTGCAAAGACACCGAGAAGCTCAATTATTTGAACTAACTAGGAGATGCAATTGTAGAATTCTTTGGAGGGAACAGGGTGGCCTGCATACAGGAAGATGAGCTGTAATTTGCAATTTAAAGGCCATTCTTGAGGGTCTAGACATTTATTGTATGTTTGTAATGTTATTTGACTCTTGCATTGTGATTTCGCTAATCTCACCGCAAATTTAAACATCGAGTAAACTATTAAAATAGTCCCTCACTTTGTGTAAGACACTCTTAAATAGATTCTTGATATCATGAATATTTTAAAAAGGTCCTTTGACTCTATCAACTTTTACTCAAATTAGCCTCTCTCAAAATATGGTCAGAACTAAATTGATAGTAAGTGATTAAAGATAGAGATCAAGTTGATAGTAAGTTGTTAAAATATAGCAACCTAATTGATATTAAGTGGTTAAATATGGGGACTAACTTGATAGTTTAATAAAGTCGGAGATTTTTTAAAAATATTTATAATCTCAAAACCTATTTAAGAGTGAAATGTCTTACAAAACATAGACTAATTTGATGGTTACTCTTTAAACATGCACTTAGTTTTCGAAAGAAACAAGGGTTTGATTGGTTTTCTGCACGGAAGCACCTTTTGATCACTGGCCACCATTCATGTACCCAAATCAGGGACCTCATGTGCAAGAAGCAAACAGACAAGAGTATGACTGTTCAATAATCAATATTGAGATGTGTGACAACCTGTAACAAAATAATGAATCTGAGTATATTATTAGCAGAAGGATCCATTTGATGTGCTAAATAGAGATATTTTTTTGTTTCTTTTGACTCAGGGTTCTTTTTGTTTTGAGAGGATATACTCTTTTTATAAACCCACTTGCTAATAACACTGATTTAACTATCACCCTACTAATAATGTGATATCAGAGTGTATGATATTTTCTTTTGACATTTTATTTTTTAAAACGATCAATGTAATAGTATTGTTAGTACTATTTTTCCACCATAGCCACCAAACCATCCTCATAAGAGACATCTCTACGGGATTATCGTTATTTTTAAAATTTTGGCAAACAAGTCCCTATAATTTACCTTTGGATATATTATATTTGGTGATTTCAATTTTCAACTATTAAACGTGTCATTCGATTTAAGATAAGAAGTAGGTCTTGTATGATCATAAGATTTAGATACAACATTTAGGTGTACACACATAAAAGAAATAAAGTAGAAAAAGAAAATATTAAATAATTCATATTTTTAACATAATTAAATGATGTTTAATTTTACATGTGTGTTCAAAAGTAATTATCATTTAGGGTTGTGACCAACTAATATAAGACTGTTTTTTCCGATTTGTAATTCTTCTTACCTATATTGTAAACTTCTTAACTTTTTGTTTTGTTTACCTATGTGCATAAATTGCATCCATATGATTTGATTGTGAGATTGTTATTAGCAAACAAATTTATTGAATTCTCTCACCAAGCCAAGCCAACTACATATATTGTCTTTTTTGTTAGTTTAGATAAATAATTTGACTTCTATAATCCGTATTCCGTACTAGCAAAACGAGAAATGATAGAGACGACGTAAATCGTCTGCTATATCATTTGGATACATTAAGACAATAAAAGTACTTAAAGTTAATTCAGACACACCTTAATATTATATCAGATAATCTTGACAAAAATAAATAAATAATAATATATCAAATAATTTGAATTTTACATAAAAAAAGTGTAGAGATGGTCGATGTAAATATATGAAATTTTTTGTTGTCAAGTAGTCTATAATATATGAATGAGATAATAAAATTAACGTTAATTTAGTTTCAAAATAATTGAAAGACCACCGTTATATTCTTATCATTCTTCTTCTATTTTTTTTGAAGGATATCATTCGTCTTTTTATTTTTTATTTTTTTTTATATATCAAATATCATTCTTCTTCTAATAGTTTTTCAATATAGTTTCAAATAATATCACTTTGAGAAATTAAGCATTAATTCCAGGAAGGAACACTTGTAGGGGAAGGTATCGTAAAAGGAAAAAAAAAAAATGTGAAACAAAAATTGTCTTTAATACCGAGAGTATGTTTCTTTACGAGGGATCCCCTCCCCTCTAAGTTTAAGACTTATAAGCATAGCTCTAAAAGTTTTACATTTTAAATGAATATAACTAAACTCTTAATGAGGCTAATTTTTATTAGGGCTTGTTTGATTTTGCATTTGTGCAAGTCATGACTAATAAATATAAACTCTCATCACTAAAGATTCAAACCACAAGTTCACAACCCACCATATTTTATGAGACTAACATTTTCTACTACACCTAAATAAAAGTCGTTGCTAATACATCCGTCTCACTTAGCAATACAGTTGTCTCAAATTATTTCTCAATTTAGAATATCAAGACAATATTTGTTAACTATTTCACTAACACTACTTTGAACTACTCCAATTAGTATAGATACTTTAAACTATACACACTATTTTACTATCTAGTTCAACATAGCCAATAATTTTCTTAAGAAATGGATTAGCTTAAAATGACACGTGTGAGATGGATGATTTTTGTATTTTTTTGCTTGAGCCAATAATTTTAGGTATTCTTTTTTGTCTCATGTTAATGAGAAAACTTAAAGGGGTACACACCAAAACCAAAAGAAAAAGAAGGGATTAAAGAGAAAAAGGAAAAGAGATAAAAAAAAGGAAAAGTTTCAAATTAGAAGCTAACCGTGCTTTTTTTTTCTCCCACTTGTCAAACTAGTTACCTTGCCACCCACTCCATCAACATTCTAGTCACCTAATACACAAATAACCAATATATATAAACTTGCTGATCAATCTAATTAATGATGTACAATTAGGTTCTTTTAAATGACATTCTTATGTTTCTCTAACACAATTAAGTTAGCGTTAATCATCTTTCGATCGAACCCTACATTATCAGAATCGAGAGTCACTGAGTTAAAGATGAAAAAAAGCTCACTCTTTCTTGTTATTTACTTCTAGCTCAATGTGATGAATGAAGCTTTTTCACACATGCATTGTTAATAGATTTTATGCAATATTATGTAGCAGAAAATATACAACATTATGAATTCATGTTTAGGAAATTTATAGTTTTTCATACAAGTGTTGAGAATGGTCGTTTTTTTAACTTGGTTGTTAATATTTGTGGGAATGGTGTGTTTGGTCATATTTCATGCATGTGTTTCTGAGTGGTTTTCTAGAAGTGGAGGAAGAGGAGCAATGATTGATAGGGGAAGAAGAAGAATTTCCAAAATTGATTTGGAGAATCTTCCATGTTATGATTATGTTGTTGATATAACTAGCACTATTGATTGTGCAATTTGCTTGGAGAATTTTACTATTGGAGATAAGTGTAGATTGTTACCATCTTGCAAGCATAGTTTTCATGCTCAATGTGTGGATCAATGGCTTTTGAGGAATTCCATTTGTCCAATTTGTAGATCTATGGTTGGTTCTCATAGTGGAGACAAAGTTGTTATAGGTAACAATGGAAGAGAAATCATAGAAAGTGGTCCATCTTGAAATGTTGGTATAGAATTGAACAAACTCTCTTATTGAAGATGTAATTATTTAATAATTAGTAATTTATTATTAGATAGCTACTCGATTACTCTTTATCTAAGTCATGTAGTCCTTTGAGGTAAACATACTTTCTTATTTTCAATGCAATTTTATTTTATAGTTTACTTATATTTCATCTCTCTTGCATGACCTCTATCAAGTGTTTTTAACACTACAACTTGTTAATTAAGTAAAAAAAACGGTTCGATACATAGACAATTACTTTTTTTTTTTACTAAAAAATAAATTTTTACAATGATAAAAAAATGAGACGATATTTTTTTTAATTTATTATAAATATTTTAGTCTATCGTTGAACCGAGTTCATATTAGACGCATGTTAAAGGTAGCCACAAGTTAGTTACGTTGGGGCACACTTTAAGCACTTTAATTAGTAAGTTTTTTCTGAAAAGTTGTGTATTGAGTGCATTGGAAATTGTAATTGTTGATTTATTAAAAGAAATTGTGTATTGAGTGCATTGAAAATTGTAATAGTTGATTTATTAAAAGAATAATTGCTAAATTTGAAATGCTTAAAGAGTGCCTCGGAGACACTCGTTAACAAGACCCTTAAGATTATCATATAATTAAGTTTACTAACTCATTGTAATTACCATTTTCTCTTTAACAATTTAAAAAAACCAACGTGTTGACTACAAAAAATTAAAACGTGTCAATCAAATTTTATTTTTGACAAGAGTGAAGGTGTTTGATTCAAGTCTAGAAATTACATTCTCGAGAATACATTGGTAGAGAATGTTTATGCTTAAGTTTGTTATAAGGTTGATTTTATTTTTTTATTTTAGGGTATAAAAGTTTTCAATAATGAGATAACTTTCATAATTTACATGAATTGATTTATAAATTTTATTCTATTTTTATTCATATGAAATTTTAAGTACATTTTTGTTTTAACAATAGTTTTTCTAGAAATATTAAATCGTGTGGCAAACATTTTTTTTATAAAAAATATCCGAAAATCAATACTTATCTTATAAACAAGTTCTATAGTTGACTAGCAACCCCTTTTCCTACACTCAACCATAAGTTACTATTTTTTAACAAGAACCAATTAATACTCTTATGTATTATTTTTAATCTTATGTTAATGAGAAAACTAAAAGTTAAAGAAGGGAATTAAAGAGAAAAAGGAAAATTTTCAAATTACAAGCTAACTGTGATTTTTTGCTTCAACTTGTCTAACTAGCTACTTAACTTTTCCACTCACTCCATCACCTAATACACAAATGACAAATATGTTAAATGGAATTCTTGAGTCACCTAATACTATAAGTTCATTGTTACATTCTGATCGAACTATAGATCATCATAGCCTTATTTTTTTTATTATCAGAGCTCTTGTCTTCTGAGAACCAAAGAGTTAAAGACGAGAAAAAGCTCACTCTTTCTTGTGGTTTATTTATAGTTTACAGTTTTTTTTTTGCAGATATTTTGTACTATAAAGAAACTGAGGAAAGTTGGTGCATCCAATGTCTTGCTACATTTAATTACAGTTCCAGAAGCAGAAGAATTTCCTATATCAAGACTCAAGAGGTGACAACAAAAAAAGGTTGTAATTTTTAGAATTTTTCTTATAATATGCACACACAAAAAAAAACTCAAAATTATGAATGAGGCTTCACCTATACATTGTTAATAGATATTTTGCAATGTTATTTAGCATGAAAAATATTCAATTTTATGAATTTATTACATGTTGATACTTGAGTATGTATGTATGTATTTGAAATGAGAAGGTCTTTATAATTTTTACTAATATTTGTAGGAATGGATTTCTTGTTTCTATTTCGTGAGTGTTGTTTCAAAAGAAGCATTTCCAAAACTGATTTGGAGAAGCTTCCATGTTATGATTATGTTGCAAAAGAAAATGGAAGTAACCCTTTGGATTGTGCAATTTGTTTGGAGAATTTCACTATTGGGGATAAGTGTAGATTGTTGCCTATCTGTAAGCACATTTTTCATGCTCAATGTGTGGATAAATGGCTATTGAAGACTCCGATTTGTCCTATTTGTAGATCTAGGGTTTGTTCTCATAGTGCAAACAAAGTTGTTATAGGTAACAATGGAAGAGAAATTGAAAGTGGTGTATCTAGAAATGTTGGCTTAGAATTAAGAGGAAATAATCCAGCATAAGAAGTAGAATCACAAAGGAAATATCCCGTCTAATATGGCTAGCTACGACGTGGTGTATTTGGTTGAAAATAAATAATACTCTTTTTAATGAAAAAGTGGCTAATATTTTAAAGGTGGTGAATCATGACGAACAGTTATCTTGATCTTGGTTTATATATAGGGAAGGAAATAACAAATATTTGTTTATTCAGTGTAATCTGTATTTTTAGAGATTAATAATATGTATTGGAGATGTAATTAGTTAATAGTTTGTTATTTACTAGTCATTTGCTTGCTCTCTATATATGTAACCCTTTGATTTAAAATAGTTTCTCATTTTCAATACAATTTTATTTTATATTTTGTGTATATTTTAATCTCTTCTATAACCTTTATCAAGTTTTGTAAAGCTGCAACTATCTAAGGGGATACCCTAAATCCCGTTGATGGATAAAAAAGTTGAGATGATATCTACTACTATTTTTCCTTATGTTGTAGAGATTGGAGCTTTATCTATGACATCTATAAATATAACTGTATATAAATGGAATACATCATTTTATGTTGAATTTTTTCTTCTATTTTTACCCTTCATTTAAATTATTTTATCATTTTTATATTATTATTTAAATAATCAATTGAAAATTAGTTAAATCTCATTGAAATAGGAACAATCAAAACAACAATATGAGGAGGAATATTCAACAATATAAACAATATTGAACACTATAAAAAAACCTTATTTTAACCTTATAAAAATATTGTGTTTTAATGTAACATTTTTTTCTTGTGATTTTACCTTCTATTTAATTATTTTTATTTTATCATTAAGCGGAAAGACATACATGTAATACATGTAACAATGGAGTCTTTTTTTCGTTGTTGAGTAAAATGCAACAATGGTGTCTTTTATTATCAGTACCATTGTTATTACATTATTTTGATCCTTCTAGTTTATTCATTTCTTTTAGTTGTCACACTTCAATTTTTCAAGTATAAAGCACCCATTGATTGCTGAGTTGAACAATGATTTGCTTGTTAGATGGAGACATGTACTCATGTCCTAGAGTTAGTTCTGCAGCTTCTGCTCATGGATCACTTTCTTACCTTTTCTTTATTTTCTTTTTTTTGTATATTCTATTTTTGAAGGATTTTTTTTGTATATTCTATCGTGATTTTTTTCCCCGAATATTCTACCGTGTATAAGGAGTTGGAGCACTATCAAGAGTCTAGCCTTCTAACTGGCCGAGTTCAAATTCACACGATGATAATTGTAAAACCATCATTGAAGTCATTTTAACTTAAGACTATTATTTTTCTACCCTACCCTACGCATTTCTTACGCGTCCTATTTTTTTTTTCTTCCAAAATTACCTTTGGTTCAACAAATATAATATGAACTATAGCTTAGCTTCTAAAACCCGAACATGTCATATATATAACTCGAAATCAAAAACTCCCATCACTTCAACAATTTCTATTTTAACTTTACCAAACTTCTCTCTCATACCCTAAAATTCGAAAACCTAACATAATGTGATTCTTGACAATTTTTTACTCAAAAGCATCATATTTCAAGCATTTTCAAAAATTAAACACAAAATAAGATTACATTCCCTCGATTTCTCAATCTTTGGGTTGCAACTTTTTGTTCCTGTCATTGAACTTGTTCAGATTATATTCGCCGAACTAGATTTTTCCTAGTTTGGTTGGGTGGATCTGAGCAGGGCAGGGTGTGGCAATAGCCACATCAGCCCTGGCCCAATTGTTTTAGTATTTTTTTTTGGATCAGTGCAGTCATTCAATATTCAACAGTCCAGTCCACCACTTTCTATTTTCTGATTTTTATTAGTATCAGGAAATGTACCCCATACCCCAAAAATTATACTCCTACCCCTACAGACTATTGAAAATGTCAATTTTAACCCTTTCAAATATCATACCCACTCACCCCTCACTCCACTTTTCCCGAAACATTTTTCTCTTTCTCATCTTCTTGAAATTGAAATTGAATCAAGATAGTGAGAGTAGTAGCGATAGCAGTACTAAAATTGAAATTCATTTTAGCTTTTAGGTTTTGGTTACTGAAATTTATTAAATTTAAGACAATTTTTTTTTGCCCCAGTGATATTGCGAGTCCAGGTCCGCCCCTAGTTTGGTAAAAATAATTCGAACTGCAACAATATCCGTTGTTTTTCTTTTGTTGATTTTTGTTAATTGTATGTATATGTGATGTTGAATGTTTTAGATATGGACCACTTGGACCGCCTTAGGAACAACAAACCTTCCATGACTGCTTCTATCAGGCGAGAGTAATTGGAGAGGAATGTAGAGGAAGGGAGAGTGCGTAGAGGCACGGGGAGGAGAAGGGGTCGCCGTTCTGAGTCTGAGCCCAAGGTGTACGAGCCTGAGCCCTAACCCGAGCAACACCATATGGAGGAGGAGGAGAATGCGGATGATGATGAGTAGCCACAGGTTGAGGTGGAGCCACAAGCATTGGATGACTATCCAAGTGGCCCACATGACGTGTCCGTGCTTGAACATGTGATCTAACACATGTCAGATGGAGTAGTAAGATTCTTACAACTTTAAATTTTTTGTACTATGTTTATTATGTAAACTGAAGGCTATGTTTATTTTTATTTATGTAACCTAACTTGAATCGTGTCATGATATTAATTTTTTGTTTTTTAATTTTTGCAGCGGTGTGCTAGCTTAAAGTGTGTGAACAACGGGAAAAAGCTGCAAGCTATATTGGATAGGATGCAAGAGCGATGATTCAAAGATGCCATACAAGCCAGTAGACTTTAGTAGTTACAGAATGTCAGTTATCTTGTCCTTGACCATGGCTTGTTGCCTTCTTTTCTTGAGAGAGGGCACAAAGAGACGTCTAGCTTCCATCTTCTGATTGGGGAGATGATAGTGACATTTGATGATGTATCCTGTCTGTTGCATCTCCCCATCGAGGGCCGAATCCTAGACTATAATGGTCTTCTTTGTAGGTCCGATGCAGTTCATATGATGGTGGAGTTGTCAGGGTATGATGTGGTTGAGGTTGAGGGAAGATTTTAAGAAGATACTACAGGAAGCAACTGATAGTGAGGAAGAGGGCGATGTCAAAGAGATGCAAATGAAGTGAGAACGAACTCTCTGCATGTATCTACTATACTTGGTGGGTGTCATGCTCTTCATCAACAAGAGTGAAAACTATGTGGACGTGACATCCCTGAAGTACATTTGGGACCTGGAGCTGGTTTCTGATTTCGCATGGGGAGCGGCTGCCTTTGCCCACCTGTACAAGGAGCTTAACAATGGATCCCATTATAAGACTTCACATTAGCTGGATACTTGACCTTGTTACATGTATAAATAATAATGAATTGTTTCTTTATTTACATGTTACCCATGTTTTTTTTATATTGATACTGATATGTTGTCGTTGATGCAGGCTTGGGTTTTTTCAGCATTTTTTAGTCTATTGGGGCTAGGGATTAATGGGCTAAATATAGAGAGGATCGACACTAACGTGTTAAAGTGTTTGTTTCCTTGAAGGGCCATACTATCATAGATCCCACAAGATCGTATCTAGATCACTTGGAACTTAGGTAGGTTATCATGAACTTGTATCCCCCAGTTGAACATTAATCTAATGTATACATATACACAACAAAACTTAACGGCTGCCAACATTATTGTATTGTTTTTGCCTAATACTTTGGTTTGCTTTGATAACTCAGTTTTGAAAATTAATTATGATATTTGCTAATAAAGTAAATTAACATTTTATAGAAATACTATATCAAAGTTCTTTTTAAATACTTCATTCAACATTTCTACTATCAAAATTTCTCAAAGAGAGTATAATTGACACAAGCGACTCAAAATTACTCATATATTATAATATAATAATTTTGTCACTACATAATTAATTAAAATCAGTGACAAATGATAAAGATTAAAAATAATAATAAAATTTTCATAGCATTGTTTAGTACTATGTCTGTTCCCACCGACACACACCTTATCGTACAACGACACACGTTTTGCCGTATGGTGCAGCCGCGCTACCCGTGCTCAGCACGGATATCTCGACTAGTTGCAACTTAAATCATTATCATACAACTAGTTCACCATTCACTCATTATGTGACTTAAACAAAATGAATTGCAATGATCATTCTGAGTAAGAAAGATCATTCTGAATATATAATTTAATACTAAACACATCCTAAGCAAGAAAGATGATCATTCTGAATATACCAAATGAATTGCAAATGATCCATATTTCTCTTCATACCAATGTCACGTTGATCTCTTCCCTTAGTGCATGTGTGCAAACTTTAATTTGTTTTATATATATTTTTAAGCCAAAAGGGGTGCAAATGAATTGAAACACCCCAAGTAAAATAAAATAAAGTAAGTAGTACATAAAATTGGGGGACATAAAAACCCAACCTAGTGGCAAAAAAACAACCCAAATGGGTAAAATAAAGCTTATAAATATTCAAACTGATGAATGAAGCTTCATGTTTAGAAATTTTCTAGTTTTTGCATCATTGAGTGTTGAGAATGGCATCTATTATAGCTCTAGTACTAACATTTGTGGCGCTAGTGTTTTTTGTCATATGTCGTATGTGTCTTCCTCTTGCGATTTATAGGATTTGGAGAGTAGGAATAGAAACAATAATGGTTGATAGGGGAAGAAGAAGCCTTTCCAAAGTTGATTTAGAGAAGCTTCCATGTTATGATTATGTTGCAAAAGAAAATGGAAGTAACCCTTTAGATTGTGCAATTTGTTTGGAGAATTTCACTATTGGGGATAAGTGTAGATTGTTACCTACTTGCAAGCACAATTTTCATGCTCAATGTGTGGATCAATGGCTTTTGAGGAATTCCATTTGTCCAATTTGTAGATCTATGGTTGGTTCTCATAGTGGAGACAAAGTTGTTATATGTAACAATGGAAGAGAAAGCATAGAAAATGGATCATCTAGAAATGTTGTTATAGAATTAATAGAAAATATTCCAACATTAGAAGTAGAATCACAAGAGCACTAAATAGGTACAATTGAAGATCGGTTTGAAGTAGAATCACAAGATCCCCTAAGAGGTACTCTACATCCTTTGGAGATTACTAATAAATTTAATGTGTCCATTTTGCATGTTCATCTTCCTAAATATCATTTGTATATTTTTTTCTTTTGTGGAAGTTATTTGTATATTAATATGTCCAACCTCTTGTTTTCATATTTCAAGTTAAATTAGAGTATTAATAATGGGTATGTTTAGAGAAAAAGAATGATAAATGCATCTAGTAAATTGCATAGTGACTTATATTTATGGACACAAATTTCTTCAATGAAGATTTATAATTAGAGACAAGGATTCGGAAAGTAGTTTGTTAAATTGGTCTCTATATAAATTATGTAACTCCTTGATGTAAATGTACTTTCCCTAATACAATTTTATTTATAGTTTGTGTATATTAATTATATCTCGTTTATCATAAAAATATATATTATATCAAGTTTTTTAATACAGCGATTTGTTGGAATTAGTTAGAGACATATATAGAGTTTGTAGCTTTATGACATGTAAATGAAGATGAGCATCATTAAGATATTTGAATGATGAACAATGGAGTCTTTATATAATGGAAAATGTTGGGTACAATTTATGTGGATGTATACACCTTAAAATAAAGAGAAAAATAAAATAAAAGAGTGATATAATAGATGTCATAGTTGGATGAAGTGATAGAAATAAATATAGAGAGAAAATTAGGTGTTGTGTATGAGATTTAGATATGTCTATTTTTATTTTTTTTGGTAATTAGACATGTGTATTTATCATTATTGTTTAGTATCAGTATCGTTATTATTACCCCCTCCGTTTCAGATTAATTCAGCCAAAAGCTTATTTCACACCTATTAAGAAAAATATATAAATGAAGGAGAGAGAAAAATAGTTTTAAGTGCTTTTGTTAAGTATTGGTGAATTCTCTACTATCATAAATGCAAAGTGGAATATATTGAATTGAGAGTAATGAAAGTAATATTAATTAGAGTTATAAAAGGAAAAAAATAATTAATATTGTATTGAAAAATGAAATGACTCATTTATTTGAGACACTTTTTTTTTTACAATTGGCTTAGTTATTATGGTAGAGAGGGAGGAAGTACATTATTTTGATCCTTTTGGTTGCATATAGTTATTTCTTTCAGTTGTCACACTTCAATGTTTCCAATTCATTACATAGCACCTCAATGATTGCTTAGTTGGTTCTCAGCTTTTGCTAAAGGGTCGCTTTATTACCTTTCTTTATTAAAATTTATTTTTTGAAACACTGCTCTTCTTTTTTGAAACGATGAATCCACTCCACATAAATTTAACCATTAATATATTTGGACAAGTCACCAAGAAACTTTTTTTGACAATACCAAAAAACATAGAATAAGATCAAATTTTAGCAAACATGAAAAGGAAAATAAAATCAGATTCAAACCTCTCAATTGTCATAATTGTAGATAGAAGAAAAAACAGATATCTAGTCATATAGAAATAGACGATTCTTATTGTTTTTGTACGTATTTTTAAATGTTTTTATGCACACTAAATCAAGTTGTTAGTGTACACAGAAATATTTAAAAATACGTACAAAAGCATTAAGAATTGTGTGTTTCTATATGACTAGATATATGCTTTTCCTTCTATCTACAATTATGACAATTGACAGGTTTGGATTTTTTTTTTCCTTTTCATTGTGAATCTACAAGTGCATCATTGTGTATGTGTGTAAACATTATGCATTTGGTTTTGTGATCAAGTAAGTATTTCTCATCAGGGCCGTCTTAAACAACTTAGAGATTCCGATATAATTTAAGATATTGACCCAAAAAAAAAATACAAAAAATTGATGGTCTAAAAAAATTTGGGTACAAAAAACAAAGGGTTTGGATTGGGTTAAATGTTGAAAATAAATAAATTTTTTAGCCCAAAAGACAAGCCCTATATGGGAAAATATGTATAAAAAATAAAAAGACTAAATTTATTATTAAAAAGGAGCCTGCCGGGCTTTAAAGCCAGGTCAAGGAACCAACAAATCAAGGAGAAAACCACTAGACCATCACACTTCTTTTGTGATTTTTCCATTACTGAACGTATATAACTCATTTTTTTATGGCCTTGTATATACAAAAAACATTTGGGCCCAAAAAAATTGAGGCCCTGTGTCATAGCCCAATCTCAACGGGCTATGGGCCGGCCCTGTTTCTCATCATTTAAATAGTAGTTGATTACTAAGGTGATATATGTAACATACCTAATTTTCAGAAACTATATTCCATATATTTATAGATATGTTACACCTTATAAATTATTATCTATTATGTTAGACGATTTTAAGTGTATATGCACTAGATTAATAAACTTGTTTTCTTAAAAAAGAAAACAAAAAGTGTAAATGCATTAGATTAATAATAGTGTGCACATAGCTATATTCTAATTACTTGCAGATGCCGTCCTATTAATTTATAAATATTCTTGACATATTAGAGATATTGTGATTAATCTCTTTTATATGTGTACTTTTTTTTAGGGATTTTATATGTGTAGTTATTACTGCATAATGATTTTATACATATTTATTATCATTTAGTGGTTTATATAAAGTGTCAATATTATATTTATTTTATCATTTTGAGTATTATCTAAAAAATGCTAGTATTTTAGCATGTGTATTTTAGAGATGATATTTTACTTATGAGTGAGTAAAATAAAATAAGTAAATATATGGGGGTAAGAAATGAGTAAGGGATTATGTGAGTGAATGGACTCTTGGCCCATGAAGGAATCAAACAAGAAAATTAAAATAGAACAGAACATTTAGGTTATTGTTATAGGGAAATGTTAACGAGTGTCCTCGGATCACTCTTTAAACACTCTAAATGAAAAGTTTTTAATGAAAAGTTGTGTATTAAATGCATTAGAAATTGTAATCGTTGACTTTTAAAAGAATAATTACTAAATTTGGGTTGCTTAAAGAGTGCCCAGGGGCACTCGTTAACAAGACTCATTGTTATATTATAAAATAAAACTATAGTAACCTGAAGGATATAAAAAGAAAAAAGTATGTAACAGGTTATACCACTTAGTAGATCTCAATATTATTAATTATTTTATATATATTTTTTTAACTTTTTTGTGTATATCTCTCTACAAATGAAAAAAATGAAGAAGATTATAAATGGAGACGATCCTAACCCAAGAAATGGACACATACATAGACATAAGTAAACGTGTAAGCCAATTTAGCGATGGTAGTAAAGAAGAAGTAAAATTATTAGCTTTCAGTGTCAACCAACTATCAAACAAAGGAGGATGAGGAGTCAAAGGAGCGTGAGACTCTCGCTTGTGGACTTGTATATGTTGTGGAATAGTCAAAATAAGTTATAGGGTGAGAGAGAGTTCAATTACATTAGGGTGATATAAGTGAGATGGACGAGAAAACCCATATTTCCCACAAGTTCATTTGAGGCTTGCATGCGAATGGTTGTAGCCCTTTGAGAGATAATTAAATTAATGTAAAATTCTAGAAGTGTGAGATTAAAAGATGAATCAGAAACTTGATTTTGGTCTGATTGATTTAAATTATGTTGAATGTGTGGTAATTGATATCTTTCAAAAATTTTGATATTGTACTCAAGTTTCATTTACTACAAGTATTTGATTTGTTGAATTACTTGATGATCAATATGAGTTACTTGATATGACTTATATGTGAAGTGGTGATATAATTCTGACTTGTTATGTAATGTCATAAATTGACATGGAATAAATGATAACGAATGATCTTATGAATTTGAGACAATTAACTATTGGTGTTATCCCTTAGACGATGAAGTAGTGATAGTTTAAATCGTGCTCCTAACGAGTATCATAGGCCTAATGAGAGGAGACAATAGATGTTAGGAGTCTTGAAATGAATAATATTTTGTCATCATCTAGATAGGGTTTGACAAACCTAAACAAATAGGGACTGATAGTTTTCTTTAAGAACGATATTCGACACTTAACCAATTTAATTACATGGAATGATCTAGTGCATTTGTTGTGATCCTATCAAGTTTTTGGCATGATGAGAAGGTAAATATGATTAGACATTTGTGTAGATCAAATTACATTTACAATATGTATTGTCTAACGTTATTTATCATTTTAGAATACTAATGAAGTGTTATTTACTTTTTCCACCAACTCTCTTATTTATTCATTCTACCTAACTACTCCACTAATTACTTCATTAATAAGAATATTTTAGTCAATGAAGCTCATTTCTTCATAGAAATTAGTACACAATGTTTTTTCGTAAAAAATGTGCATCACTTTAAACTATATGAGACAGTGAGAGTAATTACTAAAATTTTAAATTTTCTTATGAAAATTATGTAATGTATAGAAATTGTTACAATTAGTCTTGGCTAGGAATCTTCCCCCAATGCCAAAATTGACATGCAAATCATCCCCACAAAAAGTGCTAAACTTGCCCCAAGTTGAAGCCTAAAATTGGTTAGCATTTTTGAGTTCATGAAGTCAGTGGCAACAAGATCAACAAGTGCCATGTTAATGAGAACCCCTGCAGATGCTGATAGAAGAAGCCCTTCAACTATTAGTGACTTTGGACTACTTTCATTGTAGATGTTTGATATTCCCATACCAATGCCAATTCCAATTGGAAAAATCAGGCAAAAGAATAGGATCATAATTGTAACCTTATAGTATTTGAACTGTGCCTGATAATAGGAAAAAAAATGAGTATTAATAAAATTGACATTCTTGAGTAAGTCAACAGTTCTCAATTGTAAATTTTGTTAGTTAATTTGGTACTCAAATGTGTTTTCTCTTAGTTAGTTTATTCCTCGAATATGTCTTCTATTAGTCGGTCACTTTGGTCCAAGAAATTACTAACAAAAGTGTTGGGTATGGCTCATATAGTTTAGGGTAATTTTATAATCCCGACCCTTTTATTTAAATATAAGTTGTACATTGTAAACCCTAAGCTTGAAATAATAATTCAAATGAATTGCAATCGCTCTGCAGTCGAAAACGTTTGTAAAATTGCTCAAACTTTGTTATCGAACATTTTATGTACATTTAAATATGGTATATGATAGAAAGGCTTGATTGTTGTTGCTGTATTCTTTTGAACCGGGGTCGCTTTTCTAACAAGAATATACACTCAATGAACTTTTGAATTTTCAATACATTCGTAGACTATAGTGAAACTGACCAGACATTTAGAGAGAAAAAATGATTGTATATAGTAATATTAACATATAAATAAAAAAAGTACCTGAGAAATGCAGCCACCAAGTCCTATTCCTTCAAAGCATTGATGAAAAGTTAATACTGCCACCAAAGGTTTGATTGTTTTAGGACTTCTAGCCACCCCAAGAGATATCCCTAAAATAACTGAATGTAACACAATGCCTAGCTCCAAAATCTGCATATTTTGAACATGTGGCTAATTTAAAATAAAATTAAATTTAGTTCAATGTATCTGATCTTTTAGTCAACATTATGAAATGTTATGGCACATGATACTCTAAAAAATCCTATGTTCACATTCCAATTTAATCATAAAAACTTTATGTGATTTATCAAAATTAGCTGATTTTAGCCGCACGAAAGCATGTCTCAAAAAAATCATAAAATCCGTGTAAAATCTACGGAAGAAATGAAAAAGTGTTTAAATAAGGAAAACAAAATCGCGAGTTCGACACTCTTGTAACTTTATATCATTATATTATAGATAATAGATAATAGATGATAGAACGGATGAGTTACCTGAGAAACTATAGTATACCGGAGGCGATTTGTTGAATCTAATCTATCAGATGCAATTGAAAAATTATGAGCATGACTACTACCATTATCTGAATGATGAGTCTCATCATTCTCATCCAAAGGCTGAGCTTTTTTCATTTCAGATCTTTTATGGTACCCCATAATCAAAGCTTCCATAATTAATGTTCCAATGGCTGCAACCATTGTAACAAAACCTGAGAAAGGAAACAATTTCCATGGCTTTTCGCCTATACAAGGACTCGTTAACGCCTCGAAAGCATCAGGAAGTATGTGTATGAACCCGGTTGCTAGGATCACACCAGCAGCAAACGCTTTAACCAAAAAATAAAAATCATTTTCCGGATTTAAATATGAACATTTTTTTGCAAAGATTGGAATGCATACACCAATTAGACTAGAAACAAAAACTGTTGCCATAGCAATTAATTTGTATTTCAATGCCTCAGATACTTTATGATCAGAATCTTCTACTTGATTTTCACAGCTACATTTTGACCATACCAAGTTTTGTTGAAGAAGAATAATTATAGATATGGTCATGAATTTTCTTGTTACAAACTTGATCATTGTATCTAAGGCTTTGAAAATAGAGAGAATATGAAATGAAAAATTTATTGGTTGAAATTGGTTAACTAGGAAAAATTTCCAAGTGCTTGAAAGATAGGATATAGAATATATAAAGCATAATGAGTAAAAGCAATAGAAATTAAAGGAGAAACTAATAGAAAAATAGTTGACAAATACAATGAAATTAGTTTGTGCTAGGTAACATGAAAGGAGAATATACAAGTGCTTGTACTTGTCACCTTTAAAGAATCTTTGCCTTAGAATGATAAAACTTGTCTCTTGTACTTTTATAATAACCATTGCTTTTTAGGATATTTTAATTTGGTTTTTATTTTAATTATATAAATAGTATGTGTATATTGTACATGACAATGATTTTATTTGTTAAAATAGAAGAAATTGTCTTATCAAGTGAGTATAACATTATAATTGGACTATACAGTAACTTGCATTGGCCGGCAACAAGACTAATTGTACACAAGAATCAAAAGGAACTGATTTGTCCATGTTTCAATTTGGACGGTCTAACCTAAACCTCTTCAAACATTTTTTGATATGCTTATGAATACTCTATTAACAAACATGTAACAACAAATATTCTATAACTCTAAAAAACACCATGTTCGAATTCAAGTGCGAGTGCTTAGTTTCGCATTGATTATAAATGAGTTAAATGAAAAGTATATAAGAGATTTGATCCATATATTTAATGTCTTTAAGGTTTTAGGTTTGGAGATGTGATGTTTAAGTCTTTTGGTGGTCCAATCTATTTCGTTGTTGCTCTTGGTGCTCTCTCGGACTCCTCAAAAAGTGATATTAGAGCCTTTGTTCGGCTGGATGAGGGAGCGGGAGTAAATCAAGATATGATGGGTCCTTGTATCGAAAGTATTCTTGACAATGGAGTCAAGTGACGTGTTCTGTGTTTCTGTTGGTTTGTAAAGACATTGTAAATTGTTGGAATTTAAGTGTGAGTGATTCGTCCCGGATCGACTAAAAATTAAATGAAATATATCTAAGAGAAGTGACTCATATACTTAATTAATACCTTAAGATTTTTGGTGAAGATGTAGTGTCTCAGTGTGAATTTTTTTTATCAATAGATGTGGTGTCTCTTTGTGATTTGATTTAGTCCTTTGTTGCTCTCTCATTGCTCCCCTAGACTCTTCAACAACTTTTCAATTATATAATTTTTCCAAGAATTCCTTGTATATAGTATAAAACAGTCCAATACTCAAACAGAAAATCTCAAGTCTTAATTTTTGCTTTCTCAGTTTCATAAACAGATAAACAAATGTTTATACCAAATTGCAAATGTTGCCTATTTACACACCTCTTAGTATCTGGCCACATGTTATCAGAGATACATTTTAAGAATTCCTCTTAATTTTTTATTTATTTACATCTTTATATGGAATTAGGTATATTGATTTTGATTGGAGCAGCAACAATAGGGGTTACTTTGATATCATTTTTCACTACATACATCATTTATCTCAGGTTCTTCAGATCAGCCTCACTACAAAATAAAGGTAAGACCAAAATTATTTCAAAAACTCATATTAGTTACCATATCATATATAAAGGTTATAATATTATGCTTATGTACTACTTTTTTCAGTGACATTTGGAAATTTATTAAAGAAAATTTCTTGTCCAAAAATTCCTATCAAGGAAGTGTATGCTGCCACCAACAATCTCAATGAAATGAATATCATTGGGAAAGGAACTTCAGGTGAGCTTCTTTTTCTCTATGTTAAAAACGAATTACCAGATCACATCGATTCGGCAAGATTTTCGAGTCATGATTCAACTACTTTAAACTGCTTGAACTTTCTCGTTTGGTTTATAAAATCTTAACTCTTCTCCTTATCAAACCAATTGAAGATATTCATTTATTTGCAGATTTTATTTACCTCCAGATCGAAGTCCGGATTACTATGACTTCTTTCTCCTAGAAAGTTAACACACACAAACAAAAAACAAAAAAAAACTTATTTTTGAGTTTTATTTTAATGTTAGGTAAGGTCTATAAAGGTACAATGAAAAATAATCAGCAAGTTGCAGTGAAGCACATTATCAATGATGATGGAAATATAGAATCTTTTGTTAGAGAAGTTACAAGTTTATCTCATGTCAAGCACCCAAATCTTGTTTCTTTGCTTGGCTGTTGTGTTGATGGAGATGAATGTCTTCTTATCTATGAACTATGTCCAAATGGAAGTCTTTCAGAATGGCTATTTGGTAATAAAAAAAAATCTAGTACTTATTGTGACATGGAAGTTTGAAAATATGTTTACTCTTTTCTTTTCACTATGATCTTTAAAGATTTAATAAATGAATATGTATACATTAGGCAAGAACAAGGTGCTTTCATGGATAAAGAGGCTTGAAATTGCAATTGACAGTGCTAGAGGTGTTTGGTTTTTACACACATATCAAGGAGGCTGCATTGTTCACCGTGATATCAAGGTCAATTTTATTATCATCCTAAACATATTTAGTACAATGTTTAGAATTGTCATAAAGTTGGCGGAATTATATAATGACACCGTGATTTTGTTAAAAAGGTGATATCGTAATTCTGACAAATTTACTAGTAATCGAAACATATATTAATTTGCAGTTTTGGTTTACGACATGACATGTAGTTTAATAACCGTGGTAAAAAAAAAGTCTTGTGTTTGTGTTAATTAAAAATGCAAAGACAATATATACGGAAAATACTTAGGTGTGATCACAATCATTTGGACACATCATTTAACACGCACACATAAAAATATATCATTTAATTGTTTTAAATATTTTTCTTTCCTAAAAAAATGTACTTTATTCAATTCTTTTATTTTTATAACTTTTATATATATGTATGTATGATTAAATGGTGTATCGAAATGTTTATGACCACATAAGATTTTGTATGTGTGACTAAATGATGTATTCGAATGTTTGTGACCACATAAGACCAAAGTTCTTGCAATCAGAAGGAATCCACATTCACGTAGTCGGATATCAGGAATCGTCTAATCTTGATCAGACGGTCATCTTGATCGAACATTCAATATTATCCTGACTGCATACTTTTGTTGACCGTAGTAAATCTAGTTTGTATAAATACAATGAAAATGGACATTTACTCGCAATTTAATCACCTTTACAAGTAGTCATGCAGGGCTTAATTAATAGACTGATGTATATTTCTCATGCAGCCGACAAATATCCTTCTTGGGTCAAATTTTGAGGCAAAACTATCAGATTTTGGATTATCTAAAGTTATTGAGATAGGTGAAACATATGCTAGTTCAGAAGTGAGAGGAACTTTTGGATATGTGGATCCTGAATACCAAAGCAACCACCATGTAAATTCATCTGGTGATGTTTACAGTTTTGGCATGGTACTTCTACAAATTCTATCCGGAAAGAGGGTCATAAATTTGAAACTGAAAAGACCAATGTCACTTAGTAAAATGGTAAGAAATCATATCTCAAATCTCTTACTCCCTCAACCTCGTACTAAATGTCACATTTAAGATATACTATTTTTTTTGTTGTAGTTTAACGTATCTAACTATTTCATTAACTATTATATTAACTAGGAACTTTAGTAAATGAAATGATCTCTGTCTTGATTATAAAAGGGAAATGTTAACTTGTATTCTTAGGATACAAGATAATGAAAATATAAGTTTTTAAATTTTTAAAGCTAGGAATGCACAATTTCCAAAAATAAATTTTTATATTTAGTATCTTATCTTGTGCCCCAAGGGCACAAGTTAGCAAGATCTTTTAGCAAGACCCTAATAAATTTAAAAATTAGTACGCACAATGTTTTTTCCGAAGAAGTATGCATAATCTTAAACAACATTTAATAAGAGATAGAGGGAGTATTGCTGTTTCATTATTGTTTTTTTTTTTAAATCTTTTGTTTTCTCAGAAGTTTGACCCTTTGTTCCAATTTTGTGTGACATCATTTCTTAGGCAAAAACATTCACTAGGAATGGTAGCATTACAGAATTTGCTGATCCTAGACTTGAAGGAAATTATTCTGAAGAAGCATTTGATTTTACACTTCAATTGGCTCTATCATGCACATCCCTTGACCAACAAAGACCATCCATGGAACAAGTTATCCAAACACTAGAAGAGGCCTTATTGATTTCAAAGGGAAGGAAGATTTTTACTAAAGAAACTCTAGAAGATCTTAGTATTTCAACTGGTCCATGAAATAATAGTTATTAAGATCAATTTTTATAATCTTAGTTTGGAAATTGTTTAGTTTTTGAAGTAACTATTTTATGAGAATGTTACTTCTTCTAAATGAATTGTAACATGGAATTTTGTATTCAGATAGTGAGATTAGTGGGAACTTTTACTGTTACACTAGTAATAGTGTTTTTTTTACTGCTCGTTACTATGTAGTCAATATATTTAATAAGGCTTAAGATCCTTTAAAATAATACTTAAAATATCCAGTGATATGAAACCTTGAAGCATTGAAGTTCTTCTATTATTAATTATCAAACCAATCATTTTGCATTTGAGAAAATTCATATCTTATGCAATAGTTGTATGAATAAGTTAATAAATTATGGTTTCTTTTAACAAAATATAAATAAATACAATAAATTATAGTAATATATACATATCTTAATATGTTTGATTCATATATGTTGTTTCAAACTTCTAATCTCTTAGGTCTTAGGCCATTTTAGAGGGTGAGAGTATATGGTCATTTTACGATCGTTCCAAAGGAATTTGAAATCAACATCTTAAGGTAACAATACTAAACTCTTATCATTGAAAAAAGGGATTAGTACCTGAATAGGAAATGAGTTGTCACTTTAGTCTCTAAGTGCAGATAAATTACAAAATAATCTCTGAATGCAGACTCTGTTAGTCAATTTAGCCTCTGAATGTAGACTCTATTATTCACTTAGTCCTTGAAATTGACCAACAGAGTCTACATTCAGAGACTGCTTTGCAATTTCTCTGCATTCAGGAATTAAAGTGACTACGCATTTCCCATTAAGGGATTAAAGTGACTAATTCCCCTTGAAAAAATTATGGTTTACGCCATCAATGAATTATAATTGTCAAATCATTTAAAAAATTGACTTTGATTAAAATTATCTTAGAGGTCATAGCTGTGAATGTCCGACCTGGCATGAGCCTTTGTAACCAATCACGTTAATTTGATACCACTTAATATAAATATAATATAAATATAATTTTTGCTTATATTTAATATTAAATTAATATAGTTATTTAAAGATTAGTACACTCGATGATTTTTTTAAGAAGTGTGCATAATCTTAAACGATAGAGGAAGTGCTCTTCTTTCAATATTTTTTTTATGATATGAATCTTGTACTTGATTTCCACATCCACATTTTGAACATACTAAGCTTTGTTGAAGAAGAATAATCATAGCTATGGTCATGAATTTAATTGTTACAAATTTGATCATTGTATCTAAGTCGTTAACAACAGAGAGAATATGATATGATATTTGTGGCTGAAATATTGGTCAGCTAAGCAAAATTTCTAAGTGCTTGAAAGATAGAATATAAGAATACTATATGAACCATAATAATGAGTTAAAGCTATAGAAAATAAAAGCAAAAGTTAGTAAAAGTAGATGATGAATTCAATGAAACTAGTTTGGGCCTATAACACCATAGGAGAATATACAAGCTCTTGTATTTGTCACCTTTAGAATTTTTGCATAAGAATGATAAAAATTGTCTCTTGTCTTTTTATAACCATTCCTTTTTAGGATATTTTAGTTTGGTTTCTCTTTTAACTTTTAAAAGAAAAATTATTGTTTCTTATTTTATTCTCATTTTAAAATATCTGTACATGAAAATAATTTTTATTAACATGGAAGGTAATGCCTTATGAAGATATTGTACAATTTCGAAGATAATTCGTGAGAATAACATATTCTAATTGGACCATAAATGTAAGTTGCATTGGTCGGCAACAAGACTAACTGTTCATAAGAATCAAAAGGGTGGTATTAGTTGATTTTGTTCATGTCACAACGTGCACCCAAAATCTCTGAAGTGTTTTTATATATGAATATTCTATTAAGAAACAACAAATAAATGGTTTTGTAAAAAAAATAAAAAAATAAAAAAAGGTTTTCAAACACTAAAAAACAACCAAGAAGCTAAACACACTTAAAACAGCAAAGGTTGGACCATTAAAAGATTTGGACATTGTATTTCTACCCAAAATTTTAAAACATCAATTATATCAATTATTTTGTCAAAAAAAAATCAATTATATCAATTATAGGAGTCACTTCTTTTATATAATCTTAGTTGACATGAAACTAAACACTCACATTGAAATTATAATGATCTTCCTCGCAAATGTGAGTCTTCCATATTCTATACTTGTCGTGGGACTAAAATCATTTGAATTTCATTATATACCAATTATATGTTTTTTCAAGATGTTCCTGTATTTAGCATAAACTAGTACAATACTCAAAAT